>Cebus_capucinus_imitator_PRJNA485217_SSR039__coassemble_1272_pt1 | contig 10717 bp, 11 predicted proteins | sample Cebus_capucinus_imitator_PRJNA485217_SSR039__metabat2_high_PE_009 | metagenome-assembled genome bin Cebus_capucinus_imitator_PRJNA485217_SSR039 | reverse complement strand
CGAATCCACAGGCCGGTATTTTCGGTAGGCTTAGTGAGTGACAAAGTGCTCATGCCCCCTATTATGACCTAGATTGAGCAGCTTATTGTACACATAAGCTAAGGGAGCCTCCAAAAGGTAGTTTAGGCACTTTTAAGGCTATATTCTCTGCCTGCAGAAGATAAACTGCCCTAGCCCTTCACCAGCAATCTACCGCGCAGTGCCAAAACAACCACACCAGCCCATAGCGCAGCGAGCAAAGCGGAGGAAAGGAACACCAGCACCCATCCCAGCTGTACCAGCACAGAGGCGTGCACCAGATGCCAGCCCACCGACACGCTCGCACCCAGCCCAAAGGAGTAACCCCATAGACTCATGGTATAGCCAGCGCTCAGAGTCCAGGGCAACAGGCGCGCCAGGAAGAGAAATTGCAGGGCACCGTATCCGGTCAGGATCAGGAAGAGAGTGTCCACCTGCCCGCCGTTAGAGATGATATAGGCGTTACCGCCCACAAAGGGCGGAGCGAGTAGAATACCCCACACACCGCGCATGGGAGCCGGTAGAGATGCCAGGGCGCGCATACGGCTCAGAACCGCCGCCTCCAGCGCAATCCAGGAGAAAAGCCCAGCACCGAAAAAGAGCATGCCCCAATCCCGCCAGCCCGCGCTCGCAAGAGCAGCCGAAGAGGCGAAATTAGCCGCAACAGTGGGCAGGTACAGTACCGCGGTGGTTGCCTCCAGGGTATGCTTTCCGCGCCAGAGCCCCGGTACACGGTACATGGCAAAGGCGAGCTGGCCAATTACAGCCGCAATAATCACTATCTGCCCCAGCAGGCGAGCGTAGGGCAGCAGGCTCACCCCCAGTTCAATGGTGGTAATGGGAATCAGAGAGAGAAAACAGCATTGAATCGCATCCTCTAGTTCCGCACGCACAGCATCGGGGCGTAGAAAAACCTTCGCGGCAAACACCGCTACCAGCGCCAGCCAGAGTGCAGAGGCCACAGCCACAATGCCTTCCCCCACCCAGGCAGGAGCAGCCCATACCGACGCAGCATAACGCCAGGAGAGCCCCAGAGCGAACGTACCCAGCACCACCGAAAAATAGGAGGTGGGGACCGGCCAGGGGCGCGCGGGCGCCACGGAAAGTGCGGCGGGCAGGGGCGCTGAACTCATGGGCAATTCATCTTTCATCAAACACGACAGGTACGGGGCTTCTCTCAGCTCAAGGATATCAACCGCGATATTCCATCATTCATTCCCACGCCCATCGACCCACCCATCACCTCGAAAGTGTCGAGCAGATACAAAGAACCTCCCGTACGGATAAACCGTACGGGAGGTTCTTCTAAGTTATCTACGCTTTAAGCTACTGCTTATGCAGCTACGTCAGCGGGGTCCACAGCAATGCCGGGGCCGAAGGTGGTAGCAACGGTAGCCTTGGAAATGTAGCGACCCTTCGAAGAAGAGGGCTTGAGGCGGTTAACCTCTTCCAGAGCTGCGTTGAAGTTCTCCTCCAGAGCTTCCTGAGAGAAGGAAGCCTTACCGATGATGAAGTGCAGGTTGGAGTGCTTGTCAACGCGGAAGTCAATCTTACCGCCCTTGATGTCAGCAACAGCCTTTGCAACATCCATGGTCACGGTGCCGGTCTTGGGGTTCGGCATCAGGTTACGGGGACCCAGGATCTTACCCAGGCGGCCAACCTTACCCATCATGTCGGGGGTAGCCACTGCTGCGTCGAAGTCGGTCCAACCGCCAGCGATCTTAGCGATCAGCTCATCGGAACCAACGAAGTCTGCGCCAGCTGCCTCAGCTGCTGCAGCCTTATCGCCTGCAGCAATAACAACCACGCGAGCGGTCTTACCGGTGCCGTTGGGCAGGTTCACGGTACCGCGAACCATCTGGTCAGCCTTACGGGGGTCAACGGACAGACGCAGAGCAACCTCAACGGTTGCGTCGGTCTTGGTGGAAGAGGTTTCCTTCGCCAGGGCAATTGCCTCTGCGGGGGTGTAGAGCTTACCCTCTTCAATCTTGGCTACAGCTGCCTTGTACGCCTTGCTGCGCTTTGCCATCTGCTTATCTCCTTGTGCAGTTGTGGTCTATGAGCCGCGCTTGACTCTGCCACATCCCGCGATTATCACCGCGGGCATTTACATGTCTTGGTGCGGATACTCTCCGCGTGAGGAAACCCTCGAGAACCCTAGCGGGTATTACTCGACGGTGATACCCATGGAACGAGCGGTACCAGCAATAATCTTTGCTGCTGCCTCGATGTCGTTCGCGTTCAGGTCGGGCATCTTGGTCTCTGCGATCTCACGAACCTGAGCCTCGGTCAGGGAGCCAACCTTGGTGGTGTGAGGAACAGCGGAACCCTTAGCAACGCCAGCAGCCTTCTTGATCAGCTCAGCAGCCGGAGGGGTCTTGGTGATGAAGGTGAAGGAACGATCCTCGTAAACGGTAATCTCAACGGGGATCACGTTACCGCGCTGCGACTCGGTTGCAGCGTTGTACGCCTTGCAGAACTCCATGATGTTAACACCGTGGGAACCCAGTGCGGGGCCGACGGGGGGAGCCGGGTTAGCGGCGCCTGCCTGGATCTGCAGCTTAATAAGGCCGGTGACCTTCTTCTTGGGAGCCAATGTTAGGTCCTTTTCTTAGCTGGGAACCGACGCACAGGAGCGTGACGCCGGCGGGTGGTAGTCGTGGCGCGACTACCCGTGTCACACACGAAAGCGTGTCGTGCGTACACACAAACAAACATTCTAGCGTTAATACTCGTCTTAATCCACTATTCCCACTTTTAAGTTTATGATGCTGAGGATGCAGATGTTTGGTAACGCGGGTAGAGCACGCTGCACGCTTGAAACTTCGCCGGTGCTCAAACAATGAAAAGCCTCGGCCTATGAATCGCGGGATAACAGGCGTGTAGGTATGCCGAGGCTTTTCATAACTGCGCGCCTGGCCTCGTTTCAGCCCTCCGCTCGGGCAGCCTATGGTTCCCTGCTAAGCATATCCAAAGGAGTATAAAAATATCCGCCCCGGAAACCCGGAGCGGATATTTTTGAATGAATCAGTCTTAGATCTTCTCAATCTGAGAGAACTCAAGAGTCACGGGGGTGTCGCGCTCAAAGACGGAAATCAGGGTGACAACCTGGCGAGATTCAGCCTTAATCTCAGAAATGGTTGCATCCATGCCCTCAAAGGGACCGGACTTCACGCGGACGTTCTCGCCCACCTGGTAATCAGACTCAACCACGGGCTGAGCAACAGGCAGCCCCTGCTTCTGACGCTCTTCTTCATAGACCGGCAGCAGCATATCATAGACTTCCTCCATGCGCAGAGGAACCGGGTTGTAGGCATCCTGGCCCACGAAACCGGTCACGCCGGGAGTGTGGCGCACAACGCCCCAGGAGTGGTCGGTCATTTCCATGCGAACCAGCACGTAGCCGGGCACGCGCACGCGGCGGAAAGTCTTTTCCTTCTGACCCTTGTACTCGGTCACGGTCTCGGTCGGAACCTGAACCTCATAAATCTCGTCGTCAGCTTCAAGGTTGACCATACGGGTTTCAATACCGGTCTTAACCTTGTTCTCGTAACCGGAGTAGGTGTGCACCACGTACCAGTCACCGATCTGACGGCGCAGCTTGGACTTGAACTCCTCCAGGGGGTCCAGTTCTTCCACAGCTTCCTCTGCTGCTTCTTCAGCCTCAGATTCTTCTGCAGATTCTTCCTCGTTCAGCTCGAAGATATCCTCGTCAAGCTCAACCTGCTCGGCGCCGGGGAGGGCCTCGGCCTCGAGTTCTTCAATTTCGGTTGCCAGTTCCTGCTCGGACACAATGCACCTACTTTCTAATCGTTACCGTAGAACCTCCCGCTGCGGGAGACTCGAACTTAGCTTTCAAGAGTGCCGTTGCCGAAGATCCAGAACGCGCCCTGACCGAACACATAGTCCAGACCGGAAATCAACAGCAGCATAAAAATCACAAACACCAGAACGCCCACGAAGTAGGCAATGAGTTCCTTGCCGGTGGGGGCGGTGACCTTCTTCAGCTCCGCAATTACCTGACGCAGGTAGAGCATAATGCGGGCGAAGAAACCCAGGTCCTTGGCGTCCTGGCCTTCTGCGGCTTCAAGAGCACCAGTATCAACAGTAGTCGCCTTGGCCATCAGCCTAGCTCCTTCCCTGTAATCCGATGTACACATGTACACACTCAAAGTTCGCTATACAACATACGCCCCGATAAAACCGGGGCGTATGGCGCTTCATTGAGGCTAAAAGCAGGGCGGACAGGACTCGAACCTGCAACCTGCGGTTTTGGAGACCGCTGCTCTACCAATTGAGCCACCACCCTATGGAAATTACTTTCCGTGGCGTTTGCGCCGTTGCCAGTGCAAACTAAAACACCCTAGCGGGTGCATACACAACTCTAGCGCATATAAAAGAACGAATGCAAGCCGGCGCAGTAAAAAAGTTAAAAATTTTTTGTGACGCTCTCCCACAGTCGACCCGCCGCGCACTCACAGTTACATGCCGTGCGAGCGCCGAGTGTGAGAAATTCCCCTGATAAAAAGAGTCTAAAAAGCACTCCCACGCTTTTCTGAACACCCTTAAGCGGGATAGACTTAAAGACGGCTTGATGCCACACGCACCCCGAACCACCAGTTGAAAGCGAGTGCACCATGACTCGAATCTCCCGCCGCATCGGCGCCATCGCCCCCTCCGCAACCCTGATTGTGGATGCCAAAGCGAAGGCACTCAAAGCTGAAGGAAAGCCCGTTATTGGCTTCGGCGCGGGCGAGCCGGACTTCGCAACCCCCGACTACATTGTCGAGGCAGCACGCGAAGCACTCAATGACCCCAGCAACTTCCGTTACACCCCCGCATCCGGTCTGCTGCCTCTGAAGCAGGCTATTGCAGCCAAGACTCTGCGCGACTCCGGTGTAGAAATCGATCCCTCCCAGGTACTTATTACCAACGGCGGCAAGCAGGCAGTGTACGAAGCCTTTTCTACCGTTATTGACGAGGGTGATGATGTGCTGCTGCCCGCTCCCTATTGGACCACTTACCCCGAGGCTATTCGTCTGGCGGGCGGTAACCCCGTTGAGGTTTTTGCCGGTAGCGAGCAGGACTACAAGGTAAGCGTCGATCAGCTGGAGGCTGCCTACACCCCCGCCACCAAGGCACTGATTTTCGTCTCCCCTTCCAACCCCACCGGTGCCGTGTACAGCCCGGAAGAAACCGAAGCAATCGGTCAGTGGGCACTGTCCAAGGGTATTTTTGTCATCACCGATGAAATCTACGAGCACCTGACCTATGACGGTGTTCCCTTTACCTCTATCCTCAAGGCTGTTCCCGCTCTGGCGGACACCTGCGTGGTGCTCAACGGTGTGGCAAAGACCTACGCGATGACCGGTTGGCGCGTGGGTTGGATGTTTGGTCCCAAGGACGTTATTGCTGCTGCCTCGAACCTGCAGTCGCACCTCTCCTCGAATGTGAACAATATTGCTCAGCGCGCTGCTATTGCAGCTGTTGCCGGCGATCTGTCTGCGGTAGAAGAAATGCACACCGCTTTTGACCGTCGTCGTAAGGCAATTGTTGAGGGTCTGAACGCTATTGAGGGCGTACATTGTCCCACCCCCAAGGGTGCTTTCTATGTGTACGCGGATGTGCGCGAGCTGCTGGGCAAGGAAATTGCCGGCAAGCGCCCGCAGACCAGTGCGGAGCTCGCCTCCATTATTCTGGATGAGGCTCTGGTTGCTGTTGTGCCCGGTGAGGCCTTTGGCCCCAGCGGTTATATGCGCCTGTCCTACGCCCTGGGTGATGAGGATCTGGCGGAGGGCGTTGCTCGTCTGCAGAAGCTGCTCTCTAGCGCGCGCTAAATATCTTGTGACTATACAAACGGGGTCGGTTTTTCCGGCCCCGTTTGTATATGCCCGCATCTGAAAGGCTTAGCGTCCGATTCGCACCCTGTCTAGCGCCTCTAAGGCTCTGCGCTGAAGGAAAACAGGTAGAACTAACCCTATCGTTTATGCCTCAAAAGCGATAAAATAGAAATAACGAGAAAGGCCTCCGCCCATCCCATCGTTCAGCATCACCGCAGCAGGGAATGAGTGGAGGCATAACTATATCTGCGTTTCGGGCTCTAGAAAGCTCCGGGCGCTACAACACAACAGATAGGGATAGCATGTCTAAGAAGATTGGTCTGCTCACTTCCGGTGGAGACTGCCCCGGCCTGAACGCCGTGATTCGAGGCGCCGTGCTCAACGGTGTGAAGAAGTACGGTTATGAATTTGTCGGCTTCCGCGACGGCTGGCGCGGCGTGGTCGAGGGCGATTACATGGATCTGCCCCGCCAGAAGGTCCGCGGCCTGGCATCCCAGGGCGGTACCATTATCGGCACCTCCCGCACCAATCCCTTCGACGGTCCCAAGGGTGGCCCCGAGAATATTGAACTCATGCTCGAGCGCCACGGTATCGACGCAATTATCGCTATTGGCGGTGAAGGTACCCTGGCTGGCGCTAAGCGCCTGGCTGATGCGGGTCTGCCCGTGATTGGCGTGCCCAAGACCATTGATAACGACCTGCGCGCAACCGACTACACCTTCGGTTTCGACACCGCGGTGTCCATTGCAACCGAGGCTATGGATCGTATCCGCACCACCGGCGAGTCTCACCACCGTTGCATGGTGGCTGAGGTGATGGGTCGCCACGTGGGTTGGATTGCTCTGCACTCCGGTATGGCTGCGGGTGCTCACGCTATTCTGATCCCCGAGGTTAAGGTCTCCATGGAGCAGGTTGCTCAGTGGGTCAAGGAAGTACACGACCGCGGTCGTTCTCCCCTGGTGGTTGTGGCTGAGGGCTTCATCCCCGAGGGCTTTGAGGAGGTTATGGCCAATAAGGGTACCGAGGCTGACGGCCGTCCCCGTCTGGGCGGTATTGGCGAGTACGTGACCCACGAGATTGAGCGCCTGACCGGTATTGAAACCCGTAACACCATTCTGGGCCACATTCAGCGCGGTGGCGCTCCCACCGGCTTTGACCGTGTGCTGGCAACCCGCCTGGGCATGGGTGCTGTGGATATGGTTGCTCAGAAGGAATGGGGCAAGATGGTTTCCGTTCAGGGCACCAAGGTCCGCTATGTACCTTTGGAAGAGGCACTGGACGGTCTGAAGACCGTGCCTCAGGAACGCTGGGATGAGGCAGCTGTCCTCTTCGGCCGCTAAGCTTTAGATAGCCTGCTAGAGAAAAGACCGCGGGTCTTTCGGAAAGTATCCGAAAGACCCGCGGTCTTTTATTCTCTACCAATCGCTAATATCCAACAGAGTTAGCGCTTGAGAAAGTCCTTACCCGCAAAGGATTTACGGGCAATCTCACCCGAATCGGGATCCACAATGACCGTCTGCGACACCGCATATTCGGTGCTCACGGCATTGCCTTCACTATCGCTATCTCCCTTATCAATAGCTCGCAGGGTAGCATCCGGGTCAATAGCGCGCTTAATCACCGCCAGGGCAATGGGACCGGCCTCATGGTGCAGAGCAACCGAGGTAATTCGACCCACCGGGCGGGACTTACCCTCTACAAAGAGTTCGGTCCCCTCTGCGGGCAGGGTGTGCTCCGAGCCGTCAATATCCAAAAAGACCAGACGCCGCGGCGGGTGACCCAGATTGTGCACTCGAGCCACGGTCTCCTGACCCTTATAGCAGCCCTTATCAAAGTGCACGGCGGTACGCGTGAAATCCAGCTCCTGAGGGATACTCTTATCGTCCACTTCGGTACCGGCACGCGGACGCCAAGCGTCAATACGCAGCGCCTCAGCCGCCCACACACCCGCCAGGGCGTGGTGTTCAGCCAACTGAGCCAGGCGTTCGCGCGGCACAATGCTCAAATAGCGAGTATAGGACTCACCCGGGTGACTAATACCCTCGCGAGTGTAGGGGTAACCGCCCACAGCCACGCTCTGCCAGGGATCGCGCCAAATCAGCGCATCCTGGAAAATGGGCGAAGTGCCGCGCGGATCGCGCATGGTTTCCAGCACCGCGTAAGAGGCGCTTTCATCGCTAATCTCCACGCGCAGCATGAATTTCATGCGGTTTAGGTACTCGTTCAGAGGCTGCGCCTGGTCGTGCTCAACAATCAGCCAGAGGGCCTGATCATCGGCGATAACCGCCGGGGCGTATTCAATACGTCCCTGCGGGGAGAGCAGCAGCATTTCGCGGCTTTCGCCCGCTTCCATGCCGTCCACAATCTGGGAGGCAATGGAGGTGAGCCAGGAGCCGCGATCGGGGCCGGCAACACGCACAATACCTAGATTGGATCGGTCAACCACCACGGGCGCGCCGCTGCCGTCACGATCACGATCATAGGTGCGTTGTTCGGCCAGGGGGTCTCCATAGTGCGCCACCACGCCGGTGTTAATACCGGCTGCGGCGAACGCGCCGGGGCGCGAGAGCAGAGGATTTTCGGACATTACTGAGCCGATTCCTCGGAGGAACCTTCTTCGGGCGCCTCATCCTCGAAGGAGCCGAACATGCCCGGGCCCAGGGAGTCGCCGGACATGGAGGAGGTCTTGCGCAGCTCAGCCGAAGCGTGAGTGCTCATCTTACCCTCGGAGTCAGCGATTTCCCAGTGCCACATGAGGTTGCCGTTGACCAGACCCCATAGGCGCACGGAGCCATTGTATTCATGGCTGTTATCGTCACGCAGCAGGTTTGCGGTCTGCATGCGAATCTGAGGACCCTTAATCATGCCCACGTAGTTTTCGGTAATACCGCCCGGGTGCGCGAAGGATGCCAGCAGGTTAAAGCCGTCATCGCCATTGCGCAGGGACTCCACTGCCTCGGCGTCTGCGTAGGCGGGAACAACATCGTGAGGTACCAGACCGAAGCCACCGTCTGCGTCGGTCAGTTCGCGGTCAAGCTGCCAGAAGCCGGTCTCGACGGTCAGCGGGCGCAGCTTCTGACCATTGTCATCCAGCAGGAAGGACTCTGCGCGGTATTCGATATAGGGCAGGCCTTCCTGGGAGAAGGTAATAATCTGGCCGAAGGTCTGCTCTTCGCTGCCTTCGTACCACATGGTTCCGGTACCTTCCCAGGTGCCCAGCAGCCAGGCGAAAGGTACGAGTTCGGGGGTTAGATTGGTGGGAATTTCAATAGCCATTCTTCTATTTTAGGCTGTTGAAGACTCTAAAGATAGGTTGGGTTCTTCTGCCCGCTGTGGGCTTAAGATGGTGACTCTTTAGCCCGTACCGCCCGGGTAATAAACATAGCGCCGGATGATCGTGAATGCCTCAATACATTCACGATCATCCGACGCTATATAAATTCTTGATACACCGGCAGAACCGGTAGCTTTGCCGCTATATGCGTGCTATGTGCGCTGTTTACTTCTGGCCGGAGAAGAGACCGAAGAGCACACGCAGGGCACCCAGACCGATAGCAAGACCGGCGAGAACCAGCAGGCAGACAAAGAAAATTTCGAGAGCAACAATGTTTTCCATGGCTTTAAGATAGCACGCTCACATAAACTTGTCCGCCCAGTGACACCTTAAAGACAAGGATTTATGGATGAAATTTTTGCCAGATTTATGTATCTTTGACTTCCCTCAGCGAGTACCATAAGAAGAGAGGATAAGGAAGGAGGCGCATGTACCGTATCGTACTACTCACAGATGACCAGCACGCCTCCGTTCTCCCAGCTTTTGAGCGCTTCCCGCATCAGCTGCAGATTGCGCCTCGGACTCTGCCGGTTGCAGCACCTCAGGATGCACCCGACACCTATATTATTGACGCTCGCACCGAGCTGATGGACGCTAAAGCCCTGTGCCAGAGAATCAAAGAACTCGTACCCCATAGTGTGCTTCTGGTGCTCATTTCTGAAGAGTCCGCGAGCGCCCTGGGGGCTGCCTGGCAGATTGACGATTTTTTCACTCCCGAGACTAGCGCTTCTCTTTTTCAAGCGCGCCTGCGTATTCGCCTGGGTGATGAGCAGAGCAATACGGCGGAGAATATTATTCGTGCCGGTGCTCTGGTTATTGATCCTCGCTCCTATTCGGTGTATCTGAATTCTCACGCGCTGAATCTGACCTTTAAAGAGTTTGAGCTGCTTAAATTTATGGCTCAGCACCCCGGTCGTGCTTTTAGTCGCGCGCAGCTGCTCTCCGAGGTGTGGGGTTATGACTCTTTTTATGGCGGTACGCGCACGGTGGATGTGCATGTGCGTCGTCTGCGCTCCAAGCTCGGTAGTGAATATGAGCACCTGATTTCTACGGTGCGCAATGTGGGCTATAGTTTCGCCTCCCGCTAGGTGCATAAAACGGTGCCTGCGGGGGCTAAGTGTTCGCATTCTGTCATAATACGTTTCACACTCCCTGATTCCCGCTCTTAAGAGATACAGTTAAAAGAGAACCTGGAGATTTGGGAGGATTCATCGATGACGCATCACTATACCTACAGCATTCTGCCGCTGGATGCCGATCATCTGCAGCGCTTTGAAACTTTTGCTCGCGCGGTGCACTCCCATGATGGCGTTCCGGCCTTTTCTGAGCAGACTGTAATTGAGCTGGCGAAGGCGAGCGCCTCATCTGAAGGCTCTAGTGCAGCCCCGCGTGTATACCTGCACGCGGCTCTCTCTGAAGCCAATAGCGACTCTGAGATTCTTGCAGCTTTGGTGGAGATTCTTCCCACTGAGAGCGGCCCCGGTTTGTTGGAGGCGGCGGTTGCGCCCGCAGCGCGCGGTGAGCA
>Cebus_capucinus_imitator_PRJNA485217_SSR039__coassemble_1254_pt1 | contig 11098 bp, 7 predicted proteins | sample Cebus_capucinus_imitator_PRJNA485217_SSR039__metabat2_high_PE_009 | metagenome-assembled genome bin Cebus_capucinus_imitator_PRJNA485217_SSR039 | reverse complement strand
TCCTCAGCAATCTCCTGATAAGTCATAAAGAGAATAGAATCATCCGGCACCTCATAGACGCGCGGACGACCCACACCCTCCAGCACAATAAAACGCAGCAGATTACCACGGGACTTCTTATCGCGGCGCATAGTCTCCAGAAGCTGCTGGAAACGATCACGACGATAGCCGGTCGGCAGACCCAAAGACTTCAGAATACGGCGGGTACGATCCACCGTCTCCTCATCCAAGTATCCAGCAGCCAGGGACAGCTCCGCAGCGTACACCATACCCACAGCAACAGCCGCACCGTGGCGCCACTGATAACGCTCCGCACGCTCAATTGCGTGGCCGAGAGTGTGACCATAATTCAGAATCTCACGGCGGCCGCTCTCACGCAGATCCTCAGAAACAACCTCCGCCTTTACGCGAATGCTGCGCTCAATCAGCTCACGCACCACAGCCGACTGAGAATCACGAATCGCCTGCGGGTTCTGCTCAATCAGATCCAGGATCTCGGGGTCAGCAATGAAACCGCACTTGACTACCTCAGCCATGCCGGTCAGCAACTCATTCTCCGGCAGGGTGCGCAGGGTACCCAGCTCGCAAAGCACAGCAGCCGGCGGCCAGAAAGTACCCACCAGGTTCTTACCCTCGGCAGTATTAATAGCGGTCTTACCGCCCACGGCAGCGTCCACCATACCCAGCAGAGTAGTCGGAATATGAATAATACGCACGCCGCGCAGCCAGGTAGAGGCCACAAAACCGGCAAGATCAGTAATCGCACCGCCACCGACCGAAATAATTGCGTCGGTGCGCGTGAAATCATTCTGACCCAGCACCTGCCAGCAGAATGCAGCAACCTGGTGGTGCTTTGCTTCTTCAGCGTCCGGGATTTCGGCGCTAAAAGACTCAAAACCCGCCTTGCGCAGATCCTCCATGACCAGCTCGCCGGTAGCACGCAGGGCACGGGGGTGAATCACCAGGATCTTCTTGGTGCGCTTGCCCAGAATCTCCGGGATAGTACCCAGCAGGTTGTGACCAACCAGCACATTGTAATTCTCGCTCGGGCGATCGCCAGTCACGGGAATAACCGTAATATCCTGCTCGCCCGAGGCGCCGAAGCTGGGCGCCGGGCCTTCGTCCACGCTGCGGTAATCGGATTCGCTCAGCTGGGTGTGCGGGCCTTCGGCGGTACTCAGCTTCTGGTGTCCGTGGCCATTATGCGGGCTCATTGCTATCCTTTCGAGAATTCACAATAAAAGACTGAATTTCAGCGGTCATTTCGGAGATGGAGCGGCCGCCGCGCGCGTCCAGGGTGAACTTTGCCAGCTCTTCATAGCGGGCGGATCGGCGGTCAAAGATTTGCTGCCAGCGGGTGACCGGGTCGGGCTGTAGCAGGGGACGGGACTTGTTACCCGTGATTCGAGGCTCAACCGTGACGGCATCCACCAGAATATAGACAACCTGCTCATCACGCAGAAGCTGGGCAACGGCATCGGTCATCGGGGCACCACCACCGAGCGAAAACACCGTATTGCGATACGCCGGGCTGGTCAGCACCTCCTTAATCACGCGGTACTCCAGCTCACGGAAATGAGCCTCACCAAAGATCTCGAAAATATCCGAAACCTCACCGTAACGCTCCACAATCACATGGTCAGCATCCAAAAACTCATATCCATAAAAACGAGCAAGATGCGAGCCGATATAGGTCTTACCCGCAGCCATCGGACCGATCAGCACAATCGGACGCGAAAGAGTTGCAAAACCCTCCTGCAGCTCACGCACACGCTGAGGATGCGCCAGCGAATCAGGCGCCGCAGTACGCGCGCGAACCCCAGACTCCCCCGCCGAATCCCGCTCCGCAGCATGCACAAGCTCCACGCTTTTAGCTGCCTGAGCCAAGACTTCAAAGGGCGAACGCACCGAGGGAGTGAACTCACCCGAAGAATCCGAAGAATACACCAGGCGCGAAGAAGCGCCCGACCCGGTAGGAGCAGACTCCCCCACCGGGCGGGCTGAAGCCGCCAGCTCCCGCGCAGATGACAAACGCACCTGCGAAGGCAACGGAACCTTAGACACTAAGCATCCCAACCGGCAACATTCGACTCCCACGCCAAGGAGGCGGGAATCGACTCAAGATAAGAATCCATATTACGGCGAGTCTCGCCAATGGAGTCACCGCCGAACTTCTCCAGCGCAGCTTCAGCCAGCACCAGAGCAACCATAGCCTCAGCCACCACACCGGCAGCGGGCACAGCACACACATCCGAACGCTGGTGGTGCGCGGTCGCTGCCTCACCGGTGGAGGTATCAATGGTCTTCAGCGCCTTGGGAACGGTCGCAATGGGCTTCATCGCGGCTCGAACACGCAGCAAATCGCCAATGCTCATGCCACCCTCAATACCGCCGGCGCGATTCGAATCACGCACCACACCGTTAGTACCAATGCTGATTTCATCATGAGCGGCAGTACCCGGACGATCAGCGGTTGCGAAACCATCGCCAACCTCAACGCCCTTAATAGCCTGAATACCCATCAGAGCAGCAGCCAGGCGCGCATCCAAGCGACGATCCCAGTGCACATAAGAACCCAATCCCGGAGGCATACCGTAGGCAAGCACCTCAACCACACCGCCGAGAGTCTCGCCGTCCTTATGAGCCTCGTCAACGCGAGCCACCATGGCGTCACTGGTCGCCTTATCCAGGCAGCGCAGCGGGTCAGCATCCAAATAATCAACCTGAGAAGGCAGCGGAACCGGCGTACCCTCGGGCGAATGCACGCCACCCACAGCAATGGTGTGCGACACCAACTGCACGCCCAGAGCCTTAAGCACCTGAGCAGCCACTACGCCCAGAGCCACGCGGGTCGCGGTCTCACGAGCCGAAGCGCGCTCCAGCACGGGGCGAGCCTCGGAGAAATTGTACTTCTGCATACCGGCAAAATCAGCGTGGCCGGGGCGCGGGCGAGTCAGCGCAGCATTACGCGCACGACCCTCCAGAACAGCCGGGTCTACCGGGTCGCTGCTCATCACATCAACCCACTTGGGCCACTCGGTATTAGCGATCTCAATCGCCACCGGGCCGCCCTGGGTCACGCCGTGACGCACACCGCCCAGGATGCGCACCTTATCTTCTTCAAACTTCATGCGAGCGCCGCGACCATAGCCCAGACGGCGGCGAGCCAGCGCATCGCGCACCATCTCGCTCGTCAATTCCACACCCGCGGGGATGCCTTCAATTACGCCAACCAGCGCCTCGCCGTGCGATTCACCGGCAGTGAGCCATCGTAGAGCCATGATTCATTCCTTTGCTACCCGTGCGCCCCATCGGTGCCCGGGACGCAAGTTTTAAGCCTTCTATTAAGTCTAAAGGATAGGGGCACTAAACGCGATATGTAACGGGCATTGGACAGTGCCCATATGGGGTACTTTCTACAGTACAAGGCAACGAAAAGGGGGGTGTACACGTACTATTCAATACGAGACACCCGCCCTATGAGCTTTTCATTATTGCCCTACCGCATTGGTTCATTGGGTAGGTTTGTTGTACAGGTTTATCGCACCTATCTACCGCGCGGGTAAATCTAATGCAGCACACATAGCGTCAATAACCTCTGACTCATTGGGCAGAGGCGCTATTTCTCCCGGACGAGACTGAATACCCGTAAAGAGGCGAACCTGCTCAACACCCTGATAGAGCAGCATTTCCTTACCCGAAACTACCATGCCGCCCAGAGCGTGAATACACTCAGCTAGTACCGATGGCCAGGGATTATAGGCAACATCCAGCAGCACAGCTGAGGGGTGCAGAGCCTGAATCTGCGGTGCCCACTCATCGGCAGCATGCGCCGGAAGGGTGGAAATAATGCACGGGTACTCGGCGGCACTCACCGGAAACTCGCCTAGCGCACGAGGGTATGCCTGGATACCCAGCTGCTCGGCAACCTGCAGCAGCGCATCCAACTTATGTACAGAACGCGCAAAAATATCAACGCTCGTATAGCCCAGGTCAGATAAAGCGGCCAGAGCCGAAATAGCGGTAGCACCGCCGCCCACAATAGCCGCTCTATCCCCCGACCTAGCCGTCAAACCGGCATGGTTTAAAGCGGCAACAATACCGTAGACATCCGTATTATGACCATATACTTTACCCTCGCGCCAATACACCGTATTAACAGCACCCGTAACACGAGCCACATCGCTAATATCGGTACAAAAATCAATCACAGCAGTTTTCAAGGGCATAGTCACCGATAGTCCCGCGCAATCACCTTCACGCTCAATCGATTCAAAAAGAGCCGGCAAGTCCTCGGGCAGCGTATTGCGGCGATCATATGAGATATCAAGGTCTAGAACTCTATAGGCTGCGGAGTGCAGAGCCGGAGATAGAGAATGATCAATCGGATGGCCCAAAACCCATGCGCGAGAACCCATCACTACTCTTCTTTCACTCAGAGATAACTATCAACACTACCAGTGTACGGCTTTAGTATCTCATTATCTCTTCCGCCTCGCGAATAGTATTTTTTGTCGCGAGGGGTGGCATCCCTCGCGATGAAAAATACTATTCGCGACGTGAGGCGTTAACTCATACATTGCACATGGGACGATGCCAAGGGAGAGAGTTTCTAAGTTCACCTGCGTTCCAGCCTTTCCGGGTCTGAAGAGCATCATCCCATGCGGGTGTTTTAGCCACAGCCTTGCCGGATTGCCGACCGTAGCCTAGCCGGATTGCCGACCGCAGCCTTGCCGGATAGCCGACCGCAGCCTTGCCGGATTGGGTATAAGGTTCAGACTACGGTCAATAAGGCACGTGGGAGGAGCCCCTTGACGTTACGTTTCTGGAACCACGTACGTGTGCTTCCTTCCACTTCTGAAGTGAACATGCAAAAAGAACCGGTTCGATAGGTACCTATCGAACCGGTTCTTTCATAGTTTCTCTACATCACTACTAGCAGAGGAAAGGAACTGTTAGTCCTTGCCGACTCGCTTAATATCAGCAGCCGCAACACCGGTACCCAGCAGGGTCGGTGCCTCGGACAGGTTCGGCGCAACCATATCGGCAACGGAAGCCGACGCAACCACAGAACCCTGAGAGCTAGCCTGAACCTCAGCAGCAACCACACCGGAACCAATACCGGCAGAAGACGCTGCGCGACGCACGCGGCGCTTACGAGCCACGGGAGCTGCTGCCTCAACAGCCGCTACAGGAGCAGCCTTCTCAACGTTCTTCTCCGGTTCAGCAGCCGGTACCGAAGCACCAATCACGCCGGAAACTCGCGGAGCACCACCAATCACACCCGAGACGCGGGGAGCCGACTGGCTACGCTCGTTACGATTCGACGCGCCTTCATCAGAGCGGCGGGAGCGGCGCTTACGCGGCAGCTCGTGCACATCCTCAACACGCAGATCCGCACGCTTCTGCTCGCGAATACCCTTACCCTCGGTGCGAGCTACACGCTCATCACGCTGCGGGCGGGAGTCCTCGCGGCGCTCATTGCGGCGGTTGCTGCGGAAGCCACCGTCCTCACTGCGCGCAATACGACCTGCCTTCTGAGAAGCGCGAGCCTTCGCCTCGCCGGCTGCAATCACGTCACCGAGTGCGGAACCGCGAGTGAATCGCGGGTCAGCCTGCGGGTCAACATGGTCGAACTGACCGGCTTCGAAATCACCCTGCTCGCCGCTCCAGTGGGGGTCAATAGCGGCCTCGGGTGCATCCAGTGCCGGGTCTTCGCTATTGTGTGCGGACTCCACGGACTCAACCACAGCAGCTGCCTCAACCTCGGCACGGCGGGTGCGCTTGCGGCGCTTACGCTTCTTGCGGGACTGCTCAGCTGCTTCGCTCTCCTCAGTACGGGAAGACGCAGCGGCAATATCAGCCATGGCGTGAGCGCGCTGAGAGGACTGTTCATCCACCTGCTCGGTTTCAACCGGGCGGACAGCCGCATTGCGAGCGCGCTTACGCTCGGTGCGGTCGTGGCGGTGAATGAAATCGGAGGCGCCGGAGCTACGACCGGACAGGGGTGCGTCGTGCACGATCAGGCCGCGGCCACCGCATTCTTCACAGGGCTCGGAGAAGACCTCAAGCAGACCGGTACCCAGACGCTTACGGGTCATCTGAACCAGGCCCAGGCTGGTCACCTCAGCCACCTGGTGCTTGGTGCGGTCGCGACCCAGGCACTCGATCAGGCGGCGCAGCACCAGTTCACGGTTGGATTCGAGCACCATGTCAATAAAGTCAATGACAATAATGCCGCCAATATCGCGCAGGCGCAGCTGACGCACGATTTCTTCTGCCGCTTCGAGGTTGTTCTTGGTGACGGTCTCTTCGAGGTTACCGCCGCTGCCGGTAAACTTGCCGGTGTTCACATCCACCACGGTCATGGCTTCGGTGCGGTCAATCACCAGGGAGCCGCCGGAGGGCAGGTAGACCTTACGGTCCAGTGCCTTAGCCAGCTGCTCGTTCACGCGGAAGTGGTCGAAGAGGTCGTCTTCGCCGTCCCAGCGCTGCAGACGCGCCACCAGATCGGGTGCCACATAGGTCACGTATGCCTGGATGGAGTCCCACGCCTGCTCGCCCTGAACGGTCATGGTGGTGAAGTCTTCATTGAAGACGTCGCGCACGGTCTTGATCATCAGGTCCGGCTCCTGGTAGAGCATTTCGGGGGCAAGGACCTTGCGGGAGTTCGCCTTTTCCTGAATGTCTTCCCACTGCGCGCGCAGACGGTTAATATCGTTTGCTAGTTCCTCTTCGGAGGCACCTTCCGCTGCGGTGCGCACAATCACGCCTGCACCTTCAGGCAGCTTGTCTTTGAGGATCTTCTTCAGGCGGGTACGCTCGGTGTCGGGCAGCTTGCGGGAGATACCGGTCATGGAGCCGCCGGGCACGTACACCAGGTAGCGGCCGGGCAGGGAGACCTGGCTGGTCAGGCGTGCGCCCTTGTGACCGATGGGGTCCTTGGTGACCTGCACGAGCACGGAGTCGCCCGCCTTGAGAGCGTTTTCAATCTTGCGGGGTGCGCCGTCCAGACCGGAGACATCCCAGTTCACTTCGCCGGCGTAGAGCACCGCGTTGCGACCGCGTCCAATGTCGACAAAGGCTGCTTCCATGGAGGGCAGCACGTTCTGCACCTTGCCCAGGTACACGTTACCAATCAGGGAGTCCTGCTGGGTCTTGGAGACGAAGTGTTCAGCCAGCACACCGTCTTCGAGCACGCCAATCTGCACGCGGTCATCCTTCTGACGCACCAGCATCTGGCGGTCTACGGATTCGCGGCGTGCCAGGAACTCTGCCTCGGTGACGATATGGCGGCGGCGACCCAGGGAGCGGGATTCGCGGCGGCGTACACGCTTAGCTTCCAGGCGGGTGGAGCCGCGCACGCCAGTGACGGTGTTGGAGCCGTGCGAATCAGAGATGCGCGGTGCGCGCACCTTGGTCACGGTCTCTACGTTGTCTTCGGTACCCTCAATTTCGAGGTCTTCGGTTCCGCGGCGACGGCGGCGACGGCGATGGCTGGTGACTTCAGCTTCGGCGGCGACTTCTTCGCGGCGGCGCTCCATGCGCTCCTTGCGGGCTGCTTCCAGGCGGGCTGCCTTGAACTGTTCGCGTTCAATGGTTGCCGCTGCGGAGAGCTCGGTCAGGTTCGGGGAGTAGAACAGAGGCATGGAGCCCAAGCCGACCTGGGCGCGCATTTCGGCGAGCTTTTCAGCCTGGATATCGCGCAGGGTCTTGACGGGTTCTGCGGGCTCTTCTGCTTCTTCTTCGGTTTCGGTGGAGTCTTCCTCGGTGAGGGCTTCGAGGTCAATAATGATCTCGGTGCTCTCTTCGGAGGGAGCCTCTACCGGGGCCTGTTCTTCAGCATTTTCTGTGGTCTCGACAGCCTCAGCTGCGGGTGCTTCTGCTACAGGAGCCTCAGCAGCTTCTTCGCTCAGCTCTGCCTCTACCTCGGGGGCAGCAGCTACTGCCTGGGCATCTGCCGCGACAACAGCGGTCTCTTCAGCAGCACTCGCAGCCGGTGCCTCAGGAGCAGTTTCAGCTGCTGCCTCAACACGAGCCAGTACCTCACTTACGGGCTCCTGCTCAACAACAGCAGCTTCAACCTCAACGGGTGCCGCTGCTGCAGCCTGCAGACCGGTCTCCATGAGCTGATCCAGTTCGGGGGCAACATCGTCCAGCTGAGCCGGTGCCTTCTTGGGCGCGGGCGCGTGAATTGCCTTCTTCGCCTTCAGCGCGGACAAACCGGAGGCAATAGCCTCTTCCAGAGGAGGCTCGGGTGCCTTCTCCTTCACGACCTTGGGGCGCACCACCTTGCGGCGTGCCGGTGCTGCCGGGCGCAGGCGAGTCTTGAGCTCTTCGCTTGCTTCTTCGGGCAGTTCGCGTGCCTGCTTGCTGAGGGTTTCCAGGGTGTCGGTTCGGTTGTTCTTGCTTGCCAGCGAGAGCATATCGGCAAGAACGTCTACATTCAGACCGGGGTTATTGGCGTTGGTTTCTTCTGCCACGTCTCTTCTTTCGTCTGGGCACTGTCCGCGGGCGTGCCGTGTGCTGTTCGCACTTAAAAAGTCTCTAACCAGGCACCGTGCTACAAGCGCACCCACGCTTTATGGTGCGTGTTGTGGTGGCGAGCTGCCTGCCGGGCGCTATGCGCGCTGCATCCGGGCTTCTACCGGGTACCGGCAGGTCGTCTACGGTGGTGGGAGCGTGGCCTATCCGCGGGAAAGCACACACTCAATTCCCTATTATACGGCACCGCGGCGCGTCATAGTAAGTCATATGCACCTTTAAAGATGAAGGCTCGAGGCGAACACGCTAGGATATTAAAGGACCGCCATCGGGCGACTCAACCGAAAATATCCCCTACCTCAAGGAAGCTATGGCAACCAAGAGCCTAGACACTATAGAAGACACCCCGCAGAATACGAGCGAACCTAAGGATCGTGCCGGTATTGACCGCAACCTGGGTTGGTGGCTGGTGATTACCGCAGGTATTTCCCTCATCTCCTCGCTAATTCTCTCCTATGAGCGCATGGCTCTCTACATCGACGCCGGGCATAGCTCCGTCTGCGATATTAACGCCCTGCTCAATTGCGGTACGGTCATGCGCACCCCGCAGGCGGCAACCTTCTTCGGCTTCCCGAACCCCTTCGTGGGTCTGATGGCCTACACCGCCCTGCTGACCGTGGGCGTGGCAATGCTTGCCGGTGCTCGCTTCAAGCCGTGGTTCTGGTGGTGTGTTCAGGCGGGCGTGACCTTCGCTCTGGGCTTTGTGGTGTACCTGTGGTTCCAGACCACCTTTATTATTGGCGCCCTGTGCCTCTTCTGCATGATCGTGTGGATTATGACCGTGATTATGCTGGTCAAGGTGAGCGTGCGTAATATTCAGACGGGTCTGATTCGACTGCCCGAGACTCTGCGCGATGCCTCCAAGAACTGGGAATGGTTCACCATTAGCATTCTGCTGCTGATTATTTTCGGTACCGTGCTAATTCATTTCATGTCGGTGATTGTGCAGCTCTTCGCCTAAACGCCCGACCGTTTAGAACTTAAAAAGTTATCGCCCCCGATACTCACATCGAGTATCGGGGGCGATATTTCTTTAAGCTCTATCGACAGGGCAAGGTTATGCCAGCAGAGTGGGCTTAACCTGACGCAGCTTATCAAGCACGCCGTTTACAAACTTGGGCGACTCGGGGCTGCCGGAGAGCACGCGGGCAATGCCCACAGCCTCCGAAATGGCAACGGCGTCGGGTACGTCGTCGTTGTACAGCAGCTCCCAGGTACCCACACGCAGCACGGTTCGATCCACGGCGGGCATACGATCCCAGGACCAGTTACGCGAATAGGTTTCAATGTATTCGCGAATCTCGTCGTCGTGGTCGCGCACGCCGCGGATAATATCCTCAGCGTATGCGGAAATCTGCGCTACAGTGTGCTTGTGGCGACGTGCCAGCACCTCGTTAATCTCGTCCTTACTTTGCTCCGCTTCAAAGAGCACCTCAACGGCGCGCAGGCGGGCTTTAGTGCGGGAGGCGCTCATTAGTCGTTCACGCGGCCGAGGTAGTCACCGGTGCGGGTGTCAACCTTGACCTTGGTGCCGGTCTCCAGGAACAGGGGAACCTGAATCTCGTAGCCGGTCTCCACGGTTGCGGGCTTGGTGCCACCGGTGGAGCGATCGCCCTGCAGACCCGGCTCGGTGTAGGTGATTTCCAGAACCACGGATGCGGGCAGTTCAATGTACAGCGGGGTACCCTCGTTCAGTGCAATGGTTGCAACCTGAGACTCGAGCATGTAGTTTGCTGCGTCGCCCACCACTGCTGCGGGAACAGTGATCTGGTCGTAGGTCTTCATGTCCATGAACACGTAGTCGTCGCCGTCCTGGTACAGGTACTGGTAGTCGGAGCGGTCCACGGTTGCGGTCTCGATCTTTGCGCCTGCGTTGAAGGTGCGGTCGACAACCTTGCCGGAGGTCACGTTACGCAGCTTGGTGCGCACGAATGCGCCACCCTTACCGGGCTTCACGTGCTGGAATTCAACAACGGACCAGAGCTGGCCGTCAATCTTCAGGACTGCGCCGTTCTTAATATCAGTGGTAGATGCCATCAGGCTCTCCTTCGTTGAGTCACCGCCTACGCCGTGTCCGCGCTTGGAGTGGGCGGGGCGTGCGGTGCATACGTGTTCTTCTCCCCTGCTGCCTGCATGATGAGGCGGTTCGTGCTGCCGCTTTTGGGCGCACTGAACCCGTTAAGGGGGTTACCCTCTAGTGTACACGATAGGCTTTGTGCAGGATACGCTCGCAGGCTATGAGATGCACAGCGTTATGTGCCGCACTCTTATTTGTGTACTGCACTCTCACGCGGGGTTTAAAGCGGAAAACCCGCCTCCTGCTCGGAAAATCGAGAGGAAGGCGGGTCGCCGTATCGACATGCAGTCGAGATTATGCCAGGCGAGAGTAGTACTCAACGACCAGCTGCTCGTCGCAGATCACGGGGATCTCTGCGCGCTCGGGCTTGCGCTCGAGCTTTGCGTGCAGCTTCTCAATCTCAACGTTCAGGTATGCGGGAACCTGGGGCAGAACTGCCTGGTTCTCGCCAGCTGCTGCTGCCTGGAAGGGAACAGT
>Cebus_capucinus_imitator_PRJNA485217_SSR039__coassemble_1252_pt1 | contig 11140 bp, 8 predicted proteins | sample Cebus_capucinus_imitator_PRJNA485217_SSR039__metabat2_high_PE_009 | metagenome-assembled genome bin Cebus_capucinus_imitator_PRJNA485217_SSR039 | reverse complement strand
GAGTCCCTCTGCTCCATCCAGTCCCGCGTTGAGCGCGTGGCTGAACTGGATGGCTTTGCTGGCGAGGAGCTCTTTAATGGTACCGGTTACCCGGCGTGGCAGTGGCGTGTGGTTACTTCCCGTGCTCTGGGTTCTGATCAGGCGTTGGCTCAGCTGCGTTTTGCGCTGCGTTCTACCCTGGGTGTGAAGGATCCTTCTGCTTCCTATGTGGTGACTTTTGAGTCTAGCTGGGGTACTGTGGTTCACTCTGTGCAGCTCTAGCGGCTCATAACCACGGTATATAAAGCTCTATACCGGCTGGTGCTCAATACTGACTATTCATAGCTAAATATAGTGCCGGGTGGTGCGCGATAGACAATCACGTGCCACCCGGCACTGTAGTATATGCACCCTATGTATAACGTTTTGATAACGATTTATAGGAGAGCTGGACATCACACTAATCTATTCGATAGGGTGGAAGTACCCCTTCTTTAAGGGGAACAGTTGACTGCTTTGCAACTATATTCACAGCAACATATTCACCCCAACCACACCCAAGCTGCAGCCCGACGCCCGCAAGCGCGTCGGGCTGCTTTTATATCTGCCGGGCTTCCCGCCTGTTGCACGCCCATAACGAAAAACGCCCCGCGCATCCACCCCGACAACAGAGCCCGGGATACACTTAAATCTATGAGTCACGCACCGCAGATTAACCGAACCGTTGCCCCTTTTGAAGTCATTAGCCCTTATCAGCCCGCCGGCGATCAACCCAAGGCCATTGCCGAGCTGAGCGAGCGCATCCTCAACGGTGAAAAAGATGTGGTGCTCATGGGCGCCACCGGTACCGGTAAATCCGCAACCAGTGCCTGGTTGATCGAGAAGCTGCAGCGCCCTACCCTGGTCATGGTGCAGAATAAGACCCTGGCGGCTCAGCTTGCCAATGAGCTGCGCGAACTGCTGCCCAATAATGCGGTGGAGTATTTCGTCTCCTACTACGACTACTACCAGCCCGAGGCGTATGTGCCGCAGACCGATACCTTTATTGAAAAGGACTCCTCGATTAATGAGGAGGTGGAGCGTCTGCGCCACTCGGCAACGAACTCCCTGCTGACCCGCCGCGATGTGGTGGTGGTTGCGACCGTGTCCTGTATTTATGGTTTGGGCACGCCCGAAGAGTATATTGAGCAGATGGTGACGGTGCGCCGCGGCGAGGAGATTGACCGCGATAAAATGCTGCGCCGTTTTGTGAATATGCAGTACGCCCGCAATGACGTGGATTTCCATCGCGGCACCTTCCGCGTGCGTGGCGATACCGTGGAAATTATCCCCATGTATGAGGAACACGCGGTGCGTATCGAGTTCTTCGGTGACGAGATTGAGGCGATTTATACTCTGCATCCGCTCACGGGTGAGATTATCCGTGAGGAGGAGGAAATGTATATTTTCCCCGCCAGCCACTATGTTGCCGGCCCGGAGCGCATGGCAAAGGCGATTGAGTCTATTGAGGATGAGCTGCAGCATCGCCTGGAGAATCTGGAGGCTCAGGGTAAGTTGCTGGAGGCGCAGCGCCTGCGTATGCGCACCACCTACGACCTTGAGATGATGCAGCAGATGGGTTTCTGCAATGGCATTGAGAACTACTCGCGCCATATTGACGGCCGTGCGCCCGGTAGCGCCCCGCACTGTCTGCTGGATTATTTCCCGGATGATTTTCTGCTGATTATTGACGAGTCCCATGTGACCGTGCCGCAGATTGGCGCCATGTATGAGGGAGACGCCTCCCGTAAGCGCACCCTGGTTGAGCACGGTTTCCGCCTGCCCAGCGCCCTGGATAACCGGCCCCTGAAGTGGGAGGAATTCCTGGACCGTATCGGCCAGACCGTGTACCTGTCAGCAACCCCGGGCAAGTATGAGCTTGCCCAATCTGATGGTGTGGTGGAGCAGATTATTCGCCCGACCGGCCTGGTGGACCCGGAGATTATTGTTAAGCCTACGAAGGGTCAGATTGATGATCTGCTGGAGGAGATTCGTCTGCGCGTGGAGCGCGATGAACGTGTGCTGGTCACAACCTTGACCAAGCGCATGGCGGAGGATTTGACGGAGTACCTGCTGCAACACGGTGTGAAAGTTCAGTATCTGCATTCTGATGTGGATACTCTGCGCCGTGTGGAGCTGTTGAGCGAGCTGCGCATGGGTACTTTTGATGTGCTGGTGGGTATTAACCTGCTGCGTGAGGGTCTGGACCTACCCGAGGTGTCCCTGGTGGCGATCTTGGATGCCGATAAGGAGGGCTTCCTGCGCTCGACGACCTCCCTGATTCAGACCATTGGTCGTGCTGCGCGTAATGTCTCCGGTCAGGTGCACATGTACGCCGATAAGATTACGGATTCTATGCGCGTGGCGATTGATGAGACGAACCGCCGCCGCGAGATTCAGCAGGCCTATAATGCTGAGCACGGTATTGATCCGCAGCCGCTGCGTAAGAAAATTGCCGATATTACCGATGTGCTGGCGCGTGAGGAAGAAGACACCCGCCAGCTGCTGGCTCAGCGTAATGCGGCGCATCGTAAGAGCGGCAAGAAGGGTACGAAGAGCCTGGACGGTTCGCGGGCTGCTGCTTCCAGCCCGGAGGCGGAGGCTGTGCTTGCGGCTGCTGCGGCTCGTTCCCGTGAGGATGGTTTGACCGCTGAGCCGGCTCAGGATTTGGAGGAGCTGATTGAGCAGTTGAGTGAGCAGATGCGCTCGGCTGCGGAGAATCTGCAATTTGAGTTGGCGGCTCGTTTGCGTGATGAGTTGGCTGATTTGAAGAAGGAGTTGCGCGCTATGCGCGAGGCGACCTCTTAAATGTGCTCTTGAGTACGAGCTGTGAGCCTAGTGGGCTGAATTATTCTCATTGATAGATGTGATGTGCGCGGTATGTATCCTGCGGTGGTGTGTACCGCGCACGTCATATATGCGCAGATTTGCACTTTTCGCGTCGTGACTTGGGCAAATGCCGTATAATTATCATCGTAAAGTTTTCGCGCCGACTGGGAATAACCACTCAGCTCGGTGCGTTATACTGTATCAGCACCCACCGGTGCGACTCACTCATCCTGCCTGAATCTCAGGCAGTTTTTACCCGGAGGATATACATCTGTGAACGATACCCCGCGCGTTAGCCGCCGCTCCCTGGCAAAGGGCGCCGCTTGGGCTGCACCTGCCGTGGTCGTATCTGGCGTTGTACCCGCATATGCGGCTTCGCCTGCTTGTGAGCCTATTGAGCCTCGCCCTTTTAATGAGCCGAATGCCTGGACTATTGAGAGTCCGGTGACCGGTAAGTTGGTCAAGGCCTCCAGTAACCGCGCCATTGGTCTGAAGGGTGGCGAGCTCTGGTGGTCTATGACCAGTGCTATTGATGGGGACGCAACCCTGCGTCTGTCTGCCGTGTACGAGGCACGCGAGGGTGCGGGTGCATCCTTTGATACTCGTTGCGGTCTGAAGAACGGTAAGAGCCGTTATAAGATGCGCGTTGGTCTGTCCTCCCTGCAGAGTAAGTCGAATACTGCTGCTGGCGGTAAGCCGATTGATGTTTTTGCTGTCATGCGTGTGTATGATCCTGACGGTAAGCCGTACCAGTTCAGCTTTAAGAGTGGCGATGCCGGTAAGGGGCCCGTTATCGGTTCGAACCGCGGCTCTTATAAGGCTGTTCCCTACGCGAAGAGCACTGCGGATGCGCCGACTGCGTACCAGGATTGGGAGTTTGAGATTACTCCGGGTGCGTGGCGTTTTGTGGTGGATTATTATATTCCTTCCAGTGGCACCTCGGCGGATGTGTCGAAGTTCCCGGCGAATGGTTTGGCGTTTACGGCTCCGACCTTCACCCCTGTGAGCTAATAAGATACAGCTGTGGGTCTCTCCTTGTAGGAGAGACCCACAGCTGTTTTAACGTGCTATATCCGGGGATTTTTATTGTTTGAGCTGGAGCGTGATATCGGTCTAAGGGCTCGAAACGAACCCTTGCCTCAAAAACTCAACTCAACTCACATCAGTTCAACTCAATCTCTACTTCTCTTCACCCTCAACATACTCAACCGTATCAAAAGCACCGGTCTCAGCCTCGGGCTCATGCTCGGTATCGTCAGTATCGTCCTCGTAGTCGAGGTAGTCTTCGTCATCCAGGCCGAGCAGCTGGCGACCGTAGTATACGGTGACCATGAGCAGCGCGGCACCGGCTACGGCAATGAGGATACCCAGGAAGGGCATGAAGAAGATCAGGGCGATACCAACGAGCAGTACCAGGGCGCTGACGACCTTGAGCAGGGTGAGTACTCGCTGGCTTTCGTCGGGAATATCGGAGGAGGGCAGCAGCTCTTCAGCTTCGTGTGCGACGGGGGAATCGTGACGTTCCGCCTCAGCCTGCTCCTGCTTGTCTTGCTTTTCTGCCTTGTCGCCTCCGCCGAACATGCCGGCGATAATGCCGCGCTTGCGCACGGGTGCAGGCTGTTCATCGCGGTGTTCTTCGGCGACGGTGGGGGAGAATGCGTTGGGCACCTCGTATTCATCGGCGACCGGCAGCAGCTCGGGTACGTTATTGGGTAGGGTCTGATACCATTCCTGCGGGATCTCGTCGGCACGTACTGCCTGTACGGTCAGGGAGAGTTCCAGGCGGTTGCCTCGGATGGTGCCCCATGCGCTGGTTAGGCGGTTTTGCGCGAAAGCGTAGCGGATTACGGGCGCGAGCTGCTGGGACATTTGAGTGCTCAAGCGACCCACGAGCTTACGGTCGTGCAGCACATCCACGGAGTCAACGACGGTGCCGTCGGAGAGCTTTGCCTGGTTGGCTTCGAGGGTGAGGATCACTCGACCTTCGCCGCTGGGCGGCAGGATGCTGTGCAGGTATTCGGAGTGGTGCTTTTCGTCGAGCACCTTCATGGAGGCACCCTGGGGCAGCAGGGTTGCCTGGGTGGGTGCGTTATTCAGCGGGAAGAGGGATCCGGGGGCGGAGAGGGAGAGTTTGCCGTGGCTTTCGATGTAGCTGCCGTTCTCTCCGCGGCGTGCAGTGGCCGAGAGTTGCAGGTTGGCTACGGGTACGTAACCGGAGGCGACCACGCGAGTGATGGCATTCCAGTAGGCGGCGGAGTCTTCGGGAGACATGCGGCCGATTTTGAATTCGTCAATGTAGACGGCGATGCTGCGAGGCTCATAGGGATTGTCGGGTTCGGGAACCAGGTGTGCCGGTCCGTACCAGATGCGCTCGCGGTCGATTTGGAGTTCTTCAAAGACCTGCAGGGTCTCTGCTTCGTAGTAGTCGTCCGTGATGATGTCGACGCTACCGCGGTCGCCTAGCGCGTAATCAGCCATAGAATAACTCCTTGAGTCCGCCAAAAAAGTCGTCTTTTCTATTCTCTCATGCTTTGGGGTGTGCCGCGAACCAAAACGGCGTGATATTACACTGTGTGACATGAGTCTAGAGGGTAAAGTTTAGCCCGGCCAAACTCAGCTGACCGGGCTAAACATCCGTGATATACGGGGTCTACACCCTGATTCTAAAGGGCTTAGAGGGAGGCGTTGTATACCTGAGCTACCAGGGCACGACGGGCGTGATCTGCCAGTTCAAGCATCAGGCGGCGCAGTGCGCTCGGTGCCTGCTCATGCTCATCCAACCAGGTCTGTGCTGCACGCAGCACGGGATGGGAGGCAATATCCTCACCCTGAGCCTGCACGCTGGGGAACAGGCCGCGCACCACACGCGATGCCATACCGATTGAACGTTCAGCCCAGATACGCTCCAGAGCCTCAAAATAGGGTTCGGTGTACGCCTCGTGCAGCTGAACGCCGCCGCGCTGGAAACCGCCCGCGGTGGAGGAAAGCACATCATTGGACAGGCTGGTATCGTTCATGACCTGCTCAAAAGCGAGCGCCTTCGCCTCAGGGGTGGGCAGTGCAGCGGCGGCAAAAGCGAAACCATTGGAGGAAATGGAGGAGGGGCTGTAGGCAGCTGCGCGCTCCAGATCCGCCAGGGTTACGTGGGCGCGGGATGCCAGGGAGCCCAGAGCCGCCCAGCCAAGGTTCTGGTCGTAGGAGATACCGGTAGCATCGGCAATATCGCCGGTGGTGTCCTCAAAAGCACCGCGGGAAATATCCTGGCACAGCTCCATACCCGAATCGGTATGAGCCGAAACGGAAATCAGGGCGCGCAGCAGAATCAGCTGCTGGTCGCTACCGGGTGCCGCGGTGGACAGCGCCGCGCTAAAGGCGGAGTAGAGGGTCTCGTAGAGATCCTCACGCTGAGAAGCAGCGGCAAAGTGAGCGGTTGCGTACTGCGCATTGGAGACCATGGAGCTGAGCAGGGATGCGCTGGGTTCCAGACCAACATTGCGTGCCACGGCATCCACAAAGGTGGTTACGGGCAGGCGGGCATCGCGCACGCTATCCCAGAGGGAGCCCCAAATCAGACCGCGAGATAGAGCGGACTTGACGGTGGAAACACCGGCAATAGCTGCCTGCAGACCGTCCGCCTCACCCAGGCGAACCTTGGCGTAGGTGTGGTCTTCTGCATTGAGCAGCAGCAGGTCGGCTTCTCCCACCAGGCGGCGCTGCTCGTCATCCAGTGGCACGGTGTAGGAGGGTACGGGCTCACTCGGGTACTCCAGAGAGATCAGACCGGTGGAAACCAGCTGATCACCCATGAGCTTGAAGGTCTCCAGCTTGAGCTGGTGCGGGCGACCCAGGCCCTCGGGCAGACCCACGGGTAGTTCCTGAACCAGCTTGAGCTCCTTGAGCTGACCGGCGTCATCGTAGAGGCGCTCGGTGCCCAGAGAGGACAGACCGGAGGTCTGCAACCAGGCGCGAGACCACGCCTGCATATCGCGACCGGATGCTTCGGAGAGAACCGCAAGGAAATCATCCAGGGTGGTGTTACCCCAGGCGTGACGCTTGAAGTACAGGCGCGCAGCCTCAATAAAGGTGTCAAAACCAACGTAGGCAACCAGCTGCTTGAGTGCCGATGCACCCTTGGCGTAGGTAATGCCGTCGAAGTTCTGGCTTGCCGCCTCCAGGTGGGGGATATCGGCAACAATGGGGTGGGTGGTGGGCAGCTGATCCTGCAGGTATGCCCAGGCCTTGCGACGGTTCGCGAAGGTTACCCAGGAGTCCTGGAAATTATTGGCTTCGATTGCGCCCAGGGAACCCATGAAATCGGCGAAGGATTCCTTCAGCCACAGGTCATCCCACCACTTCATGGTCACCAGGTCACCGAACCACATATGAGCCATTTCGTGGCAGATGGTGTTGGCGCGACCCTCCAGGTCGCTATCGGTGGCACCGGAGACGAAAATGAAGTCCTCGGTGAAGGTCACCAGACCGGGGTTTTCCATTGCGCCCAGGTTGTACTCGGGCACGAATGCCTGCTCGTACTTGGGGTAGGGGTAGGCGTAATCGAAGAGGTCCTGGAAGAAATCCAGGCCGTTCTTGGTTACGGTGAAAATATTGTCGTAGTCAAAGTGCTGCTTGAGCGAATGGCGGCAGTAGGCAACCAGGGGGATATTGCCCGAGTTGACCTTTGCTCGCGGCACGTAGGTGTCGGTTGCCACGAAGTATTCACCGGCGATAATTGCGGTGATGTAGGTGGAGATACGCTCGGTGGGGCCGAAGACTCGCTTGGTAACGGAGGAGTCGCTCGGATCCACAATGGTGTCTACCAGCACGCCATTGGAGCTAACAGCCCAGTCCTTGGGCGCGGTCACACGGAAGTTAAAGACGGCTTTGAGATCCGGCTGCTCAAAGTTCGGGAAGACACGGCGGCAATCGGCGGGTTCGTACTGGGTGTACAGGTACACGCGGCCGTCGCTGGGGTCGAAGTAGCGGTGTAGACCCTCACCCGAGCGGGAGTAGATGGAGGAGCCGTGAATGGTCAGCTCGTTATATGCCTGCAGATTGGGCAGCAGGATGCGCGAGCCCTCTACGACCTCGGACAGGGGCAGCAGGGTGCCGTTGAGCTTCACGCGATCCACCGAGTGGTGAATGTAATCAATGAAGGTGGATGCACCCTCGGTGGCGGAAAAGCGGACGGTGGTGACAGTGGGGTAGGAAGAGCGTGCAGAGTCTTTTGCGTGCGTCAGATCGATGTGCACATCGTAGCTATCGACCGAAATCAGAGCTGATCGTTCAGCTGCTTCTTCGCGGGTTAGGTTCTCGTTGTTCATACTCTTAAGTTTACGCGTGCGCGGGAGTTTTATCCTCTTAAAGGCGGAATATGGTTCTTTGTGACGGATAATGACATGAGGGGTCGGATTGTGACGCCCTTTCGACTCTCTGGGGAGGGATTTTAGAAGGAGTTATGTGTCAAGGAACACTCTCATATGGTTTGCACTGAAGGTGTGGAGCCCGTATAGTAGTACCTGTTGCTTCGAATGAAACACTTCGAAAGTCACCTGCGCGGGTGGCGGAATAGGCAGACGCGCTAGCTTGAGGTGCTAGTCCTCGCATTTAGAGGGTGGGGGTTCAAGTCCCCCTCCGCGCACAGACAACCCCGGTTCTTCATGAACCGGGGTTTTTCGTATATACGCGGCGTGTCGTATCGAAAATTATTCGAAAATATGTTTAGAATATGGTGTACGAATTAGCAACGATGCATACCTTCCGGAGGCACCATGAGTACACCGAATGTTTATATACCCGATCCGATCCCCGCAGTTGAGCCTGTACTTGACCAGCAGGAGGTATCGACTCCGCTACCGGCACGCCGTCGTCGTACCGGGCGTATTATCCTCGCCCTGGGGCTTCTTGTAGCCGGCATTGCTTTGTGTGTCTGGATGTTCTTCTGGGATACCGGAGCCTGGGCATTGGCAGGGGATACAGCACGCAATAGCGCTGGAATCCTAGCTATTATTGCCGCCTATTTCACCATACGAGTCAGCACCCAAACCAATCAGGCACGTACGAGGGAAGCTATACGTAGTAATTTTCGTGATCGCATAGCTTGGGCAGCAGGCCATTTCGACAGTTCTAATCCTTTGGAACGCGAGCTATCACGCCAGATTCTATATCGCTATCAGGATGACCCGGAGCTTGAAGAATCTGAGCAAGAGATAGCGGTTAACGTTATGTCTGAGTATCTTTATCTGCAGGATGCGGACATGGTTGACCCCGGGAACATGAACCGGGATAATCAAACCAATACAGAAGAAAACGAGGAAGAACGATGAGTGTGAATACATCAGCACCGCGTCAATACCATCTCTGGGATACCCCCGAAGAACGAGAGCGAAGCATTGCCGAGGGGCGTATTGCTCTGGAGCGTATGCAGGCGCGACTTGCTGAAACACGCAAAGTCAACGCCATGACCCCGTGGCAGCGCTGGCTTTATAAGACCTTTAATATTGAGCCCAAGCTCAAGAACCGTTCCCGCTAATAATGCAGACGGAATACATAGCGGGTAGGGCCAAATAGAGCACTGCCCGCACGGAAACCCGCGCGGGCAGTAGCTTCAGTATTCATACAAGCAAAGCGGTGACTTTACCAGCCGCGCTCGCCCCACTCCTCCAAATGCGGGCGCTCAGCACCCAGAGTCGTGGACAGACCGTGACCGGGCAGCACAATCGCCTCATCATCAAAAGCACCGAAGAGCTTCTCCAACACATTGGCAAAAAGCTCACCGAACTGCTCACGAGATTCCGTCTTACCCACACCACCGGGGAAGAGAGAATCACCGGTAAAGAGCAGAGTCACCGGAGAGCCATCATCCCAGGTGCTCTGTAGGGCAAATACCATAGAACCGGGAGTGTGACCGGGCAGCGAAATAGCGCGCAGCACCGTATCGGAGGCATAGAAATCGAACTCTTCGCCACCGTGCAGAGCGTGCTCAACCTTCACGCCCTGCTGCTGAGCAATAGCGTCAACATCAGCGGCACCCGCATAGGTAATAGCGCCGGTAAAGACTTCCAAACCGGGCAGGGCACGAATATGATCCCAATGACCGTGAGTGGTCACCAGAGCGGTCACGCCCAGGGCGCGCTGACGGATACCCTCAAAATCGGACTCGGATTCAATAATGCGCACGCGACGATCCGCCTCATCGGTTAGCTCCAGATGCGGGCAATCCTGCAGCAGGGCATCCAGGGTGAAAGCGTAGAGCTCTTCAGCATCATCGGCTGCGTCAATGAGCAGCTGTTCACCGGTGGCGCGCATGGTAATTAGATAGACGCTATTGTCCATCTCCGAGACGCTCAGCGCGCGGATAGTGAACTCTGCATTTTCAAAAATGAGGGTTGATTCGGGGTAAGTAGTCATAGGCTTATTTTAGCGCGAATGCTTAGACAGCCAGAGGCGCGCTGTGGAATAATAGAAAACGATTGAACATTGGCTAATAGCATTTATGGCTATAAGGAAGGCACTATGGGCATCTACAATATCAGCCAGAAAGCCGTCACCGGTCTGCTGCGCAGCGTCTTTCGCGCACGTATTACCGGCATTGAAAACTTCCCCATGGACGGTCCGGTTATCGTGGCATCCAACCACCTGGCATTCTTGGACTCCATTATTATTTCCGCCATGATGCCGCGCCGCGTCTCCTTCCTTGCCAAGGCAGAATATGTGAACACCCCCGGACTGCGCGGCAAAGCCATGAAAGCATTCTTCGAGGCAGTGGATATTATCCCCGTAAACCGCACCGACCGTTCCGAGTCCTTCAAAGCGCTCGAAACCGCTCTGGGTAAGCTGGAAGAAGGCAAGGTCTTCGGCATTTACCCCGAGGGTACCCGCTCCCGCGATGGTCACCTCTACCGTGGCAAGATTGGCGTGGCGTGGCTGGCTCATATGACCGGCGCACCCGTGGTACCCATTGGTCTGATTGGTACCGACCGCCTGCAGAAGCCCGGCTCGAATATGGTCTACCCGCACCGTTTCACCATTCGTATTGGTGAACCCATGTACTTTGAAAAGACCGGTGAGAAGATGACCGGTAAGCAGCGCCGCCAGACCACCGACGCGATTATGGATCAGATTGCTCAGCTTTCCGGTCAGGCGCGTAAGCACGAATACAATGTTTCGCCCTCAGCGGCGCGAGACGCTGGCTAGACTCAGCCCATCGACGAGCGCGATACACTAGATACCGCAGCTTTTAGCCCTTCTCGGTGTACTCACCGAGCAAAGAAAAGGGGTAGAAGCTGCGGTATTG
>Cebus_capucinus_imitator_PRJNA485217_SSR039__coassemble_1251_pt1 | contig 11141 bp, 10 predicted proteins | sample Cebus_capucinus_imitator_PRJNA485217_SSR039__metabat2_high_PE_009 | metagenome-assembled genome bin Cebus_capucinus_imitator_PRJNA485217_SSR039 | reverse complement strand
GGCAAGGCTACGGTCGGCAATCCGGCAAGGCTACGGTCGGCAATCCGGCAAGGCTGTGGCTAAAAACCCGCATGGGATGAGCCTCTTCAGCCAAAGTAAAAGACAATCGCACGTGACCTCTGAAACGTAACTGTCTGGGGCTCGTCCCGTGCGCTATGTCATAGAGTCGGATACTTGATGTCTTCACTCTCTACCTCCACCTCGCGAGTACTTATTGCCATCGCGAGCACTATTACCGCTCGCGATGGCAATAACTACTCGCGATATGACAGGTTATGCCCAACACCCATATGGGATGATCCACTGCTTGGCAAAGGAAACGCACGGGAACTCAGAAACTCCTCTGCTCCCATCTCAAAACCCGTAAACAGACTCATAAATACCCATAGTTTTCCATCAGACACATGCCACCCTGTCGACAATGAAAGCCATGCTAGATACACTGGAAGAACATTGAAGTCACCGATACGAAAGATTCCAATGACCGATACTAAACTAAACCAACCGTATCTGAAGCTAGGGGTCAAGCAGTATGTGTTCCGACCTATAAGTTGCGGATCGGTTTTTCTTTTCATATTCACTATTTTCTGTGTTACTGCTGCTTTCTTCTTTGGTCTTGGTGATATAGTTGCCACCAGATGGGGATACGACGCACTCCTACCGTCTCTGATAGCTTCTATTATTATTGTCAATATCCTAGTTTTTCTTCTATTGAGGCCTTTAGCATGGGTTAGGTTCGATATTGATTCCTTTACCCATAAACGCCCCCTGGGCACTCTCACCTTCCGCTATGATCAGATTAAATCTTGGGAAGTTCAAGAAAGAAAAATATCCTCTAGCACTTCTAACGATATGTCTTCTCAAAGCAGGGGTCCATATAGATACTCTGAGGAACTTGTTATTGAGATGAACGATCCCGCACGTACAACCTATCGCTACCCTATTACTCAGGAGAATTATAGGATTACTTATTTAGCAGCACAGATTGTGTACCGTGATTTATACGGCTATTGGTGCGAGTCCCCCTATATTCCTGATTTTCAGGTGCTTTTGACTCCCGATGCGTCGCAGGCAAAACAGACCTATGCTTTGACTCTTCTGAGAAATCGAGGCGCATTGAAGAGGAGGCTCTCTGCGAGTGGGGCGAGCAGCCGCACACTCTAATAGCCATATAGATTCTATACAATAAGCCCCTGCATCTCATAATGTACACGAGATGCAGGGGCTTATTTTAGCTAGGGTTAAGAGAGCAACGTTGAGGCGTGCTTCTGCCTTTCTTCTTCGGACAGATAGAGCCACCAGGGTTCTTGGGACAGGTTTAGATATTGCTGAAAGCTAGCGCTCATATAGGGTGGATACTTATCCCCCGTGCGGGAACGGTAGATGAGGTATGCGTATATCCAGTTCAAGGATCCGTAGTGTTTTGTAATAGTTATGGAGAATTCCGACCCAACAAGCACCAATCCGTTAGGGTAGAACTCAAGAGGTTGATAGCCCCAGAGATATGTTCGTAGATAGTTGATATCCCAGTCAATAATATCACTATAGTACAGCTTCTTCAGTCCACCGCGTGACTTTATAGCAACATACTCAGGATATATATAGATTTTAGGCTCTCGTTGAAATAACTCCCGAATAGACATAACCAACATCAAGAATATAAAAATAAACACCATTGGTAAGATAGCCCTAACAGGAATCTTCCCAACATACACCAGTACAGAGTTAATCCACATATCATGAAAAGTAAGCGCTATAAATGTAAATACAAAAATACCCACAATAGGTGAAAAGTATCTATATTTACCGGTTATAAAACGTCCTCCACGAGCCACATAGAGATACTCAGGGTACTGAGCTTGCAGCTGCTGCACCTGCGCTTCTGTTAATCGCTCTCGAGGCTCGCATCCCCGAGAATAGGTAGAATTATTATCAGCCATTAGCGTATCCTTACATTCAGTTGGGTACCACGATCCGAATATATTTTTATCCCGAAGAGAAGCCAATATCTGAGGATAACTTCAGGTCTCCACGGGTGCATATAACCCTGTGGGTTAAGCTACGGAGAGAGCAGAAACTCATTAGTCGCTGAGGGAATCAGAATATTATTCAACAGATTTGGAATTGAATTATTAAAGACTGTCGGCAGCACGAACCCGCGGATACGCGCGTACTCGTCACTACTGAGAACCATCCACCAATCAGAATCAACAGCCAGGCACTCGGTAAACCGAGGATCGTTATAATCACTAGCCCACACACCGTAACGATCTCGATAAATCAGCTGCGCAATAATCCAGGTGCAATCCACCTGTGAGACAGGAATATTCAAGGACACTTTACGGGTATCAAGAATCAAATAGACACCATCATATGCCCAGGAGTGAATCTCATGGTAAAAAACACGGTGCGAATCAATATACCGCGAGTCAACCTTAACATATAAACGCATATACCCAGCACGAATAATACGATATTGACGGAATATTGATTTTGCGATAGCTATCGCAAAGAAAGTAAAAAGGGCTACACAGCTTAGAACACACAATAAGATGAGGAGGATATCTCCTCCGTTATTGTTCATGAAATACCATGTAGATAAGAACGACAAAAGAGCTAAACCGACCAGGATCCAGACGCCCAGCCCCGGCGGGTTACCGCCCCATTGCTTAGGCAGCTTACCAGTCCGGCTCATTGGAACACCGTCCGGGTACTCATGCACCATCTGAGCGCCACGATCGGCAAACTCACGCTGTCTGTGAGCGCGCAAACGCTGCTCCTCGGCACTAATAGGCGGCACAGGTATCGGGGAGTATCTCTGCTCCCCCACCGGAGGAATCGATTCTAGACAGGCGACACGGCGAGCTCTCGAGTATTGGTAGTACCGCATTCTAAAAGAAAGAGACATGCATAGTCCTTGATGTTCTACGGGGATATAACGGTGATAGCTAGAGTATAACGATAGAAACTTAAAGATTCCTGTAGATTAAGATCGTTCTAAATGACTAATACTGAAGCTGGGTTGTGGTTTGAGTAGAAGGAATTCGTACTCGGGTATGTGAGTGTTTGGCTTCACTGAGGTTTCCCTGGAGATTTCACCGCATTGTGGTTGCGTTTGCGAGTCTGGAGGCGAGAGCAGAGAGCCCGATCCAGCTCACACAATGCCAAACCCCGCGTTATCTGACGACGTCCTGAACGTTGCTAAGGGCTCGGATTTATAATAACTCGCGAGTCGCGTGCCTCTGCTCTCGCCTCAATGTTTGCGTTCCCGAGATGCTTGGGGCTTGCATCCCGCAGTCACTGAGGGGCTGCGAATGGGATTTCGGATGGTTGCCTTTCGCATGCCTCTCCTGGCTTTTCCTCTCTACATGCATTCATCGGAACGTGACACAGACTCAGAACTCGGTCTCTGAATCTCAATCACTCATTTACGTGTCTCTCCTTGATAGACTCGTACCAAGATACCGCCCCCAACCACACGGAGAATCTATCATGTCGATTCCTTATATTCCTCCGGCGCCAATGGACGAGGCTCATATTCGCGCTAAACAGCGTGAGGTTGCCGCTGAGTATGCTGCTCTGCGTCGTGATCGCTTTTATAGTGGCTTAGTGCAACCCGATGGCTCTCGCCGTACCCGCACTAAAGAGCCCCGCATATTGGGTAAGTTTTATGATGTTCCGGGTATGCTTATTGTATATAGCATTCTTCTGGCGCTGTCACTCGGTTCGCTGTGTTTCTTTGCATTCCAGCCGAAATATTTACCCGGAGCTATTCTATCGGGCATTTTATCTCTTTTAATGGTGTATCTTATTATTCTTAATATCTCATCCTATACGGAGATTCGTGAAGAGTATATTGTCTTTTCTTCTCCTAGCACCGGCAAGACAAGGATTAATTATCGGGATATTTCTCATTGGGCATATGATACCGAGGATCTTATTCTTGTTGATTCTTCATCCCCCAAAGAGCATCGTATCTATGTGAATGTTACTCGTGTTAATTGCAGGTGGGTGATTGCTCAGATTTTGTACCGTGAGATGTTTTCTCGCTCACCTGAGTCTCCGGACGATCCCCGACTGCAGGAGCTGCTCATTCAGCCGGCTGAGTGGTGGTGGTTGTTGGATGCTCAGCGCGCCCTTCAGGTGCATCGTGATGTTGTGATGCGCGTTCAGATTGCGCGTGAGGTGCGCGCTGAGTTGCGACCTTCGCTGTCTACACCGCCCGTTATTATGACCGACACCGTGTATGTTTCGGTGAATCATCCAGCTCTTTTCAATAGTTATATTCCGCAGGCGGTTGAGGAGCAGAATCGCCAGGTTTACTGGAGTGATGAGCCTATTTTTTGGCTCGCGAATCGTGCGGATCGTTTAGCTACGTCTTTGGGTTATGACCCGAATACTCCTCGAACAGATTACGGTTTTGATCATTCTTTTAACCATTCCTTTGAAGATAATGCTGGTTCCGGGCATGATAGTGATTTCTCCGGTGGTGGCTCCGGCTCCGGCAGCGGGGATGGCGGTAGTTTTTAGAGGCTTTTCTTCAGTGTATTCCAAAGGAACATTTCACCACCTGCTCAGATAATTATTCCTTCCCGTTTATTTGTCCTGCCTCAAACATCCAGGATTACCCGGGTATGGGGGGGTTCGATTCTGTCGGCAAACGTTCAGGGTTCTTTATGGTTTCTTGGATACACTCGTGCTATCACCGTTAGTTTTGAGCGCGCTAGGAGTGCTTGTGTCGACTCCCTTTATCTCGAATTCCCCCGGGTCGTGGGGCGGCTATCCCGTGGGTACGCCGGGTACCGTCGCGAATCCTATTCGTGTTTTTCGCGTGTATTCACAGATTCCGGTTCCGCCGGTGAGTGAGGAGGAGCTGCGCCTGCGTGAGCGTGTGCGCGGTGAGTTTGCGGCTCGGTCGGCGCAGATGGTGCGTGCTTATCCCGGTGGTGTTCCGATTGGTGCCGGTGGTCGCCTTCCGGAACAGTGGTCGGCTAATCCTCCCGGGCCTGCGGCTCGTATTTTTGGCATTGCAAGTGCTGTGCTGGCAGTGATTACGTTGCTTTTCGTGTTTGGGGCTCCTCTTGCTTCGCTGTCGGTCTTTTGGGTATGTGTTGGATTATTCGGAGCTTTTGCTTGTTTGGTGACTGCTCTTATCATTGGGTTTTGGCGAGATTATAGTATTATTCGTGCCGATTATTGCCGTTTCCATACTGGTTATGATTCGGGTCGTGTGTACTATCGTGATATTCAATCGTGGGCTTTTGATGGAATTTATTTGACGCTTGATACGCCCAATGTTTCCTTGAATCTGCCAGTGAACCGTGTTGATTGCACCTGGATTATTGCGCAGATTATTCATAGGGATCGCTATGGTTTTTGGGCTCAGAATTATTTGGATGCGCATTTTACGGAGTGTTTGGCGGTGGCTCCGGATTGGTGGATGGCATTGAGCCGATCGGAGTATGAGCGTATACGCGGCTTTGTTCTACCGATTATTTTCAATAATTCTGTACCGAATCTGCTGGCGAATTCCCCTATTCCGAGCGCTACGAATGAGTATTTAATGTCGCCGCAGCTTAATCCGCAGGGGTATGTGGAGCCACGCCGTCAGGATGTGGTGCTTCATGGTCCGATTGGTCGTGAGAGTTGGGCTGAGTTCCTTTTCTGGACGTCTTTGAACACTCTTCCCCGTCGCAGCGGTTCATCGTCACGTTCTTCAGGCTCTTCCGGCGGCCCTTCTGGAGATGGAGGTTCTTTCTAATGGCACGTCAGATTAAATTTAATCGCCCCTATGTTTACCGTGTACACCCTATATGCTTAACCATATATTCAACACTTATTATTCTAACGGGTACGATTCTATATATCTTTCCAGTATTCTGGTTTCTCTGGGCAATTATTCTGACTGTCCTAACCTTCAGACTGATCGGTCGTTCCTTTACAACCATTACATTCTTCCCCAATAGAATTGAGCTCACCCGTAAAGCAACATTCTATATTTACTTCCACGCTCTACGAGATTGGTCATTTGACGGTAAATTCCTCACCCTGTTCTACGGGCTCTATCCCCTCAAGCTCGATAGTAAACGCTTCGATTTGCGTTGGATATACGCTTATTTGCTCTATAAAAACCAGACAGGCAAATTCACGACTAAAACCGACGGCGACCTGCTCAACTACGTCCCCGATGACCCGAGCGCCTGGTGGCAGGCTCTTCAAGGAGAGGATAAGGAACGAACCGAGCGCCTCATGAACCGCGCCAAGCTCTCCAATCTCGACGCGGGTACCATTCCTCCGGAAGACATTATCGACTGGGAAATCATCTACAGCTTCACCCGCAACTCCCGTGGATTCGTGCGCAGCGTATCCTACGAAGGTATTCGCCTCTACTCTCCCAAAGGATCGGCTGTCATCGCCGCATCAGACGCTCAACAGCACGCCGCATACACCGCCTACCTGCTCTGTGTCTCCGACAATCCAGAAGAACGAGATTTAGCGCGCATTGTCCACACCGACCTCTATAAAACGCTGTATGACAATGCTCTTAGCGACGATCTTAACTTCGCCTGGTGGGAGCATCTAAGCAAAGAAGACCAAAAAGCGCGTCAGCAAGAGCTTCTTCCGTTGGGAACTCAGGGCCGAACTCTCGCGAATATCTACGGTTACGGCACTATGCGTATACCTATCGCATTCAAAATCCGATACGACGATATTGCGTGCCCAGTTCCGGGAACTCCCTTCACCAGAAAAGAACTGGTGCGCGAAGAAAAAGAATACCGCGAGATTCGATTCACTCCCCTAGTTATTGAGCTCGAAAAGAAAGTGTATTCCTATCGAGAGACTGCCGGAGGAGAAATTGAATTCGACTTTGGTGATTCCTTTACCTTTGATTTCGGAGGTGGAGACTCATCCAGCGGTAGCAGCGGTGACTTCGGCGGAGGGGATGGAGGCGGTGGCGACGGCGGAGGTGGTGGTGGAGACTAATCCGTTATCCGATTCTGTCCTGAGTATGCAGATTCGTAGTTATTGGTTTGCTACCGTATCTGAATATTCTGTATCTGGGTTGCGGTACAAGGACAAGGGTATTCGCGCGCGATTTATCGAGTGCATGGTTACGACGCCGCTGCGGAGATTGAAACCAAAGCACTCAATCAGTAACTTAGCCACAACCTAGCCGGATAGCTGACCACAACCTTGCCGGATAGCCGACCACAACCTAGCCGGATAGCCAGCCGTAGCCTTGCCGGATAGCCAGCCGTAGCCTTGCCGGATAGCCAGCCGCAGCCTTGCCGGATTGCTGACCACAACCTTGCCGGATTGGTGGCCGTAGCCTAGCCGGATAGCCAGCCACAACCTAGCCGGATAGCCAGCCACAACCTAGCCGGATAGCCAGCCACAGCCTTGCCGGATTGGGGAAAGAAAAAGAGATGGGTATTAGAGACCGCTGCGAGTCAGGTTAAAGGTTACGCTCTGCATGATAGAAAGCAGGAAGCCGAGCGCAACAATGAGGATCATGAATGCAATGTCCAGTCCGTAACCGTTGCCTATTCGCAGCGGAGGGAAGAGCTTGTTGAGTGCGTTCAGTGGCTTGTCGGTGATGTTATATACACCGCTCATGACCACAAGCACAATGCCTTTGGGACGCCAGCCTTTGGCAAATGCGCGTACCCAGTCAAAGACCATGCGTAGGATTAGTGCAATGTAGAGCAGGTAGACGCAAAACGTTACTGCTGCCATTAGGTAGCTCATGTGTTGTCCTTATCTGCGCCGTGTTCCCTGCGTGTCTTCTATATGCGATTGGTTCCATGTGTGGAACTGCTTGTACACTGGCGCGGGGGATGGAGAGTGGATAGTGGCGTATAGAATGAATGCTACCCGCCGGGTGTACAGGCTGCGCTGTACAGCGGATAGCATTCCTATGCTGCTGACCGGGGCTAGTCCCCGGTATCACGTCTTTTAGCCCTGGTCGAAGGGGAAGGGACCTTCGGTTTCAAAGGCGGGCGCGTCGTTGGCTACGCCGAGCACTTCGAGGTTTGCGGGGGTCAGCAGGAACACCTTGGAGGTCACACGTTCGATGCGGCCTTCCAGTGCGAATGCCAGGCCGGATGCGAAGTCGACCAGGCGCTTTGCGTCCGCGTCGGGCATTTCTTCAACGTTCATAATGACGGGGATGTTCTGGCGGAATGCTTCACCGATAATCTTCGCGTCGTTGTACGAGCGGGGGTGAATGGTGGTAATGCGACGCAATTCGTCCTCTTCCTCATATCCGTAGGCGGTATTGTCCGAGCCGTGGGTGGTGTAGCTTGCCGGGGTTTCGGCGGGTGCGGGAGTGTCTACAATATCGTAGCCATAGCTGATCTGCTCGTAGGTTTCTTCCTGCGGGTAGGTCTCGTCGGTGTACTCTTCGCTGTAGGCGGGTTCTTCGTAGCCTGCCTGCGTGTAGACGACTTCTGCTTCCGCGTGAATGGGTTCTTCGGCGTGCGCGGGCTGCTCATGCTGCTGGGCTTGGGATGCTTCGTCGTGGGTGTTTCGGTCGTAGTTGACCACGCCGAAGAATCGGCCGATGCTTGATAGCCGGTTTTCCTGCTGAGGTGCCATTCACGCTCCCTGAGTTTTGTGCCGTGGGGTCTGTGCCGCTGTGGCGGCATAGGTACTCATATTCTATCAAGATTTGCAGAGTTTCAAGTGAGCATTGAGGGATAGTCCACATTTTCGCTCTGCGCTATGCCCGCAGGTTCCGGGCACCGCGCCGATGTACCCCATACCGGTAGGCACTAGGTGTAAGAGCGCGCACCCATAATGGCGCTACCCACACGCACGCAGGTCGAACCCCAGCGAACAGCTGCCTCCATATCTCCACTCATACCGGCGGAAATCTCCGTGGCGCCCGGGTGTTCTGCGCGCAGCACCTGTGCCAGGGACCAGAGACGTTCAAAGGCCGCGTTAGGGTCTTCTCCCAGGGGTGCGACCGCCATAATTCCGGCGCAGCGCAGCACGGGCGAGGACTCAATACGCTCTGCCAGGGCGAGCAGGTCGTCAGAAGAGGTGCCTCCTCGGGCGCCTTCTGCAGCGTGCCCTGCGGTTGCTTGTTCTGCCAGGGAGACCTGGATCAGGCAGTCCAGGCGGTTGCCATTGGCGTGGGCTGCCGGTGCGGGTGCATCCCCTGCCTCGTAGCGGCTCAGCTGGTTAGTGTATGCCTTAGCGAGCGCATCTGCGAGGGAGGGACGGTCTACCGATTGCACGGCGTGGGCGTAGCGCACCACAGATTTGGCTTTATTGGTTTGCAGCTGGCCGATAAATTCCCAGCGCGCCGGTGCATCCGGTTCCTCAATAGCGGCAAGGGCGGCTGCTTTGGGTCCGGCTTCCTGGTCGCGGTTTTCACCGTAAAGGCGCACTCCCGCGTCGTATAGTGCCGCCGCGTCAGAGGCGGGGAAGAATTTAGTGACGGTGAGCAGCTGTACTTCGGGGCTGTCAGCGGTACGCACCGCGCTGTGGTCGGTCTCGGCGGCGCGAATCTGCTCTTGCACGCGCTGATAGTTAGCGAGCAGTTCTGCCTGTCGCTGAAGGCTGTAGGTTAGCGGTTCGGTGCGGTCACGATAGAGGCTCATAGTTTTAGTGTAGTCCTTCACGGGTGCCATAGAGGGTATCGGGGGGCGATATTCGAAGAGTATTAGATCCACACGAGCCCGGCAATACGCCCGGGTTCACGGCCCTGCGCCCCAAAGGCACGATGAGAGTAGAGGTTCTCATATTCCAGGGTGCACAGATTGTATTCACTGTGCACCGTCACATCGGCGTGCTCAAGCAGGGCACGGGCACCGGCGGGCAGATCCAGGCCGCTGGTTCCCTGCACGGTTTCGCTATAGACTTCCGGAATCAGGGCAACGGACTCTTCACGCATAAGCTCGGGAACCTCATAGCAGGAGCCGCAAATACTCGGGCCAATCCAGGCGTGGATATCTTCGCCTCCGGCTTCTCTCAGGGCGCGCACGGTTTTCTGCAGCACGCCATCCAGCAGACCCTTTCGCCCGGCGTGGGCGGTGGCAATCAGGGGGCGCACTCCCCCGGCGCTGCACTGGCTGGCGGCAAATACCACGGGGATACAATCAGCAACCATAATCGCCAAGGCACCTTCGGAGGAGATGGAGGCGTCGGCAATGGGCGCTGCTTCGCGTACGCTTGCGGGTTTAGCGAGGGTGCCGTCAAAGTTCAGAGCGCTATAGGCAGCGGGGGCGTGTTCTTCGGCGCGGGCAATGGCGGTGCCGTGTACCTGCTCCAGATAGAAGGCGGGCGCACCCATGAGGGTTTGCAGGCGGGCGCGGTTTTCCAGGGTCTGCTGGGCGGGCAGCGGTTCACCGGCGCTATCGGTTACGTGCAGCCCCAGGTTGCCGTGGCTGCGGTCAGTAAAAGCGATATTGACGGTGTGCTCGCCAATGCGGTGGGTGGTGTAGTGCTTGAAATTGCTAGCTGCGTGGCTCATGGGTTCTTTCGAGGGTGGTTGGGGGTGGTGCGGGCCATTGCTCAGTGGACCGTATTACCGGCTGTATGCATCTATAGCCGGGTACAGCAAATGCGGGGCGCATAGTGCACCCCGCATTGAGCTGTGCCCGTACGGGCTAAAAATTCACGCTAGAGTCGCGACTGTGAAGATTACTTCAGGAAGTCGGGAACGTCCAGGGTGTCGCGGCGAACCGGTGCTTCTTCAACAACCGGGGGCAGGTCTACGTCGAAACCTGCTGCGGTGGGCACCTCGGTGGGTGCGTTGAAGCCGTAGCCGGAGTTAGCTGCCGGAGCTGCTGCTGCACCGCCGAATGCGTTCTGGGTGCGCTGAGCCTGAACGGCTGCTGCTGCCGAAGCGTTGGAGTTGGTCTCGGGGTTCACTGCGTCGAAACCTGCTGCAATCACGGTCACGCGTGCCTCATCACCCAGGGCGTCGTCAATAACGGCACCGAAGATGATGTTTGCGTCGGGGTGTGCAACTTCCTGCACCAGGCGTGCAGCTTCGTTGATTTCGAACAGACCCAGGTCGGAACCACCCTGGATGGACAGCAGCACGCCGTGTGCGCCGTCGATGGATGCTCCCAGCAGCGGGGAGGAGGAAGGCTCCAGAGAAGCTGGAAGTTGGTGTTTGGTAGTATGAT
>Cebus_capucinus_imitator_PRJNA485217_SSR039__coassemble_1243_pt1 | contig 11453 bp, 6 predicted proteins | sample Cebus_capucinus_imitator_PRJNA485217_SSR039__metabat2_high_PE_009 | metagenome-assembled genome bin Cebus_capucinus_imitator_PRJNA485217_SSR039 | reverse complement strand
GCTTTTCTCGCAAGCTCAAACCGGCCTCAGGAAATAAGCGAGCGGAGCAATGTTTAAGCACCCGCGACGTTTCAATCTCCGCAGCGGCGCCACATCCACGCATTCACTCTTCCGCAGCCTTGCCGGATTGCCAGCCGTAGCCTTGCCGGATTGCCAGCCGTAGCCTTGCCGGATTGGTGGCCGTAGCCTTGCCGGATTGGTGGCCGTAGCCTTGCCGGATTGGTTTAGACAACTCTCTACGGTTGTTTTCTCGTGGTTATGTGAAAGAGAACCTCATACTATGGGATGAGATAGAGCGGGATGAACCGGATAGAAATCATACTCTGGGCGTAGAAAAAGCCCCTGACGTGCAAAAGTGCCCATGAGATAATGGATAGCATGGTACAGACGAATATTCCCGCAGATAAGATTGCGGTTTCTACACGAAATCTCTCAAAAACCTACGGCCTGGGCGAAGCTACCGTCCACGCGCTGAACAACGTGACCATTGACTTTGAGCGCGGTAAGTTTACCGCGATTATGGGTCCTTCGGGTTCGGGTAAGTCTACTTTGATGCAGACTGTTGCGACCCTGGATACTCCGGATCCGAATCCGGCGACTTCTATCCGTATTGGCGGTACTGAGCTGAACGGTTTGAAGGATAAGGACCTGACTGAGTTCCGTCGTGAGCACGTTGGTTTTATCTTCCAGGCGTTTAACCTGGTGCCGACTATTACCGCCGGTCAGAATATTGATTTGCCGCTGGGTTTGGCGGGTAAGACCCCGGATCCGGAGTGGCGTGATTACCTGGTGAAGACCCTGGGCATTGATGGTCGTTTGGATCACCGCCCGGAGCAGCTGTCGGGCGGTCAGCAGCAGCGTGTGGCTATTGTGCGTGCGCTTCTGGCTCGTCCGGAGGTTGTGTTTGCTGATGAGCCGACCGGTAACCTGGATTCTAATTCGGGTACTGAGGTGCTGCGTCTGCTGCGTGAGGCTGCGACGAACCATGAGCAGACTATTCTGATGGTGACTCACGATGCTCATGCGGCGTCGTATGCGGACCGTGTGGTCTTTATTAAGGATGGTGTGGTTGCTGGCGATATGCAGAACCCCACTTATGATGCTGTTCTTCAGGCGATGCGTCAGCTGGAGGGTAACTAACCTTCATGGCAACTAATCTTAATACTGTGGCGCGCGCGAATTTGCGCGCCTCTAAAGGTAAATACACGCTGACCGGTATCGGCATCGGTATTTCGGCGTTCTTTATTGCCGCTGTGCTGATTCTAATGGGTACCCTGCAGAGCACCTTGAGCGCTTCTGTGGGTGATATGTATTCGAAGATGCAGACGGTGGTTGCTTCTGCCGGTGCTTCGAGCGAGAGCTCTAATTCTACTCGTGAGATGAATCTGACTCCTGCCCAGATTAAGGCGCTGGAGAATGATTCTGCGGTGGATAAGGTGTGGGCTGCCTATAGCGTGCAGAACTCTATCACCATTAATGATTCGAAGAGCACTGTGCTTCTGGTTCAGGCTCCGACGGATACCGCTCTTTCTCCGTTCCCGATTGAGGGTAAGCTGCCGTCTAGTTCGAGTGAGCTGATGGTTTCTAAGAGCTTTGCGACCAAGAATAACCTGTCGGTGGGTTCTAAGTTGAACACTCCGAACCTTATTCAGCAGTTGAACAACCCGAATGGTGCTGATAAGAGCGAGTACACGGTGACCGCTATTTTTGAGACCACCTATTCGGGATCGAGCGCGAATTCTATGGTGCTGATTGGCGGTACTGAGCTGCAGGATTTGGCAACTGCTGCTGCGGCTGAGAGCGCTAATGCCGGTACGGATGCGGCTCCCGCTGTGGCTGCTGCCGGTTCGGTTCAGCTGCCTCTGGCATCTGTGATTCTGAAGGATAATAGCGATCAGGCTCGCGCCGATTTGCAGGCTCGCTTGGACACTAAGGATGCGCAGACCGCACCGAAGGTGTTCAGCGGCGAGGAATATGTGAATCTGCTGCAGAAGCGCCTGTCGAGCATGTTTGGCATGCTGACCACTGTGCTGGGCGCGTTTGCTCTGCTGGCTCTGCTGGTTTCTAGCTTCGTTATTTCTAATACTTTTGCTGTGCTGGTCGGTCAGCGTATTCGCGAGTTGGCTCTGCTGCGTACCTTGGGTGCACGCGGCAATTCGCTGGTGCGTATGCTGCTGGTGGAGGCGCTGGCTATTGGCGCGATTTTCTCGGTAATTGGTGCGGTTCTTGCCTTTGCTCTGGCATTTGTGGTTTCGCTCTTCTTCGATTCTTTCGTGATTGCCTATGACCCCTCGGCGTTTGTGATTGCCGTGATCCTGTGTACTCTGGTGACTGTTCTGGCGTCCTTGGCTCCGGCTCGTACCGCTCTGCGCATTTCGCCGATTAGCGCTATGCGTGAGACCACTTCCATGGCTTTGCGTAAGCCTCACTGGGCCGGTCTGGTGGTTGGTCTGCTGCTGGCTGCTGTGGGCGTTTTGAGCATGAGTACCGCTCTGGGCAACCGTGGCTCCAGCTCCGGTCTAACCTACGCATTCTTGGGTACCTTCCTGCTGGCTATTGCTGTGTTTGCCCTGGCTCCGTGGATTCTGGTTCCGGTGATTCGTTTCTTCGGCCTGTTTACTCGTTCTCAGACCGGTAAGCTGGCTCTGGCGAATGCTCTGCGTGCGCCCAAGCGTACCGTTTCTACCGGCCGTGCCGTGCTGGTGGGTACCATGATTGTGACCATTGTGCTCAGCGGTCATTCGGTGCTCAGCGCATCCATTACCTCGATGATGGATAAGGTGTTCCCGGTGGCGGCTACCGCTAACTACGGTGGGTCTACCACTACCGATGGCGCCGCTCAGGTGAGCCGTGCGGAGTCCACCCTCTCTAAGGTTCAGGGCATTAAGAACGTGGACTATGCTGTGGTTTCTTATGCTGCCGGTACCGTGAACTTCGGCAAGGCTGAAAATGCTGACCCGAGTGCACCGGATACTCAGATGAATATGACCACCCTGAGCGAGGAACAGCTGCACCGTCTGCTGCCTGCCGAGGCGAACACCTCCCTGAAGGATAATGAGGTGCTGGTCCCGGCACTCTCCTGGGATGCTTTCAAGTTCAACGACTCTACTCGTTTGACCGCGAAGGGCCCCAAGGGCGAGCTGCAGCTCAAGCCCGTGAAGGCTAACTCCCGCATGACTGATGTGTTTGTGACTCCGGAGACTGGCGCTAAGCTGCAGGATCCGAAGAACCCGACTGCTATTGAGACCGCTAGTGTGGATATCCCCGAGGGTGTCCCTGCTGAGGTCGCTGCTCAGATTGCTGCTTCGGCTCCGACCGGTAATGTGACCATGCTGCTGGTTCAGGCGAAGACTCCGCTCAATAGCCAGGAAAATGCTGCTCTGCAGGAGGAACTGACCAAGGCTAATGGTGGCGAGGCGATGAGCGGTAGCCTGTCCATGCGCCAGATGTTTGACCAGGTGCTGGGTATTTTGCTGAATTCGATTTTGGCGCTACTGGCTCTTGCCGTGGTGATTTCCATTATCGGTATTGCGAATACTATGACCCTGTCGGTCAACGAGCGCCGCCGCGAGAACTCCATGCTGCGCGCTCTGGGGCTGTCCCGCTCCCAGCTGAAGTCCATGATTTCTCTGGAGGCCATTGTGATTACTCTCTCCGCTGTGGTGGTAAGTGTGATCGCTGGCGTGAGCCTGGGTGCTTTGACCGCTATTTCGGTTCTGGATAAGGATGCTGAGATTGTTTTGGCTCTGCCTTATCCGGCTCTGATTCTGGTGCTGGTGGTTGGTCTGCTCTCCGCACTGGCTGCGGCTGCTCTGCCGGCTTCCCGTTCGGCGAAGCTTTCCCCGGTTCAGGGTATGCGCACCCTCTAATGTTCTAAGGTTCTCTAACCGTTCAGATTGAAAAGCTGAGAACATAACATAATAGAGATAGAAGATCCCGCCGGGAACCAGTACGGTTCCCGGCGGGATCTTTGTATATATCAGCCTCGAGAGGGTCTACGCTTTGGTATCCTGCAGGGCATCAATGGGCGTGAGCTTTAGAGCCGTGCGCATGGGCCCGGCTGCCGAGAGCAGAGCAACCAGCACACCCAGCCCAAGCAGCAGCAGATAGTCGCCCCAGGGCAGGGCGTAGACTATGGGGACTGTGGTGGACAGGAGCGTGCGCAGAGCCCCCGCCGCAATGACGGTACCTGCGAATAAACCGAGGGTGACCGCTGAGAGGGAGATGCACAGCGCCTCCACGAGCACCATGCGCATTAGAGAGGATGCACGCAAGCCCAGAGCACGTAGCAGGCCGTATTCGGTGCGGCGCTGGTGAACCGAGAGCATCATGGTGTTAATAATACTTAGCAGGGCAATCAGAGCCGCTATTGCTAGCAGCACCAGGGCGATGAGTGCGCTCTGGTCTAAGCTCTGCTGGGTTTGTTCCCTGACTCCGGAGGCTCGATTATTGCCGGGCATGCCGATGCGGCTATTGAACCAGTAGCCATTGCCGCGTATTGCATCGAGCTGGTTGACCACGCGGGATTCTTCTTCAGGGCTTAGATCCGTTGTTACACGCACCGCCACTCGAATGACGGCGGGGTAGCGGTTGGAACCGCTGTCAAGCCCTAGCTGTGTGGGCTCGAAGGTGACCGTATCATCTCCAGAGAGGGCACGTGCACTATTGGGAGTAATAATGAGCGAGGGCTCATCGAAGAGAACTTGCGAGTCTCGAATCACGGTGAACTTCTGCTCGCTACGACTACCGCGCACAGTCAGCTCTTGCACCGGGATAAGCGGCTGATAACTCGACTGCACCAAGAGCGCCTGATTATCCGAGAGAGTAGCGCCCGCCCCGGGGAACAGCGCCTTGATCTGCTCCTGCGTCAGAGCATACACCGGCAGGGGCATATAGTCGTATCCGGCGGCATCGTGAACCTTGCTCGGAACGTAGGCAATGGGGCGCAGAATAGCAACCGCATTCACACCCCCAATAGTGCGTGCAGAGTCTGCAAAAGCAGCGGCCTGGCGCTCCCGATCTTCAAGAGAAGCACGGTAGCTCTCCGCACTATCAGCGTGAGAATCAGAGACCTGATAGCCAAAAGATGCGCTCATCTCGGGGCTCGTGCGCTGAATAGTATCCACCGTCGCCACCACCATAGACTTACCAGTGAGCACCAGAGAAACCAGCAGCGCACCCAGCAGCAGAGCACGACCGGCACCGAGCTGACGATCCCTCTGGCTCGCCATCTGAGAACGAACGAGCAGAGCCGGAGCACCCATACCAATACCCGGAATCATCTGCCAGAGACGATTAATAACCGGCAGGATATAGCGCGCCGCCATAAAAATCAGCACAATGAGCAGCAGCAAGGAGACCGCGCCCCAAAGAATCGAGAGATTATTGGGAAGCTGCACGGGCATCGGAGTGGGATTCTCCCGGGCAATCACACGGGAGATAATAAAACTCACCGCGGCGCCAAGAGCTACCAGCACAATGACGATGCGCGAGATCTTACCTGGAGCCTTAGCGCTGTGCTCCTTCGTGCCTTCTACCGGCGAAAGGGAAGCGGCAGCACGCGCCGGGCGCAGAGCCGCAAGCACCACCGAGCCCACCAGCACCGGGAAAATCACCACACCGGCAAGAGGGGAGAGAGACACAACAATACGCGGATCCCACGAAGGCACCCACGCCGCAAGAGCATAGGCGGCGCCCACGCCCAGAGCGCTGGCAAGCACGCCCAGCAGCAGTGCCTCAATCAGAACCATCTCTACCAGGGATTTTTGATCGGCGCCCAGGGTACGCAGTAGCGCAAACTCACGCGAGCGCTGGGCCAGCAGGGTCTGGAAGGTACTGGCAATCATAAAACACGCCACCAGCAGAGTAATCAGACCAAAGATCAGGGCACCCGCACCGAAGGAACCGTAGAGCTGCAGACCGCGGCTCTGGGACTCCAGCTCCAGTTGAGAGTAGGACATGAAATGATTATGACCATCGTAGAGAGTGGTATTGGGCAGAATGGAGCTCATGCCGTGGTTAATGCGGGCGATAGCGGCAGAATCTGCGCCGGAATTCAGACTCAGAGCTACCATATCCAGAGTGGCGCCGTAATAAGCTACGGGGTCTTTCATCGAGTAGCTATCGGTGCCCACAAAAAGACCGTAGTGATCGCTAAAACTTTGCGGCAGATGATAGGTACCCACCACTGTATATTCGTGGCGCAACGCCGCAAGCTGTTCATCACTTAGATGAGTGTTCTCGGGGTGCTGCTTCATATAGGCGGTGTAGGCTTCGGGGTCGTGCAGCATAAGCGTATCCCCAATATTGACCGTGGTGGGTATCAGGTGATTCGGGTCGCGGTCGGGCACGAGCACCTCGTAGCGGCTGCTCGGGTACGAGCCGGTGATTTCATAGGGGAACAGTGAAGAATCCTGAGGTAGAGTCACCATCTCCGAGTAATACCTCTGGGATCCTGAAATAGAGGTCGGCATATGCCACACCTCCCACACGCTACGAATATCTGCCGAGCGTGAGGATCCGGTCAGATATTCGTGCAGAGCGCGCAGAGTGTTTTCCGCATGGGCTTCTTGATCGGCACGGTTATACCCGGCAGAGTAAGAATTGGGGGAGGGAACAGTCGATGCCGAGGCTAAGGCATCGACGGTACGCTGCTCGCTCGCCTCAGGACGCGGGGATAAGCTTGCGGAGGCGCTCGCCTCATACTGCTCGGAAGCTACGGGGCTTGCGCTCGGGCTCGTGCTACTGGGAGTCAGGGATGCTCGAGGGCTCGATGCCTCCCCGGGGATGGCAGGGGCGTATGGCTCTATATAGGTGAGCGCATCCGTTTTGGAATAGAGCAGATTGGTCGAGCGGTTATAGGTCGGTCCAATGGCCTGGACACCCAGCAGAATGAGCGTGACGAAAAAAGATGCCAGCACAATACCGATACCCGTGAGCGTATAGGAGCCCGGGTGGTGCTTGAGACGCGCCAGGGCTATATGGGCGGCTCGCGGTGTTCCGCTGGTCTTTGTACTGGTGCTGGTGTAGGAAAACATCTGATCCTCATTCCTGCAGAGTGTGGGTGCGTGAGCCTGTGCAGATACTCCATCTACGAACAGTGTTCATTTACCGACGCGCGGGGCCGGTCAAAAGCGACTGCGCATAGTCTGAGTGTTCGTGCACACAGGGACTCCTTCTAAGCGTACCCTGAGTAACCTTGAATACATCTCATACTCTGGGATGATTTTTTCTCACCCAATGGCCTCCCCATATCAGCCCCTAGGATGATATTTGCCCGTATACCCTTATGGGGCGGGCGAGAAGAAGCACAAGGGCATACACTGAGAGCATGGATATCACCAGCACTGTCAACGCTCGTCTGGATCGCCACTATCACTGGGTCAATACCATTGTGGTCGCGGCGATGCAGATTGTCCTTGTGCCCAGTAGCTTTTTGTGGTTGTTCTCTACCGACTTTTACACCGGGGCAACGATAGAAACTATCATGGCGCTGGCGGCATTGATGACTACGCTCATCAGCACCACCGCCCTGTACTGGCGTTATCGTGCACCCGTATCGGCGCCGAAAGTGGGCATTATCTGCTGCTTTATTGGCTGTCTCATTGCGCCCCTGCCGATCTTCCTTGCTCCGGTATCCATGCTCCTGGCATACCACGTGGGCAGGCATTGGCAGCGTCAGATGCGCCTGCGCATACTGATGCTGTCCTGGGTTGCTAGCCTGCTGGTGGCCCTCAATATAACATTCCTCAGCCATCTGCCCACCGGCTCCTGGGTTACTAACCTCATCGGGGCGCTGATGGTCTTCGCCTTTGTAGGCACCCTGCTGAGCCTATGCTGGTTTATTGGTGACTCCCGCCGATCTCGCGCCGAACGCCAGGATGCCTACCGCGTGCGCGTAGAACAGCTTGAACGGGAACAGGCACAGGAACGCGCCATGGCAACCCAGGATGAGCGCGCCCGCATCGCCCGCGAAATGCACGATATTGTGGCTCACTCTCTCTCCAGCATCATTACTCAGGCGGATGGAGCGCGCTTTATCGCCGCCGCCCAGCGAGGGGATAAAGAGCCCGATATTGCCGAGCAGACCCTGGACACCATTGCCGAAACCGCTCGTGAATCCCTGACCCAAATGCGCTCCCTGCTGGGCGTGCTGCGCACCGATGAGGGGACTCTCTTTGCACCCCTGCCCACCCTGAACGATATTCCCGAACTGATTGAACAAACCCGCCAGCTGGGACTGCCCCTGCATTGGGACGGCATTACGGGCACTATGCGCGGCATGCTACCCCAGGGTGCTGAACTTGCAGCCTACCGCGTGGTGCAGGAGGCACTGACCAATATTCTCAAGCATGCGCGCAGCACCCCGCTGGTTCGCGTGCGCGTTGACTGGACCCGCGCCGGTATTGAGGTTGATATTTATAACGCGGCACCCGAGAGTGGCTTTAGCGCCCTGCCCGGCAGTGGTAACGGTTTGCGCGGCATGCGTGAGCGTGTGGAAATGTATAACGGCACGATTAGCTACGGCCCGGTGCACGACGCCGATAGCCAGCTCTCCCGCTACGATCCGAAGGCATTGAGCATAGCTCAAGGCTTTAGAGTGCAGGCGAGTTTGCCCTATCGAGATGCCTAAGTTTTCTTGTCATCGGGGGAGAGCCTGTCATATACTCCGAATCTGCCCGAGATAGACTTGAGAACACACCATGTCAGATAAGATGAAAGGGCACTAAACCTCAGGTCACAGGGAGAGAAATGAACGAGAGCTCGCAGACTATCAGCGTCATGCTGGTCGATGATCAAATGCTGGTCCGCGGAGGACTGAAAATGCTGGTTGACTCCCAAAGCGACCTGAAGGTCATCGCCGAAGCAGCCGACGGCGCCGAAGCGGTCAGCCTCTACCGCGCCCTGGTTGATGCAAACCAGGCCCCCGATGTGGTGCTCATGGATGTACGCATGCCCGTTATGGACGGCCTGCACGCAGCACGCACCATTTTGGGGCTGGATATTTCACCGGTGCGCGTGCTCATGCTCACCACCTTTGACCTGGACGAATACGTTTATGATGCGGTGCGCGCCGGAGCCAGCGGCTTTTTACTCAAGGACGCACCCCCGACCGAGCTTCTGGGTGCCATTCGCACCGTGCACCGCGGGGATGCCGTGATCGCCCCCAGCGCCACCCGACGCCTGCTGCAGCATATGGTTGCTCAAGCATCGCTGCCTTCTCAGACCGCTGCCTCCGATATAAAGCCTCACGGGCAGCTACTGGAGCAGCTCACCCCGCGCGAAATGGATATTTACATGCTGCTCGCTCAGGGGCTCTCCAATGGTGAAATGAGCCAGCAGCTTGTGCTCTCAGAAGCCACGATTAAAACCCACGTATCGCATATTCTGGGTAAGCTGGGCGCTCGCGATCGCGTGCAGGCTGTGATTATGGCATATGAAGCCGGCCTGGTGAACTAAAACCCCTGGAATAAATGTAGTGAAAGGGCTGTCCGCTGCATGAGCATCATTTTTCGGGGTGTATGATAACGCCCTAAAAGTGCTACTCTAAATATTGGCATTTACGGCGCACCCTGCTGCGTGCCATCTGCGACCACAAGTTGCACCCGAAACGTACGCACCGTTGGCGTACGCTTGCACCACATTATCTATCTATAACTATTGAAGGACCCGCCTGATGGCACTTGAATTTAGCCACGAAGCAAACCAGCAGCCCGCTTCCGAAGAGCGCCGTAACGAAATTCTCGCAAACCCCGGATTCGGTGACTACTTTAGTGACCATATGGTCACCATCGATTGGGAGGGCGTCGGCTATGAAGACGGCACCTGGTCCAATGCGCGTATTGCCCCCTACGGTCCCATTAGCCTGGACCCGGCAGCCGGTATTTTCCACTACGGTCAGTCCGTCTTTGAGGGTATTAAGGGCTACCGTTACTCCGATGGTTCCGTGTGGACCTTCCGCCCGCACGCTAATGCGGCGCGTTTGAATCGTTCCGCGTACCGTCTGTCCCTGCCGGCTCTGCCGGAAGAGGACTTTGTGAACTCTCTGCGCGAGCTGGTGCGCACCGATAATGCGTGGGTGCCCAGCGGTGACGGCGAGGCCTTCTACTTCCGTCCCTTTATGATTGCTACCGAGGCGTACCTGGGTGTGCGCCCGGCACGCAAGGTGCAGTTCCATGTGATTGGTTCTCCCGCGGGCAACTACTTTGGCACCCCCGAGCCGGTTGATATTTGGCTCTCGACCACTTACTCCCGTGCGGGTGTGGGCGGTACCGGTAACGCTAAGTGCGGCGGTAACTACGCAGCATCGATGATTGCCCAGGCTGAGGGTGAGTCTCACGGCTGCAAGCAGGTGATCTTCAAGGATCCGAACCGTGACGACGCTATTGAAGAGCTGGGCGGCATGAACGTGTTCTTCGTCTTCGGTAAGCAGAATAAGATTGTGACCCCGGAGCTGACCGGCACCATTCTGGAGGGTGTGACCCGTTCTTCCCTGATTCAGCTGGCGAAGGATCGCGGTATGGAGGTTGAGGAGGGTAAGTTTACCCTCTCCGAATGGCGCGATGGTGTGGCTAATGGCGATATTACCGAGATTTTTGCGTGCGGTACCGCTGCTGTGGTTGCTCCCATCGGTAAGCTGAAGGCTGCTGATTTTGAGATTCCGGCGGCTTCTGTGGGCTTTGGTGAGATTTCTAAGAGCCTGCGTGAGGAGCTGGTGGGTATTCAGACCGGCGCTGTGGAGGATCGCCACGGCTGGATGGTCAAGCTGACTGACTAATCACATAGAGTCTTTGATGGCGGGGAAGGGCATTAGATGCCCTTCCCCGCTTTTGTATTTCATCTGGGAGACGGAGCACCCGGAGTTTAACTTCCCGTAGCCCTAAAGCGTGCCTCCCACCCCAATACCTGAGCTAGGGGAGAAGAGGCACGGTTCAGGTACTGTACAGCGCGCGGGTTTGGTATCCTGAGAGTTATGCGAATTGCACGTTTTACCGTAGATAACGACCTCCACTTCGGTATCGTCGAAGGCGAAGAAGGCGCAGAAACCCTGCGCGTTATCGCCGGCGATCCCTTCTACTCCGGTATTGAACCCACCGGAGCCACCTACCCCCTGGAGCAGGTACGTCTGCTCTCCCCGATGATCCCGCGTTCGAAGGTCATCGGCACCATCGCCAACTGGGCGGGCACCGAAGCACCGGCAAGCCCCCAGTTCTTCATCAAGCCCAATACCACTGTGATTGGTCCGGGCGACCCCGTCACCCTGCCCGAATACTCCGAAAGCGTGAGCCCCGAGGGTGAACTTGCGGTCATTATTGGCCGTATTGCAAAGTCCGTGCCCCTGGAGCGCGTACACGAAGTGATTTTCGGTTACACCATCGCTAACGATCTGACCGCGCGCGATATGCTTGAAACCGATGCGCAGTGGACCCGCGCCAAGTGCTTTGACGGTTCCA
>Cebus_capucinus_imitator_PRJNA485217_SSR039__coassemble_1230_pt1 | contig 12048 bp, 7 predicted proteins | sample Cebus_capucinus_imitator_PRJNA485217_SSR039__metabat2_high_PE_009 | metagenome-assembled genome bin Cebus_capucinus_imitator_PRJNA485217_SSR039 | reverse complement strand
ATCGACCTCAACATGGCGGCGGTTGTAGACCTTAACCAGCAGTTCGTTCTTCTGGCGCAGGGCACCCTCAACCTTCTGACGCAGAATGGACTCGTCCAGCACATCCTGCACGCGGATGCCCAGGCGACCCACCTTATCCATGTAGGTCGGGCCGATACCGCGACCGGTGGTGCCGATGGCGCGCTTGCCCAGGAATCGCTCGGTGACCTTGTCCATGGTCTGGTGGTAGGGTGCGACCAGGTGTGCATTGGCGGAGATCTTCAGCTTGGAGGTGTCCGCGCCGCGAGCTTCCAGGCCGTCGATTTCGGCGAAGAGAGCCTCGGGGTTCACAACCACGCCGTTGCCGATTACGGGGGTTGCGTTTTCGCTCAGAATACCGGCGGGCAGCAGCTTCAGCTCGAACTTCTGGCCGTTGACGACCACGGTGTGGCCGGCGTTATTGCCGCCATTGGGCTTGACCACGTAGTCTACGCGGGGGCCGAGCAGGTCGGTTGCCTTGCCCTTGCCTTCGTCGCCCCACTGGGCGCCTACGATCACGATCGCTGACATTTCAAGCTCCTTGTAGTTGCTGTACCCGCTTTATTCGGGCGGTAGAAGTCTTTATCTATGCCCGCACGGGTGCGTGTGGACATACCTTAAACCATGATACCCCGCTAGCACGGGGCAACACTAGCGCCCCGGCGCGAAAGTGCGAAACTTTCGGACCGGGGCGCAGGGTGTAGGTCATGCCGGGGTGGCTTTACTTAATGATTTCCCAGAAGGTGAAGGGGTAGTCGTAGATTTCACCGCGGGAAGCGGCAATAGCACCCAGAATGTGGAAGATGAGCATCATGGCGCCGGTAATCAGCAGTACCACGGGTACCAAGATACCGGCAAGACCCAGAGTCACAATGGTCAGCACAATACTTGCCGAGTTAATCAGCCAGAGATTGAAATTGAAGTTAAAGGCGCGGCGGGTGGACTCGCGGGTGAAGCCGTAGCCGGGCTTGTCCTTGTAGATAAACCAGAAGATCAGCGGAGCGATAATGCTCAGGGTGTTTGCGGTCAGCAGCATGGCACCCAGGCTGGAGAGGTGGGATACGACCGCCATGTTCTTAGCATCTGCCGGAATGGGCTGGGACAGGGATGCGCCGGGCTGGTACTGGCTCATTATGTTCTCTTTTCGTCTTTGCAGGCAATCGTAGCCGCGCGGTGTACGGGTGGTTGGTGGGCACCGATCGTAGGGGCGCCCTGTGTTGATTCCAGTCTAGGTCGGCTGTCTATGTTCTGGCTGTGAAGCACTTAAATATGACTTAAGCCTGTGATTGAGCTTGAGGAGAGTGTGGCGAGGGCTTGCGATATCTCTCGCCGAGCTTGGCGGTTGGGGCAATTCGCAATTGACCTGGGTAAATGGTGCACATCACTCCGATTATGGATACCCAAACACCGGTATCTCGGGCTATCCATAGCTATTTATGAGCTGCATCTCCCTAAGTTCCAGCTCGTGAAATATATATCCAAATACTGAAATTTTTATGTAAAACGCCTTAAAGTTCCCCCTGAAGATGGTAAAACCTTTAAGTGATGTCACTCATGTGATGCAGGTCTAAAGCTGGGCCTTACACCACACACATCATCCATCCAAAGGAGAACACATGAGCGCGAAGTTCAACCCCAAGCTGCTCACCAAGAGCTGCTTCTCCATGGCACTGGGTGCAACCCTGGCCATGGGCGCGACCGTTCCGCTGCACGCAACGGTCACCACTCCCCAATACGACGACTCCGGAGCCCGCACCAACCCCGGCGCGGACACCCACAAGGACGTGCTGAGCGACTCCATGAAGAAGGCACAGGGAAATATCCCCGTCTTCGTGCAGTTCAAGGGCAAGGGCGCATACTCCCAAACCCAGCCTCAGGGCGTGCTGCAGGGCAAGCAGGCACCCGTTTCCGCACAATCCCAGGTGCAGGCAATCCAGTCTCAGGTGCAGTCCCAGGCACAGAGCGCCGCCCGCGATACCGGTGCGCAACTTCTGTACACCGTGCACAACTCCATGCGCGGTGTAGCGCTGCAGGGTGACGCTGAAGCAATCCGTAACCTTGCCAACCGCAGCGATGTGGAGCGCATTACCCCCATTATTCTCAAGGAGCGCCAGAACTCCGGCGCCGTGCTGGATACCCACACTGTCCAGGCGTGGAGCCAGGCCAATAGCAGCTTCACCGGCAAGGGCGTGACCATTGCCGTGCTGGACTCCGGCATTGACTACACCCACGCCGATTTTGGCGGCCCCGGCACTGAAGAAGCCTACCTGAAGGCCAAGGCGCTGAGCGATCTGCCCGATGCTGATTCCGGTCTGATTGACCGCGAGAAGATGATCGGCGGTATCGACCTGGTCGGTGACGACTACAATGCCTCCGAATCCGGCAAGAACACCCCCAAGCCCGACGCTAACCCCCTGGACTGCAAGCCTGAGGGTCACGGCGCCGGCGGTCACGGCACCCACGTTGCCGGTACCGCAGCAGGCTACGGTGTCAACGCTGACGGCACCACCTTCCGCGGCGATTACTCCTCCCTGACTGCTGATCAGCTCAAGGGCATGAAGATCGGTCCGGGTACCGCCCCCGAGGCGAAGCTGGTCAATATCCGCGTCTTCGGTTGCTACGGCACCACCGGTGTGGTCATGCAGGCGCTGGATAAGGTTCTGGACCCCAATGGCGACGGTGACTTTAGCGACCGCGCGCAGGTGGTCAATATGTCCCTGGGTGGAGAATTCGCCCCGGCGGACGACCCCGAATCCTATATGATTGACACCCTGGCACGCCAGGGCATTCTGACCGTCGCCGCAGCAGGTAACGCCAATGGCTATAACGGCGCGGGTGATACCTACTCCAACTCCGGCTCCCCGGCAAACTCCGCCAGCGCAATTTCGGTGGCTAATGCCTACGGCTCCACTGTGACCACCGACCGCGTGAAGGTGCTCGCACCCTCCTCCAAGGCGGGCGAAGGCTACGGTGGCGACTACTCCAAGAGCTTTGACTACACCAAGGCAACCAAGGAGCAGCTGACCGGTAGCATTGTGGCAGCCAGCGAAGAGAACCGTTACGGCTGCAAGGCATTCTCCGCCTCTGACGCCGAGCGCATTAAGGACAAATGGGTCTACATCGACTGGCACGATGAGACCGGCGCATACCCCTGCGGTTCCAAGGTACGCTTCGATAATGCCGAGGCAGCGGGCGCTAAGGGCGTGCTGCTCTCCTCCAATGAGAACGCACCCGGCGTGGGCATCGCAGGTAACACCACCATCCCCGGTGTTCGCCTCTCCCGCAACTCCTATGAGCAGCTCAAGGACGAAATCGCAGCCGGTACCCTCAAGATTGAGCTGGATGCAGACTACCTGGGCGTAGGACGTGCCCCCGCGGATGCCCCCTACAGCCTGGCTGTCTCTACCGCTCGCGGCCAGCACGGCGCTGACGGCTTCATTAAGCCCGACGTTGCAGCACCCGGCACCGATATTGTTTCGGCTGCTGTTGCCGGCGGTACCCGCGGCGTCTCCCTGACCGGTACCTCCATGGCATCCCCGCATGTTGCAGGTATTGCCGCTCTGGTGGCTCAGGCACACCCCGATTACACCCCCGCCCAGATTAAGGCGGCGGTCATGAACAGCGCCTCCACCACCATTAAGGACGCCAACGGCCACGAATACGCGGTAGACCGCGGCGGTGCAGGTCTGGTCAACGCCCAGAAGGCAACCGACTCTAAGGTTCTGGCGTACAACACCAAGCGTCCCGAGTATGTCTCGGTAGCATTCGGCGTGGCTGAATACGAGCCTAATGCCGGTGAGCAGAGCATTGCTCGCGAAATCACCCTGGAAAACCACGATAGCGTGGCACACACCTACTCCGTGGGATACCAGGCAAGCACCGAAATCCCCGGTGTGCGCTACGAGCTGCCCGGCGAGGTAACCGTACCGGCTAACTCGAGCACCACCGTGACCGTCACCGTCAAGGTTGACCCTTCCAAGCTGGAGAAGACTCAGGACCCGGCACAGCCGACCAAGCAGTCCTCCTGGGACTCCAACACCGGTGACACCATCATTCCCGAGCAGTACCGCCAGTACCTGGCAAGCGCATCCGGTCGCGTGATTTTTAGCGAGAACGGCTCTGAGGCACTGCGCGTGGCTGTTCACGTGGCTCCCAAGCCCGTCTCCGCTATGAAGGTCGCCAACCAGGATCTGCCCTTCAAGGCTCGCGAGACCAAGGCAAAGCTGACTCTGGAAGGTACTGCCCTGAACCAGGGTGGCTATAAGAGCCTGCTGGCAGCCTTCGAGCTGGGTGCTTCCAGCCCGAAGATGAGCCCCTCCTCCCTGTATGTGGCATCCAATGCGGCAGCTGATCTGCAGTACGTGGGTACCGCCTCGGACGCTCCGGCGCTCAAGCGTGCCGGTAAGGACCCGAATAGCGGTAACCTGTACTTCGGTATCTCCACCTGGGCAAACCACGAGACCCTCAACCCCGAGGCGAAGTTCTACGTCTACATTGATACCGATAATGACGGCGTGACCGACTATGCCCTGAGCACCGACCGTGCCAAGGGTCTGGACTACCCGCTGGTGAATGTTTACAGCCTTAAGTCCAATAAGTACACTCTGCTCAAGCAGTACCCGGTGAACAACACCTGGGGTGATAAGGACACCAACCTGACCGACACCAATGTGCTGGTTATGGGTGTGCCCCTGGCGGATCTGGGTCTGACCGCTGAGAACACCGGCGAAATCAGCTACTACGTCGCAACTGACACCTACCAGAACGCGGCGGAGGATGTTGATAACTCCGGTAAGATCACCTTCAGCCCCTTTGCCCCCAAGCTCTGGTTCACCGGTACCGCATCCGATGTTCCCGGCTTCTTCGCTGATGCACCCGAGTCGAGCCTGACCGCTCGCCGCTCCTCGGTGGATTACAACGCTCAGGCGCTCTTCCTGCACATGCACAATGGCAATGGCCAGCGTGCACAGGTCATCAAGGTTAGCGATAACACCGCCGAGGCGAAGATTGAGGCTCGCTTTAGCGATGTGCCCGAGGATAGCCAGTTCTACAAGGAAATCTCCTGGCTGGCTGACCGCCACATTACCACCGGCTACCCGGACGGCACCTTCCGCCCGCAGGCCAATGTGGAGCGCGGCGCAATGGCAGCATTCTTCTACCGTATGGAAGGCTCCCCGGCGTTCACCGCACCGAGCACTCCCTCCTTCAAGGATGTACCGATCAACCACCCCTTCTACAAGGAGATTGAGTGGATGAAGGCACGCGGTCTGACCACCGGTTACGCGGACGGCACCTTCCGCCCGCAGGATGCGGTCAACCGTGACGCAATGGCGGCGTTCTTCTACCGCCTGGCTGGCTCGCCCCAGATTGATACCGCCTACGCACCGCACTTTAGCGATGTGAAGCCTGGCGATCAGTTCTACACCGAGATCAGCTGGCTGGCATCCCAGAAGATCACCACCGGCTGGCCCGATGGTACCTTCCGCCCGGTGGATGCTATTCACCGTGACGCAATGGCGGCATTTATCTACCGCTACACCTTCCCGGATCGTATCTCCTAGAGAACGTTCTAGAGGGTAGATAAACTAAGCGGCGGTGCCCATTGACTCATCAATGGGTACCGCCGCTTTTCTGCGCTCTTATTAGCAGAGGCTACAGCACACTATGCCTGCTGGCCGGACTGCTGGTTCTGCTGAACCGGCTGAACGTAACCGGCTGCCGGGGTGTTCATACGGGTCAGATCCGGGAACTCAATGGGGCTTTCGGATACGAACTTCACGGTCTTTAGCGGGAAGTAGTAGTTCGCACCGGAGTTGAACTTCACCGCGGAGATAATGGTGCAGGCAAGATCAATAACGCTCAGAGCAAGGAACGCCAGACCGGAAATAGCCATGAGGATAATGCCGATACCGGCGCCCGCTCCGGAGCCCTGACTTGCTCCAATAAGAATTACACCCACAAAATATACAACGCCAATACCCAGAGCCCAGAACATGAGGGTAATGCTAAAGTTCAGCACGCGCGCCATGGCGGTACGCACACGCTGATAGCCCGGCTTGTCCTTGTACACGAAGAACATAATAATCGTGGCAATAAGGCTCAGCAGGGGAGAGAGGGCACCGAGCATTGCAATGGTGCGAGCATCGCTTGCCTCGGGTGCGTAGCCGGGTACAGCGGTCATGGGTTGAGCGGATGCATAGACCTGCTGAGTCGGCTGGCCCTGGTAACCCTGCTGGTTATAGTAGGGACCCGGGTACTGCTGATTCTGGTTGCCGCCCTGGGGAGGGGTAGGCTGGAAACCCGCGTTCTGCTCGGGCTGAGGGGGAACCGGCTGCTGGGGTTGCGCCTGCTGTGCGGGCTGCTGAGAAGCGGGGGTCGGCTGAGTGGAAGAGTTCTTGTCTGCTTCCGGATCAAAACCATAGGAGGACATAATCATCTCTTTCTGATCATCGGTTGATGTTTTAATTCTAGAAAGAACCCCTGACTTTCTAGCCAATATTTCCCATATTCAGGGGCAATACACAGCTACAGGCAGCTAAGCAGCTCCAAGAGCGTACACTTAAACCATGCGTGAATTACAGGCACAGATTGTCCAAGAAATGGGCGTTAAGCCCTCCATGACCGGCGAGCAGGCACAGCAGGAGATCGCATCCCGCGTGGCGTTCCTTGCCGACTATATCCGCGCCACCGGCACCCGCGGCCTGGTGCTGGGCATTAGCGGAGGCATTGACTCCACCCTCGCCGGCCGCCTGTGCCAGCTGGCGGTTGAGCAGCTGCGCGAGCAGGGATATGAGGCTCAGTTTATTGCTGTGCGCCTGCCCTATAAGGTTCAGGCAGATGAGGCAGACGCCCAGCAGGCACTGGACTTTATTCAGCCCGACCGTGCCGTGACCTTCAATATTGCCGATGCCGTCCAGGGCTTTGATGAGGAATACACTCGCGCCCTGGGTGAGAGCATGACCGACTTCAATAAGGGCAATGTAAAGGCGCGCGCTCGCATGATTGCCCAGTACGCCATTGGTGGCGACTACCGCATGCTGGTGGTGGGTACCGACCACGCGGCGGAATCTATTACCGGTTTCTTTACCAAGTTCGGCGATGGCGGTGCGGATGTGCTGCCCCTGGCGGGTCTGAATAAGCGCCAGAATCAGCTGCTGCTGCAGTTGCTGGGTGCCTCGGAGCGTTTGTGGGCTAAGGTGCCCACCGCTGATCTGCTGGACGGTACCCCGGGTCGTAAGGATGAGGACGAGCTGGGCATTAGCTACACCCAGATTGATGACTACCTGGAGGGCAAGGAGATTGACCCCGCGGTAGCCGATAAGCTGGAGGCTATTTATCTGCGCAGCCGCCATAAGCGTGCCCTGCCGGTGACTCCCGCCGATAGCTGGTGGAAGTAGGCCCTAAGCGTATATAGGCTATTACCTATAGTGCCTTGTTTCCCGGAAAAACGGGCGACAGGGCACTATTAGTATTTAGCTATATATCTATGCGTCTATGATTTTGAGCTCTGAGTGGAACTAGATGACGGAATGCGCGTACCGCCGCTGAGCACAAAGAGCAGAGTACCAATAGCCGCCGCGGAGCTGAGAGCCACGGGGAAAGACAGAGCCAAACCCTCAAAGCCAAAGAGTGCATCCCCGGCGAGCACACAGAGCACAAAGCACACACCCAAGGCGGCGGTGGCACCCAGCGCCGCCAGGCTCTTAGCGCACGCCTGGAAATAGGAAATCCACAGCACCACCAGACCGTAGCCCACCGTGGAACACACTAAGGCGGTAAAGACAATATCGGCGGTTCCCGCCAGGGCACTGCCTCCGGCAAGGTAGAGAGCCCAGTCGCTGAGCACCAGAGCCGGCACCATAAAACCACAGGCGGCAGCGCAAATAAAGATCACGGCGCAGCGCAGGGAGGCGCGCAGTCGCTCACGATTACCGGCGCCCCAGCTATAGGCAAAGAGTGGAATAGCGCCCATAGCAATACCCATGCACAGGGTTTGAGGAACCATAATCAGACGAATAGAGACACCAAAGGATGCTGTGGCAGCCTGACCATATTTAATCGAGAGGTGGTTCAACAGCAGGGTAGAGAAGACAATAAACATGCTCTGAGCTAGCTGCGAGGCGCCCACGCTCAGTACCGGGCGCACAATCTGTGGCGCACAGGAAAAATCTGTCAGCCGCATGGAAAAATAGGGGCTGTGCTTAGCCAAAAAGATTAGATAGTACACAATTGCCGCGAGGTTCGCGCAGGCAATAGCCCAGGCGCTACCGGTAGCACCCATGTGTAGCAGCACGATCAGCACATAGTCAGCGGCTAGATTAGCCAGCACGCCCCAGATCAGCCCGTACATGGATTGTTTGGCGTAGCCTTCACCGCGCACCAGCTGTTCCAGGGTAAACATGAGTAACCAGAGCGGGGCGCCCAGTAGCAGAGCCAGCACAAAGCCGCTGGTAGCTGCATACACCTCTGCCCCGCCGTGGTGAGCACCCGCGTGCGCACCATCGGCAGAGGCTCCCAACATGTGCAGTAGGGGATCCAGAGCTAAACAGCCGAGCACCGCCAGCAGCACACCGGCGCCCAGGGAGGCATAGCAGACAAAGGAGCTCAGAGCCTTAGCGCGGGAGGTGTCCCCCGAGCCGAGCATACGCGCCAGCATGGTGGAGCCACCCACACCAAAAAGACCGGCAATGGCGGTAATGGTGCCAATCACCGGGTAACCCATAATCAGCGCAGCCAGGTCGGCAACGGAGCCATAATGACCCACAAAATAGGAGTTCACCACGTTATACAGGCTGGTAATGGCAAGACCGGCTGCCATGGGTAGTCCCAGGGCGAGAATGGCGCGCATAACCGGGGCATCGCGCAAATAGTAGATATTGCGGCTGGAGGTTGCCATGCCATTGGCTTCAAGGATTGCGCTGGCATCGCTGTGCTGGGTTGCCACGGGCTCTCCTTTCGGTCTGTGCGGTGCGTGAGTGTGGCTTGTGCCCGCTCAGAAGGATACTGAACAGGGTTTAGCATCTCTATCATAATCGTTTCAGCTGAAAGAACGCTTGGAAGAGCACCGCGTCGCGCTCACGATTATCGAGGATGCGCAAAACCCCGCCTCCGGATATAGAGACGGGGTGAGTGCGAGCGCTATAAGTTAGTGCGCGGTATCGGCGGCAATGGCATCATTGGCGCCCTCGGGGGCGACCTTCGCGCCGCCGGTCATCATAAAGAGCACGCCACCCAGCAGGCAGGCAAAGACCTGAGTGAACGGGAATGCCCACACCAGACCGTCAAAGCCGAAGAGCTGGTTACCGAACCACACGGCGGGGAAGAAGAGCAGCATAATGCCCACGGTCAGCAGGGTTGCGGGCATGCCCTGACCGGATGCCTGGAACCACGCCACAAACACAATGCTCACAGCGTTAAAGACAGCCGCGAGCATGAGCGCAATGAGCACCTTCTCACCGGTTGCCACCAGGCGGTGGTCACCCATCAGTTCCAGCAGCGGAATGCGGAAGAGCAGCACGGGTACGCTCACCACGGCGGAGGTGATTACGGACATGAGGGTCGCGGTCTTCAGAGCGGACTTCACGCGATCCTTATTGCGGGCGCCGTAGGAGTAGGCGTAGAGCGGGATACCGCCCATGCACAGACCCATGCACAGCATTTCGGGGATCATATTCAGGCGCATTGCCAGACCGAATGCAGCCACCGCATCGTCACCATAACCGGCTGCCAGGTTGTTCAGCAGCAGGGAGGAGAGAATTAGGTTCAGACTCTGGAAAAGCTCGGCGGCACCGATGGCAAAGACGGGAATCATAATTGCCTTGGAGAGGGTGAAATCGCTTAGCTTTGCCGAGAAGTTCGGGCTCTTGCGGGTCAGGAATTGCAGGAAGTAGATAAAGGATGCCAGGTTTGCCAGCAGCATTGCCCAGCCGGCACCGGCAATACCCCAGCCCAGCCATGCAATCAGCACAATATCGGCAATGCAGTTGACCACGGTGCCGATAATAATGCCGTTCATGGACTGGGTCGCGAAACCTTCACTGCGCACCAGCTGCTCCAGGGTGAACATGCCGATAGCTACCGGCGCACCCAGGAACATGAGGATCACGAAGGTTTTGGTGGGCTCAAAGGAGGCATCGGTAGCACCCATAATGTGGGTAATGGGGTCCGCCGCCAGAATACCGGCACCTGCTGCCAGTACACCCAGAATCAGACCGGAGTACAGGGCGAAGGAGGTGACTTTGGGGATGGATTCATTCTTGCCGTCACCGAGCAGGCGGGAGGCGAGGGTGGAGGAGCCCAGGCCGAAGACACCCGCAACGGCCATAATCACGCCGAAGACGGGCACGCCGTAGCCGGTTGCCGCCAGTTCTTCCACGCTGCCGTAGTGGCCCACGAAGTATGAGTTCACGGCATTGTAGATGCTGGTAATCGCCAGACCTGCCGCCATGGGAATACCCAGCTTCATTAGCGCGGTGACAATGGGGGCGTCTTTGAGCAGGTAAATATTCTGGGGGTCTTGAGAGTTAGTGTCGGGTGCGTTATCTGCCGCGAGAGTAGTCGTTTGGGGGTTTTCAGTCATAAATGTCCTTGAAAAGTCTGTGAGGTCTAAAGGATGTGCGCGGGGTTCAGAAGTATGAGTGATTAAGGGGCGCGGAAAATACTCATCAAAGTCTAACAGGTACCTGTAGATTATACAATATGTGACCGCCTTCGAGTAAAAGCTGCGGTCACGCCCAAGATACAAAAAGCCGGGTGCAAGCATGCAGCTCACACCCGGCTCAAACGCTAAATCTTAGAACTTAACGCGCAGGTAAATCGGGGAGGAAGCACCCGGAGTGCTCAGATCGGCGCTGTATTCCTTCACGGTAATACCGCCGTTCTCCATGAAACCGCCGTGAATAGCGCGGCCATTGCCAATGTACAGAGCAATGTGCTGCTGCGGGCCGGAGTATGCGCTACCAGCGGGCCAGTAGAAGCCGTTTCGATCCCAAATAATCAGGTCGCCGGGCTGTGCATCCTTACGATCAATAATGGTACCCAGGGACTTGAACTGTACCGGGAAACCGTCAAAAGAAATACCGGCAGCATACAGAGCCTGGGAAACCAACTGGTTGCACCACAGGGGCTGACCAATGAGCTGACGAGCCTTAGCGATCATTGCGTTCGCCTTAGCGTTGTTGGTTGCCGGTGCATTAGAAGCAACCGGGGTCTGGGAGCTAGCAGCGGGGGCTACCTCCTGAGCAGCGGCGCTAGCCTCTGCCTTCGGCAGGTCGTTGACGATGTGGGGGCTATCCTGCAGTGCCGGACCCTCCGGGTTTGCTGCTGCAACAGCGGCATTGGAGGCGTCGGTAACGTCAACGGCAGCCGGAATCTCGCCAAACGCTTCTGCGCTTGCCATAACACCCAGCAGAGCCACGGGGCTAGCTGCCAGGATAGAGCGACGAGTCAAATCTGCCATGTGAAAAAGTCCTTACATCGGGGTGTGCATGCCCCATTATTTTCGAATCTATCGGAAATTATCCCTATCTAAGGTACCGGCTCCTGTGGATAAACGCAATATATTACGCCTCTATGACCTAATTCCGGACAGAAAAGACCTCAAGTACTACAGGAAGGTTAATGCCTTCCCGCAGCACCTGAGGTCTCTATCTACTAGCCTAGAACCCGGCTGATTCAGCGAATCCCACAGGATTTAAAACGCCGTGACTAGGGTTCGAATCGAAGGACTTAGGGGCGCAGGCGATTCTGAGCCGGTGCGCTCGCCAGAGCCTGAGCAATCGGGGTGGAGCCGTCAATAAAGGGCAGTGCCTTGCCCACGGTGCTCTCATCCTCAATGACTGCGACAAGCACTGCGGCAACGGTTGCGCGCGCAACGGTGCGGGAGACCAGTTCATCCAGTCTCCCTGCAGCCAGCTGCAGATCCAGGTCAATATCGCTCGCCTCACCATCTGCCAGGGCACCCGGGCCCAGAATGGTGTAGCGCAGGGAGGATGCGCGCAGATGCTCATCAGCTGCTGCCTTTGCCTCGGC
>Cebus_capucinus_imitator_PRJNA485217_SSR039__coassemble_1217_pt1 | contig 12524 bp, 6 predicted proteins | sample Cebus_capucinus_imitator_PRJNA485217_SSR039__metabat2_high_PE_009 | metagenome-assembled genome bin Cebus_capucinus_imitator_PRJNA485217_SSR039 | reverse complement strand
CCTTGGCACGGGTAACGAAGGCGGGGGTGCCGCCCACGGAGTTGAAGGCGCGCACGGGGGAGTTCACGCCGCCGGGGATGCGGGTGCGTGCGGTGTCGAAGAGGGACTGGCTTGCGCTGTGCTGCAGGCTCATGGTTGCCTTTCATCAGAATACGGGCTTTCTTCTATCATAGGTGCTTGATGCGGGAACAGCCTGCGACATGACGTCACTAAGGGCGGGTGTTTTTAAGATACTGAGTGCTTGGTGCGGAGGATGCAGAGAGATAAGAAGCACCCCGGACATACTGTGTATATAGCGTGAGCGTAATCGGTGTAACGTGCTATGAATCGGCAAGAGGACTGAGCCTACTGATATGATGGAATCTACCTCAGTTTAGGCTTAGAGCGCGAGAAAATGGAGTACTGCGATGTACCACGGCAGGTTAATAATCCTTGTAGTCTGGGGCGTACTGCTCCTGATGATGGTTACCTGCACCATTATTTCTTACTCCCTGCCCAAGGATCGCGGGTCGGGTCGCAGCTATGTGAATGACCCGGTCAAGAGCGTGCTGAATTTGAGCCTGCTGGTGGGTATTGTCTTCTTGGGCGGTATGGGCGCCCTGGGCATTGTCACCATGGTCAAATCCTTCTTTATTGCCTATTGCGCGGCGATTTTCGCAATTGCTGTGATGTTTTTTATCTACCTGCTGCGCACACAATTCCGCTATATTCAGACTACCGACCGGGAACTGATTTTAGGTGGTGCTCTGGGGATCAAACGCCGTATTGCCTATGAACGCATTGCCTCCTTTGAGTACGATGCGCCCCATGATTCGGCTGGCTTCCGCGGTACATCCCGAGAGCAGGGAGAGCTGAGAATCGGAGCACCGAGCACAAGCGGCGAGAGTGCGCCCGAGCTTAAGCTCTATGACTCGAATCATAAGCTGCTGGGTTCCTATAGTCCGCAGATGTACGCTTCCACTCTCTTTGTCTCCTACCTGATCTTCTTCTCCGAAACCGGCCGCTGGCCGCAAGAAAACAATGCAGAGGATGCGCAGGAGATTGAGCGCATTCAGCACTCCCAACCCTTAGAGAAGCTGGCGGCGCTGCAGGCGCCCGTGCCTAATCTGGGTTAAGAGTTTCAAAGGCTATATCCCACGCCCCGCCCTCCCGTAGAATGGACATAGCGCACCGCTTGAGTGCGCGCCCAGCGAGTAGCGCTAAGCGAGGAGGGATCCGTGCGCACACTACTGGAAACCATAGCGCGCGGAGAAACCATCGCCGCGCTCTACCAATATTCCGCAGCAATCAATTTTCTGTATTTTGCCTGGCTGGTTATTCGCCATGTGATTGAATCGCGCCTGCACCCCTACCGCAATCGATTTGGGGTGCGCGGTCGCGTGATTGCCAGCCTGATGATGACCCTGGCAATGGGCGGCATGTCGGCTTTTATTCGCCATAGCGTCAACGATTTTGAGGGCGCCACCTATTGGGTGGTTCTCATCCTGGTCGAGGGCGTATTTTTGCAGATTGTGCTCGGCGAGCGCATGCACTATATTGATGCGCACCCCGACCGCGTGGTCTACCGTCCCAAGCTCTGGCGTGGTTACACCGCCTATTATGCCGATGTTCACGCCTATTCCTATAGCAAGCAGATTGATCGGGAGCATAACTACTCGAACTATCATCTGCGCTTTTACGATAAGGATTTGCAGCTGCTGCTGGATTATTCGCCGCGGCTGATTCGTGACCGCACGGTGACCGGCAATGTGGTTTTCCGTCTGCTCATGGGTCGTTGGGCTGACCCGGATAGCCCGATCGATCAGCGGGCGCTAGCCTCGCTGAGCGAGGAGGAAATTTACGATTATTTGCGTGATTTTAGGTCCGATGAGCCGCGAGAATTTCCGCATCAGCCGGCGGATGCAGCCTTGAGGCAGCGCCTGGAACGTGCGGCGCATACGGCGTAGGGTTTCTCTTTGTGGAGTGCCTGCGCGCCTCCACCCGGTGCGGCGTCCGGCACTCACACCGCGCCTGCCGTCCAGGGAACCCTTACCTCCATCTCCCTACAATATAGGCATAAAGAATCCCTCCCCAAACACATTGGGGAGGGATTCTTCCTATTCAATACAAAGAACCTAACGCATATGACGCTCAGTATCCAGCTTACGCATAACCTGAGTGTCCTGGTCAAAAATCCAGTTCTTATCAAAGAGCAGACGCACAAACGCCAAACCCAAACCAAGAGCCAGGAACACCAGCAGGGACTGCGCCAAACCGCCCACCGCAGAGTTCATATCGCCCATGGATAGGTGCGACATAGCGGTGTAGAACGGCACGCCCGGAACCATGGTCACCACGGCGGGTACGGAGAGAGAAATACGCGAGTAGCGGCGCTTATGCAGGGGCGCAATAACCTCCGCCATAATACCCACCGCGAAGACTGCCAGCACCGCAGCCAGGTACGGAGTCCATCCTTGACCAACCAGCAGAATACGCGCCGTATTGGCAATACCGGCAATTACGCCCGCCCAGAGCACCGCCGTATGGGAGGCAGCAAAAAGCATAGCAAAGCCCATGGCGGCAATAGCGGAGGCAATCACCAGCAGCAGCACATAGAGCCAATAGGGCATAGGCGGCAGCTCATTTTGCGCCAGGGGCAGATGATAGATCGTAATCATGACCCACACCGAGAAGGACGCACTGACCAACAGCACCGTCACATAGGTCAGGCGCGCAATGCCCGCCAGGAAGTCCATGCGCGCAATATCTAGCATGCCGGTGACCATGGGGAAGCCCGGCACCAGGTAGAGAATTGAGGAAATGAAACCAACCATATGGGTCGGCCCGATCAGTCCCGCGGCGGACAGGGACGCCACCACGCCCACGTAGAGGCTTGTGGAGAGGAAACCGCAGAGCATCCAGATCGCCATGTGGTTAATGCCGCGTTTCATCATGGTTGAGCGCAGGTACTGGCCGGCACCGGCAGCCAGCAGCACCGCGAAGCACTCCACATAGCCGCCTCGGTTCAAAAAGGCGAAGGCCGCACAGGCAATTCCGGAGGCGAGGGTGAGCATCCAGCGCGTGTACAGGTGCGGCATGGAGTCAATACGGTCCAGTTCCGCGTCGGCCTCGGCGGGCGTGATTTTCTCGGGCAGGTTTGAGATGAACACGCCCAGCTGGTCGATTTTATAGGAGTTAATGCCCATGGTGCGCTGCTCGGCGACTTCGGTGCGGAAATTGCCGTTGGCGTAGGCGCTGGTGGACAGTTCGGTGAAGGTCACTTGGGCGTGGTGCTCGTCCAGTCCGATGGCTTTTGCTAGGCGCGCCATGGAAGCTTTAATGCGGTAGGCGCTCGCGCCGGATTTCATGAGGATTCTGCCCAGGCGGAGTACGACCTGCGATTGCGCGACGATGTGCTTGTGCTGCTCTCGGGAGGAGCCCAGGTAGATGCTGTAGGTGTTTGTGTCGGTGTATTCCATGGTGTTCCTGAAGTGGAGTACATAGAGAATACTCTCTTATGCATAAGGCTTACCTAAATATTTTAGCTGATAGATAGACTCCTCGCGGGGATAAATGGCCTATCTCTACGCCATATTCGAACACTAACGCCCCAAGATGCAGCGCGGGGTGTAAGTGGCGTATTGTTGCATATATGAGCTGGATTGATAAGCCTCGCGCAACTTTTGACCTAGAAACCACCGGTGTGGACGTCAAGACCGCCCGCATTGTGACCGCCTCCCTGCTGCTGGTTAACCCCGACGGCAGTATTGTGCGTGCCGGTCAGTGGCTGGTTGACCCGGGAATTGAGATTCCCGAGGGCGCGGCGGCGGTACACGGTATCACCACCGAGTACGCGCGCGAGCACGGCATGCCCGCTGATAAGGCAGTCTGGGATATTGCCGGTGCTATCGGTTCGCTCTTTCTCGACGGTATTCCCGTGGTAGCTTTTAACGCTGCCTATGATTTTTCGGTCATGCACTATGAGATGCTGCGCTATGGCATTGAAGACGGCCAATTGCCGCCCGGCTTTATCCTTGACCCCTATGTGATTCATAAGCATGTGATTCCGCGCAAACGCGGTAATCGCCGTCTGGAAACCCTGGCCGCCGAGCACGGTATTGCCTTGGATAATGCGCATGCTTCCCGCGACGATGCCCTGGCTGCCGAGCGTTTGCTGGATGTGCTGGCACGCCGTTTCCCGCAGGAGTTGGATATTCCCCTGGAGCAGCTGCACCAGAACCAGATTGCTTGGGAGGCTCAGCAGGCGGCTGATTTCCAAGCGTGGATTCGCACTCGACCGGGTCGAGAGAACGAAATTATTGAGAGCGGCTGGCCGATTCGATACTAGCTCTGATCCTCTATCGAGCGTGAAGAGCCTGAGCGAAGCGAAATAGCTGGCCGCTGGGGCACGCCGACGAACCGGTAAACGATATATCACTATATGCACCCAATGACGGGAGAATCATGAGCTCAACTTTTATCCTCGGCGCACCGGGCACCGGCAAAACCCGTGCCCTGATTCAGCGCGCCGTCAGCTACCTTCAGGCCGGGCATAACCCCGAATCCCTGCTGATTCTCGCTCCCACCCGTCAGGGAGCTACCCGCATGCGCAACGCCATTGCACGCGCCAGCGATCGAAGCCTTTCCCAAGCGCCCACGCGAGCCTGGGCTGCCTACGCTTTTGACGTGCTGCGCCGCGCCTTTGTGCTGGGTCTGCTGCCGGGTGTGCAGGCGCCTCCTAAGCTGCTCTCCGGCCCGGAGCAAGACACTATGATCGCTGAAATGCTCGCCAATCATCGCGCGGGTTTTGGTACGCGGGTGCACTGGCCCGAGGATTTGAACCAGGCGTTGGATACGCGCGGTTTCCGTCACGAGCTGCGTGATTTCTTTGACCGTATGGCCGAGTATAATCTGAGCGCTGATCAGGTGCGTCAGCTGGGCCGCGAGTATGGCCACCCGGAATGGGTAGCGGTGGCTGATTTTTACACCGAGTACTCTCAGGTGCGTGCCCTGCGCGCGCCCAATGCTTTTGACCCTTCGGCTCTGATTCACCGCGCCTGCAATTTTCTGCTGACACATCCGGATTTTTTGGCGCAGGAGCGTGAGCGTTTCCGTCTGATCCTGATTGATGATGCGCAGGACATGTCTCCGGCGACCTACCGTCTGCTGGGCGTGCTCACGGGCTCTTTTGACTACCTGAATGCGCGCTCCATCGTGCCCGCGTCCTTTGAAGAGAAAGCTCGCGATCAGCTGGCGGCTGCCTGCGCCCATATGCCCTCGGTCGTCATTGCAGGATGTAGTGAGAATACCCTGCAGGGTTTCCGCGGTGCACGACCTGAAATGATGAGCCTCTTTTCAAGCCTGTACCCGGATCTGGTGCAGGAGCATCTGAGCGCCTCGTATCGCATGGCTGAGCCGGTAGCGCAGGCCTGGGAGCAGCTGGTGCGCCGCCTGCCCGTGGTGCCTCGTGCCGCTACCGTGCGGCAGCTGCAACCCGCCGGAGTTCGTGAGGAACAGCAGAGCCTGCTGGCGGTGAATGAATTAGGCGATATTTTGGACTCTACCGCGGTGGGAGAATCGGAATTGGGGGTGCAAGCGCACCTGCTGGCTAGCGCCCAGGATGAGGCGAACCAGATTGCCCAAATGCTACTGGAGGATTATCTCTACCGCGGTCGTATGTACCGTGAGTCGGCGATTATTGTGCGTAATTCTAGCGAGGTTGCGCGCCTGCGCCGCGTGCTGGCAAGCGCGGGTATTCCTACAGTGACTGCTTCCTCCCTGACACCCTTGCGTGATGAACCCGCGGTACGTCCCTTTTTGGATGCTCTGGCTCTGCTGGTGTACACGCGAGAGCAGAGCGCCCAGTGGTTGCGCCTGCCCGATTTGGGAGCTGTGGTGCCCGGTGCATCTGAGCAGAGCGGTGAACAGCAGGTGACTGAACACCGTGCGGATACCTCTGCGGAGGGGCTTGAAAACGCTGCGGGTACTGCCGGTAGCGATACTGCTACTGGCGAATCTATCGAATCCGGCGAAACTACCGAACCCAATGCCGAAAAGCTCTACCGCCGCAGTATCCGCGATGTACTTGCCGAAGAAGATAGAGCCAACCCCGGCTCTGGCGCGCACAATGCCATTAGTCTGCTCACCTCCCGCCTGGGTGGCGCCTCCAGTATGGAGGTGCGTCGCCTGCGCCAGCAGCTGCGCGCAGCAGAACTTCTCGCCGGAGGTACCCGCCCCAGTGACGAGCTGCTGCTGGGTGCTCTGCTAGATCCGGAAGCTCTGCCCGAAGAAGGGGTTGGCGTTGCTGCCCGTCGTGTGTCGGCGGTGCTTAGCGCCGGTATGCGCGCTCTCAATGACCCGGATGCAGACGCCCAAAGCGTGCTCTGGGAACTCTGGGAAGCCAGTGGACTGGAGCGTATCTGGACCCGCGAAATTTATATTAATGCCAATATTGGTCCCGTGGCGGAGCGCGCCCATCGCAACCTGGACGCCATGATTGGGCTCTTTGAATCTGCGGAGCGTTTTACTGACCAGATGCCCGGATCCACCCCGGAGCAGTTCCTGGCATATTTGGATCAGCAGGATCTGGCAATGGACTCTCTGGCGGCGCGCGGTCAGCGCTATGATGCGGTGGAAATTCTCACCCCCGCTCAGGCGGCATCGCGCTCCTGGCAGACCGTATATCTGAGCGGTATTCAAGAGGGGGTCTGGCCCAATACCACTCTGCGCGGCTCCCTGCTGGCGACCGCCGACCTGGTGGATATGTGTGATAGCGCCCTGAACGGTGGTGATTTTACGGGGACGCGCAGCTACGCCGAGCGCGCCCGCGATGTGCGCCATGATGAGCTGCGCATGTTCGCCAGTGCGCTCTCTCGCGCTCAGAAGAGCGTGGTTGTTACCGCCGTGATTGATGAGGACAGTGCGCCCAGTGAGTTCTTCTACGCCCTGGCTCCCGAGAAAACTAGTGATGATATTACGCGCGTGCGCCGCCCGCTAACCCTGCGCGCCCTGGTGGCTCAGCTGCGTGCAGCGGCAACCGGCACCGATCCGGTACTGGCGGCTCTGGCTCTGGATCAGCTGCATTCTCTGCTGGAGCGTAGCGGTACGTTAGCGCCCGAATACCGTGTGCTGGATACGGAGATCCTCGGTGCAGACGATGAGTCGGCGGAGGAGCAGGCGGGGGATAAAGGCACAATTATTGAACGCCGTGTAGGTATTCCTGGCGCCCACCCGAACCAATGGTGGGGCATTAAACCCCTGAGCACCAGCGCGCCTATTTTTACCCCGCGCCGCACCCTCGATGAGCAGGGCATGCCAGCACCCGAGCGTCTGGTCGTGCCCATTTCCCCCTCGCGCCTGGAGCGCATCCACAAATCTCCCCTGGATTGGCTGGTTGCCGCCGCGCGCGCGGAGTCCCCTACCGACCTATCGCGTAGCCTGGGTACGCTCATTCACGCCATTGCTGAGGAGTACCCGCAGGGCACTCACGAGGAACTCAAAGATGAGCTCGAGCGTCGTCTGGACGCTCTGAATCTGCCCGATACCTGGGAGAGTCAGCAGCTGCGCGAGCGTGCCGAGGCAATGATCATAAAATTCTCGACCTATATTAACGAGATTATGCCCGAGGATAAGCGCGAACTGGTCGGCGTGGAGGGTTCCTTTAGCGTGCTCGTACCCGGCGCCCAGCTAGACGCCCAACTGGATGGTCGAATTGACCGCCTGGAGCGCGATAGCGAGGGCAAATATTTGATCGCCGATCTAAAAACCGGCAAGCATAAGCCCTCAAAGTCCGAGATTAAAGAACACGCCCAGCTCGCCGCCTACCAGATTGCTATCGAGGCGGGTGCCGGGGCAGCCATGCAGGCACGCTTTGAGGGCACCGCTGGCCGCAGCCGCGAAGTCTTTAGCGGGCTGAGCGGAGCCAGCGCGGGCGCCTCCCTGGTGCAGCTGGGTGATGGCACCGTACCCACTCCCAAGAATCGACCCCAGGCGCAGGAACCCCTGGGCGAGGATAAAAACATGGACCGCGCCAGCCGTTACCTGGCGGATATGGCAGCCGCCGCCATCACCTATGAGGAGATGAGCGAGGTCTTTAATATGGTGGATGAGCTCAGCCCTCAGGTGGGTACCGGACAGTGGGCTCATGAGCTGATCATGCGCGCCGCCGAGTTGATTGTCGCTGAGCAGGTGCAGGCGCGTCACCGTCCGGGGGAGAAGTGTGCCCTGCCGGATATCTGCCCGCTATGCGTGCGTGGCCGTCAGCTTACCCAGGATGAAGACTAGAGAAAGGGAAGGAGAGAGAATTGGAGAACCGTGTGGAGAACACCGAAAATATGAATGCTGTTCAGCCGCAGGATGTTCAGAACCCGTCCACCCCGCGCTTTAGCGCCGTACAACTGGCAGATATCCTCGAACTCAACCGCCCCACACCCGAACAGATCGCCATGATCGAAGCGGATATGAGCAGCCACCTGGTCATCGCCGGCGCAGGCAGCGGCAAAACCGCAACCATGGTGGACCGCGTGATCTACCTGGTCGCCAATGGTTTCGTGCGCCCCCAGGAGATTCTCGGCGTGACCTTCACCCGCAAGGCCGCCGGGGAACTACGCGAACGTATGCGCGCCCGCCTGGCAATTCTGCGCGCCAAAGGCTACATGCCCGAAGCCACCGAGGAAGAACTCATTGCAGGAGACGCCGACCCGGTCATCTCCACCTACCATTCCTACGCCAACACCCTGGTCAAAGACTACGGTCTGCGCCTGGGCTATGAGCAGGATGCACAGCTGCTGGGCGACGCCCAAAAATACCAGCTCGCCGCGCAAATCGTCTCCTATTGGGATGGGGATCTGCCCCGCACCGAAAAGGACGACTACCAGGGCAAAAGCACGATTATTGCCGCGATGCTCACCCTCTCCGACCAATGCGCCGAGCACTTGCAAAGCCCCGAACAGGTGCGTGAGTTCTGCGCTGAGCAGCTGCAGGCCTACACCGAAACCCTGGCTGAATCCAAGGGCAAGCGCAGCGAATACGCCAAGGTTATTAATCACCTGAAAAACACCATTGCCCTAACCCATCTGGTGGAGCGCTACGCCCTGATTAAGAAGCGTATGCAGGTTATGGACTACGGCGATTTGATGGTGCTCGCCTCCCGTATTGCGCGTCAGTTCCCGCAGGTCGCGCGCGCCGAACGCGAACGCTATAAAGTGGTGCTTCTGGACGAATTTCAGGACACCTCCCACACCCAGATGTGCCTCTTTTCCGACCTTTTTGGATCGGGAAGCCGCAATGCGCACGGTGCTTCTCAGGCTAGTGTCCCAGGCGAGAATGAGGTGTTCCCCGAGCACCCCGTTATGGCGGTGGGCGATCCCAAACAATCCATTTACGGTTTCCGCGGAGCCTCCTCCGGCCAGCTCTTTAGCTTCTACGATTACTTCCACTCCGCCGACCCGACCCCGCTATACCTGAGCGTGGCGTGGCGTAACGACAAAGCCATTCTGGACGCGGCAAACCACCTAGCAGAACCGCTCAAGCACGCCCCCGATTGGGTGCGCGGATCCGTCCCCTCCACCGTGCCCGATCTGCAGCTGCGCGCCGTCATCACCCAGCCCGACCCGGCAGGTCTTGAAGCCATGCGCGGGCGCGTTAACCTGGCGCGCTACAGTACCGCCGAAGCAGAAGCCCAGGCACTCGCAGCCCGTATTGCCGCAGAACGCGCACGCACCGCACCCGGTCAAGAGCACCCCACCATGGCGGTACTGACCCGCACCCGCGCCCAACTAGAACCCATTGCCCAGGCACTCACTGCGCTCAATATTCCCTCCCAGCTGGGCGGTATTGGTGGCCTGATCGATAAGCCTGAAATTATTGATATGGTCGCCACCCTGCAGATTCTCGCCGACCCCTCCCGCTCGGACGCGCTCGCGCGCCTGCTCACCGGCCCGCGCTGGCGCATTGGCACCGCCGATATGATGGCACTGGGCGAATACTCCAATGAGCTCGCCCGCACCCGCGGCATGGCATTGCCCGAAAACCCCGAAGTCATGGAAGAAATCAGCGACTTCGGCTCCCTGATCGAAGCCATTGAAAACCTGCCCGAACCCGGGCATGTTACCGGCAAAAACGGGCGCAGCATCAGCCCCGAAGCCCTGGCGCGTCTGCAAGAATTCCGCGAAGAACTCTACACTCTGCGCACCATGCTCACCGAAGATCTGGGCACCCTGCTCTACGAAATTGAACGCGTGCTCATGCTCGATATTGAGCTGGCGGTGCGCTCCGGGGACAGCTACGCCTCCCGCGCCAACCTGGATGCATTCCACGACGTTGCTGCGCGCTACGCCCAATCTTCTCCGCGCATTAACGCCACCATTTACGCCGGCGCCGATGGCACCAGCGAGGACGAAGAAAAAGCCACCCAGCGTTTCGTACTCTCCGCCGGAGGCGTGAACTATCTCATGGGATTCCTCGCCTGGATTGAAGAAACTGCGCGCAGCGAAAAAGGTCTGGCGCCCGCCGTTGAACAGGCGCGAGCTGGCACCGTGCAGCTGCTGACCATGCACGGCTCCAAAGGTCTGGAATGGGATCACGTATACCTGCCGGGCCTTGCCGATCGCGCCAATACCAGTGTGAAAACCTGGCAGTACGGGCCGCTCGGTGAGCTGCCCTGGCCGCTGCGAGGCGATAAAAACTATATGCCCGCGCAGCTGGAGAGTCTTGAGAAAATCCGCGAGATTGAGTCGCTTAAAGAGCTTAACGAGACGTTGACTCTCGCCAATGAGCAGTGCGAAGAATATCAGCTCGAAGAAGAACGACGTCTGATGTACGTGGCGGCGACCCGCGCTCGCAGCCTGCTGGTGGCAAGCTGCGCCCGGTGGAAGGGGGCCAACGCCACCCCGCTTGTTGCCGACCCCTTCTGGAATGAGCTGGTGCATTTTGCAACCGGCGAGCCCCTGCCCGGTAGCGCCGAGGATACTCATAGTGGCTTCCCGGAGCCCGAGAACTATCCTCTCTATCTGGGTACTGGCGTAATCAACTATGCTTGGAATCAAGACCCTAAAAAGAAACCTAAGGCGATTGATATTGACGCCTATTTTGGTGCGCGTTTAGAAGACGAAGGATCCGACTATACCGCTCTTGCCCGTGATCTTGTGAGCCGGGCGCAGGCACCCGCAGCCGTGCCCTATGCCCAGGCGTCTTCTCTGCAGGAGGCGCTGAGCTGGCAGGTGCGCCCTGTCATTGTTCAGCGTCTGCTTGACCCCGTGGCGTGGACGAGCGTTAACCCCGACCAGGGCAGCGTGCTAACCGCCATGTGGCCTTTCGACCCCTTCGAAGGCCCCAGCATCTATCGTTGGGAATCAGAGAAGGCGCTCTCTGCCGGTATGCTGCTGGCTTTACGTCACGGCGTGACGCTGCCTCCCGGACGCACACCCGTTAATGCGGCGGCGGAACGCGCCGATGAGCGTGCTCGTGCTGCCCGCGCGCAGGAACTTTTTGGTGTGTCCGGGGTATCCGATATGCCGGAGGTATGGGAAGAGGAGAGCCCCGTGTCGAATACTGTTCAGTCTCACGTGCTCCCCGATCTCTCTACCCTCAGCCGTAAAGAACGCACCCTCGCGGCTGCCCGCGCCCTCATGTCCTACACCGGTCCGCTCGCACCGCGCGAGAACCTCACTCCGGCGCAGGAAGCCCAAGCCAAAGACTGGGCACAAGAAGCCGACATGCTGCTCAAACTCGCCCGACGAGAAGTAGGAGTCAACCTCCCCGCCAAACCTGAATCATTCTCCGCCTCCACCCTGATCGAGCTCAACGAAAACGCAGCGGCTATGCGCGCGCAGCTCATGCGCCCCGTGCCGCGCAAACCCAGTCACGCCGCGCGCACCGGTACGCTCTTCCACGAATGGGTTGAGGGACACTATAACGCCGCGCCCATGCTCGACATTGACGAAGAACTCTACGAAGATGATGATAGCGACTTCAGCAGCACGATCGATGATCTGCGCGAGTCCTTCCTCGCCAGTGAGTGGGCGAACCGCACCATGTGGGCAGCAGAATACCCGGTCGAAACCCACCTGGCGGGGACTTCAATCCGCGGCCGAATCGACGCGGTCTTCCGTACCGAAAGCGTGGATGAGCAGGGTAACCCCGTAGTGCTCTGGGAGCTCGTGGACTGGAAAACCGGTCGAGTGCCTAGTAAGAGCGCCATGCGTTCTAAGAGGATTCAGCTGGCGGTCTATAAGATAGCCTTTTCACGCGTGATGGGGATCGACCCGGATACGATCCGCACCGCATTCCACTATGTTGGGCCCAATACAACCATCTGGGATAGTGACATTCAGGGCGGAATACCCACCGCTAGCGAGCTGGAGAGACTCATTACCAAACACAAATGGTCTGAACCTGATACTGACTCTTAGAATCATTGCTACAACACGCGCCTGGAATAATCCCCAATCCGGCAAGGCTGCGGCCACCAATCCGGCAAGGCTGCGGTCACCAATCCGGCAAGGCTGTGGCACGCAATCCGGCAAGGCTGTGGCACGCAATCCGGC
>Cebus_capucinus_imitator_PRJNA485217_SSR039__coassemble_1216_pt1 | contig 12556 bp, 9 predicted proteins | sample Cebus_capucinus_imitator_PRJNA485217_SSR039__metabat2_high_PE_009 | metagenome-assembled genome bin Cebus_capucinus_imitator_PRJNA485217_SSR039 | reverse complement strand
TGGGTACCCGCCCCATGCGTATTCAGGCGCAGACCTTCGAGCGCCTGGTACTCGGTCAGCTCTTTGAAACCACCGGCCCCCGTGAGGGTCAGGATATTCTCGACCACTATATTGCGGTGCTCGAGGGTAAGACCGGCTCTCTGATTGCAGCCAGCGGCGAATACGGCTCCCTGCTCTCGGGCGCCAGCGAAGATGTCATTCAGAAGGTCGCAGCCTACGGTGAACTGGTTGGCGTGGCATTCCAGCTCGCCGATGACGTGATCGACGTGACCAGCGAAGGCGCCAAGTCCGGCAAGACCCAGGGCACCGACCTGCGCGAAGGCGTACCCACCCTGCCCACCATTCTGCTCGACCGTATGGTTGCAGAGGGAGATGAAAGCGCAATTGCCGTGCGCGCCAAACTCGATGCGGATCTCTCCAGCGATGAGGCACTGGCAGAAGCCGTTGCCGCCCTGGGAGCTCACGAGGTCATTGACCGCGCATGGCAGATCACCTACGACTGGGCGGATAAAGCCATTGATGCCATTGCCGATTTGCCCGAATCCACCGCCAAGGCTGCGCTGATTTCCTTTGCGCACGCCGTGGTTCATCGCGAAGGCTAAACGATAGCCCCGCAGTATTAAGACGTACGCCCCGGGAAGAATATTCTTCACCGGGGCGTTAACGCTCAGATAAAGAGCATATAGATACAATCACCTAAAAAGTGAGGTCATCATGGGAGAACATCCCACCGGTGCAAAAGCACCCAGCAAACGCGAAGGCTTCTCCTCGCGTAAGGTCTTCCTCTTTGCCGCGGTAGGCTCCGCCGTGGGCCTGGGCAATATTTGGCGTTTCCCCTATATTGCCTACCAAAACGGCGGCGGCGCATTCATGATTCCCTATATTGTGGCGCTGCTGACCGCGGGTCTGACCTTCCTCTACTTCGACTACGCGATTGGCCACCGCGGCCGCGCCTCCTCGCCCCTGTCCTACCGCCGCCTGAACCGCGGCACCGAGTTCATCGGCTGGTGGCATATGGGCATGGCATCTGTGATTGCTATCTACTATGCCGTGATTCTGGCGTGGGCTATGCGCTACCTGATCTTCTCCTTTAGCAACGCCTGGGGAGATGACGCCAAGGGATTCTTCAATAATGACTTCCTGCAGGTTGCGGCAGAACCGGGCGTGTCCTTCGACTTCAACATGGGTATTCTAATCCCTTTGGCGATCCTGTGGATTGCCCTGATTGCGGTTATGTGCCTGGGCGTGCAGAACGGTGTGGGTAAAGCCAATATTATTTTCATGCCCCTGCTAATCATTATGTTCCTGACCCTGGTGGTCTACTCCCTGACCCTGCCCGGCGCATGGAACGGTGTGAACGCCCTCTTCACCCCCGATTGGTCGGCTCTGGGCGACGGTAAGGTGTGGGTTGCAGCCTACGGCCAGATTTTCTACTCCCTGTCCATTGGTTTCGGCATTATGGTCACCTACGCCTCCTATATGAAGCGTAAGAGCGATCTGACCGGCTCCGGTGCTGTGGTGGGCTTTGCTAACTCCGGCTTTGAGATTCTTGCCGGTATTGGTGTGTTCGCTGCTCTGGGCTTTATGGCGCAGTCTAGCGGCGTGGAGGTCAAGGAGGTTGTCTCCAGTGGTATCGGTTTGGCATTCGTTGCCTACCCGACCATAATTAGCCAGGCGGGCGCTGCCGGTGCGCTGATCGGTGTGCTCTTCTTTGGCTCCCTGCTCTTTGCGGGTTTCACTTCCCTGATCTCCATTCTGGAGGTTGTGGTTGCCGGCGTGCAGGACAAATTCAACCTGGGTCGCGTAGCCTCCACCGTGGTGGTTCTGCTGCCCCTGGGTGCTATCTCCCTGCTCTTTATGCCCACCTCCACCGGTCTGTACGTGCTGGATATCCTGGATAACTTTGTGAATATTTTCGGTATTCTGCTCGGCGGTGTAGTCGCAATTGTTATCGTGACCTGTGTGGTGGGTGCGCTGCCGACCATGGCCGCACACCTGAGCCGCTACTCCTCGATTAAGGTTCGCTGGACCTGGATGATCATGATCGGCGTGGTCACCCCCGCCGTGCTGATTTTCAGCCTCTACGATAGCGTCTTTAACCCCCAGAGCGGTCTTGCCTACCATGTTTATGGGGATTACCCCGAGTGGCTGGTGAATATCTTCGGCTGGGGTATGAGTGCCGGTATTTTGATCCTGGCAATCTTTATCTCCCTGCTGCCCTGGTCTAAGAACTCCCGTGCGGCTGAAGAGCCCCCGGCACCTCCGGTGGTCTTCTGGCGAGTGCGAAAGAACCACGTGGATTCCACCGTGCGCCGCGCCTCCAAGGCTTCTGCTCAGGACTCTGCTAAGGCTCAGGAGACTGCCGCTATTGCGGCTGAGCCTCTGCCGCAGACGAGCGCTCCGGTATCTGAAGCTGCCGAGGAGAATGTCGTGATCCCCTGGAAGAAGGAGAGCTAGAATGAGCCTTGAAGCAATGATTATGTGCGCCGTTGCCATCCTGATTATTTGGGGTGGTTTGGGTCTGGCACTGTGGAATCTGAGCCGTCACCCCGAATTGGAGGATGGCGAGGATGAGATCCAGGACGAATTCACCAAGAAATAGGGGATAAGCACCCCGTGCGTTGAGAGCGCATGTAGAGAGAGCCGGGCGGGTACCGTTAGGAGGTACCCGCCCGGCTCTCTTATCACTCCCTGAGCACACTTCCACACCCCGCCGGGAACAGGGAAGTATTGGACAGTACATGACCAAATGCTGGACAGTCATTGCCGGTACTGACCAAGCTCCCCACAATAAAAGGGAGGGCAGTACCTGCATACTGCCCTCTTAATGTGTGTCGGACTGTCCGCGGCGCACTCCCTATCGCGAAAGGTCAGCATTATGGCAACGAAACCCGAGGCTTCCCGCCCGGTAGCCAAAGCAGCCAGCAAACGCGAAGGCTTCTCCTCCCGAAAAGTCTTCCTCCTGGCAGCAATCGGCTCCGCCGTGGGTCTGGGTAATATTTGGCGCTTCCCCTACGTCACCTACGAAAACGGCGGCGGCGCATTCATCCTGCCCTATATTGTGGCGCTGCTGACCGCGGGCCTGCCCATCCTCTTCTTTGACTACGCCATTGGTCACCGAGGCCGGGCATCCTCGCCTCTGTCCTTCCGTCGCCTGAACCGCGGCACCGAGTTCATCGGCTGGTGGCATGTGGGTATTAACGCGGTGATCGCGGTCTACTACGCCGCTATTATTGCCTGGTCGCTGCGCTACACGATTTTCTCCTTCAACCAGGCGTGGGGCGATAACCCCAAGGCATTCTTCTACGGTGAGTTCCTGCAGGCATCCGATAATGTGGCGCTCTCCTTCGACTTCGTGCCCGGCATTTTGATTCCTATGGCTCTGGTCTGGGGTGTGCTGCTGGTTGTGATGGCTCTGGGCGTGCAGAAGGGCGTTGGCGCGGCCAATATTATCTTCATGCCGCTATTGGTCATTATGTTCCTGGGTCTGGTGGTCTTCTCCCTGACCCTGCCCGGCGCAATGGACGGCGTGAATGCCCTCTTTACCCCGAACTGGTCGGCTCTGGGCGACGGTAAGGTGTGGGTTGCAGCCTACGGCCAGATTTTCTTCTCCCTGTCCATTGGCTTTGGCATTATGGTTACTTACGCCTCCTATCTGAAGCCTAAAACCGATCTGACCGGTTCGGGCGCCGTGGTGGGCTTTGCCAACTCCGGTTTTGAGCTGCTGGCGGGTATCGGCGTGTTCGCTGCCCTGGGCTTTATGGCGCAGGCAGCCGGTACCAGCGTGGATCAGGTGGTCTCCGGCGGTATTGGTCTTGCTTTTATTGCCTTCCCGACCATTATTAGCCAGGCGGGTGCTGCTGGCGCGCTGATCGGTGTGCTTTTCTTTGGCTCCCTGCTCTTTGCTGGCTTTACCTCCCTGATTTCCATTCTGGAGGTGCTGATCGCCTGCGTGCAGGATAAGTTCGCTCTCTCCCGCGTACCGGCAACCATTGCCGTGACCCTGCCTCTGGCTGTAGTTTCCCTGCTCTTTATGCCCACGATTTCCGGTATTTATGTGCTGGATATTCTGGATAATTTTGTGAATATCTTCGGTATTCTGGCGGTGGCTCTAGTCGGTATTATTGCTGTTGCTTACGCGGTGCGCGCCCTGCCCGTGCTGGCTGCTCACATTAACCGATACTCCTCAATCAAGGTTGGTCGCGGCTGGATGATTCTGCTGGCTGGTGTGACCCCTCTGGTGCTTGGCTACAACCTTTTTATCTCCATCTTCGGAGAGAAGGGTGCAGCGGTCACCCCCTATGGAGACTACCCTGCGGATATGCTGAATGTCTTTGGATGGGGTATGGTGATCGCCCTGCCGGTTCTGGCGCTCATTATTGCTGCCCTGCCCTGGTCGAAGAATTCTCGTGCGGCTGAGCAGCCCCCTGCGCCCCCGGTGCACGGCGGTAAGGAAGATCATCAGCATCTTGACTCTAGCGTGAAGGGAGCCTAAGAATGAGCGTTGAAGCAATGATTATGTGCGCTATTGCCATCCTGATTATTTGGGGTGGTTTGGGTCTGGCACTGTGGAATCTGAGCCGTCACCCTGAGCTGGCGGAAGACGAAGACTAGAGCCACATACTCGGCTGCAGCTGAATAGAGACCAAAGGTCGGGGCGTGAATACTGCAACAAGTATTCACGCCCCGACCTTTATGCGTACTGGAAAAGAGACCTAGTCAGCCTTGACCACCGCAATAGCACCCGTCTCCGGGTCGGTAGCGGCAGAAGCGCGAGAGGTGCGGGAAGCGCGTACCGCATCCACCGTAAAGATAATTAGAGCCACCCAAATAATGCTCAGACCGATCCACTTATCCGGGCCGATCTCATCGTGCATGACATAAAGCGCCACAAAGAACTGAATGGTTGGGCCCAGGTACTGAATCATACCCATAGCGGTCAGCGGCAGCAGCTGCGCCGAACGAGCAAAAATAATCAGCGGAACAGCGGTCATCACGCCGGTAGATGCCAGCAGCCAGAAATGAGACACACCGTGATTGAACATGGTCAGCGTGCCTTGAGCGTACATAACCAGCACAAAAACCAGAGCAATAGGGCCCAACACCAGAGTCTCCAAAGACAGGGAGACCACTGGAGGGATAGACTCACCCATCATATTCTTGAGCATAGAGTACACCGCAAAGCTCACCGCAAGAGTCAGACCAATCCAAGGAATCTGACCGAACATCAGGCTCATAATCAGCACCGCAATAGCCGATAGACCAATAGCCACCCACTGCGCCGGGCGCAGCCTCTCCTTCAAAAAGACCACGCCCAGGGTCACCGACATGAGCGGATTAATAAAATAGCCCAGGGACGCGTCAATAGTGTGCCCCGAAGTGGAAGCCATAACGTACATAAACCAATTCACGCCAATGACCAGGGCAGCTGCCGAGAGCATGAGCATAGCGCGCTTATTTTTGAGCACCTGCCAAAACGGCGTGGTGAGCTTCATGATGGGCAGTAGCAGGGCACAGAATACCAGGGAGAAGAGCACTCGCGCCATAACGATTTCCAGCGGGCTTGCCGGATCCATGAGCACAAAATAAATCGGTAGAGTACCCCAAATACCGTAGGTAATGGTGGAGAGCAGCAGACCCTTACGAATCTGCTCGGGGGTATAGCTTTTAGGTTCGCTTCCGGTGGGTAGATCTGCCATGGGGCTCCTTGGGCGCGGTGAAGGATTGCGATGAACGGGTGTGTGGCGGGTGCACCCCGTAGTGCGTGACACGGGATACCTTTCTACTCTACCGCTCATTGGCTCAGAAAACGAAAGAATACAAAAATGCAGTCGAAGAATACAGGCGGGGCGGGTACCAATATAGGTACCCGCCCCGCCTGTAGATCTAGTCCTCAGAGCGCCTAGCGGCTTAGAGACCGAAGAAGCGAGAGAAGAAGCCCTTCTTCTTGCCCTCTGCGGGCTTGGGCTGAGGCTGTGCCTGCTGCGCCGGAGCCGGGGCGGGCTGTGCCGGTGCTGCGGGCTCTTCAACCTCGTCAGCGACCTCTACAGTCTCTTCCTCAACGCTCTCAGCTGCGTACTCTTCAACAATCTCAACCTCAACGGTTTCAGCCTGCTCGGTCTCAACCTCGGCTGCTTCAACCTCAACGGTCTCGATGGGCTCAACACCCTCGGGCAGCTCGGAGATTTCCTCAACCTCAACATAGGAGTCGGGCAGGGTCTCCACGGTCACGCGACCGGGCTGAACATCCTCGCGCGGATCCTGATCGAAGGGAGCAGCAGCATCCGAATGCACATTCTCGGTGCTGGTCACGCCGGCAATAGAAGCAGCCTCTTCCTCTGCACGAGCAGCAGCTGCAGCGGCACGCTCAGCCTCTTGGGCAGCGGCAGCACGCTCAGCGGCGCGAGCAGCAGCCTCAGCCTCACGCTGAGCATTCTGCTGCTCAGCTTCTTGGGCAGCGGCACGCTCAATCACCAGACGAGCAGCAGCCAGCTCTGCACGGTGGCTCTGCGCAGCCTGGGCAGCAGCAGCCAAACCGGCTGCATCAGTCTGCGGCTCAGCCTGCTCAATACCGCTAATACGACCCTCATCAAACCACAGGCGCAGAGCACCATCGGAGAAGGTCAGCACAGCGGTAGCCTCGGTATCCCAAGCAATGTGGAAACCGCGCTGCTTAGCATAAGAATCAACAGCCAGGTGCTGGTTGGCAATCTCTTCAGACTGCAGGGTACGAGCAATCACACGACCCACCTGCTGCATGGTCGGCTCGGGCAGCACCAGCTGCTCACCCTCAACCAGGCTCCATGCGCGCACACCGGCACCGGCGGGCAGCGGGTAGTGAGCGTACAGACCGGTCAGAGTCTTCGCAGCCAGAGTCAAACGACGACCCAGACCCTCAGAAATCGGCAGTTCGTCAGTGGTCAGCTCAACCAGCGAACGCTCAGTGCCACCGGCACGGGTCTGCAAAGCAGCAGAGACCACAGCATCCGGGAAATAGCCCAGCTGCTGCCAGGACCAAATCCAGGTACCGCGGTTCTCAGACTCGGTACCCAGCAGGTACGGAGCCAGCTTAACCGGAGGGGTCGAAGAAAAATCAAGGGACTGGGCGGTGAAATCAACATCCCAGTCAGAAGTGCCTACCAGCTCAGCCAGTCGAGCCTGGTACTCGGTCGAAATAAAAATCGATGCGTCGATGAGGTCCTGCAAAGAATTCGTCATATATACAGCTTAGCAAGGCGGGGGCAGAGATGAAGACACAGAAGACATAAAAGAGCGAAACTCTCCCCAAAAACTTGGGTCCCTGATCGGTGTACATCTTTAGCCCAGCGCCGAACAGGGTATATTTAAGAGCTTGAGCGCATAGACACCGATACAATAAAAGCGCACACTCACCGATAACGGGCGGTTATACCCGTGCCCGCACCACCCAACCGTCAGATCCCAAGGAGGCACCGTACGTATGAGTAGCACCGAGCTGAGCCGTACCGAACGCATTCAGAACGCCCTGAACAATATCGGTAGCTGGCTGCTGGACGTCTCAACCGTAGAACCCGGCTGGGATGAACTGATCCTCGACATTAAACCCCTTGCCGACCAGATCTTCGTGCGCGTACGCGAAATTCGCGAGGGTGAAGAATATATCGGCACCGCAGGCCCCCTGAACGCCACCTCCAAGGTGTTGCCCGATATCCAGCAGCTGCAGCGTGCCGCCTACCACGGCAGCCGCGGCACCTGGTTCACCGCCTCCGTGGTGGTTGCTGCCAATAACTGGCCCGAACCGCAATTTAGTGTGGGCGCCTCCTATAACCGCGAAGAAGAGCCCGAAAGCTGGAAGAACGAGGGTAGCTATAGTGCCCCCGATATTCGCGCACACCTCAAATCCTTCCCCCGCGCGGCAGAATACGTGCCCGCCTGGGCCAAGGAGCGCATGGAGCACCGCCGTCGCCTGGCGCACCTGGACGAACCCGATCTGGAAGCACCCAACCCCTATCTGACCGCCGCCCTGGCTGCCTTTGCCAAGGACACCCGCGAACAGACCCTTATTAATGTGGTTCGAACCATGCTCGGCGGCGATGTGCTGGTGGATGCCTCCGGCTCCCTGATCATCCCCGAAGGCCACCTGGACATCGGCCCGCACTCGCGCATGGTCTACCAGGTGATCCGCGTAGACGAAGACAACCAAGCGCTGTGCGTCTTCTCCTCGCCCAAGTACGTGGGCAAGGGCTATAGCCGCGATGAAAAGCACGAAGAGCTGATCCTGCGCGAACCGGCGATGAAGGTCTTCATGGAATTTCTGGAAAAGCCCGAGCTGAGCATGATTGTTATCGACCCGGGCACCGAGCACGAATGCTATATTGAGCGCGCCCAGGTGCAATGGGTGGTGACCTCTCCCCGCAATGACGGCGCGAAAATGGCGCTCGCAGCCGGAGATATGCAGCGTCTGCTCGGTTCCTTGGTCTCCCCGGCATCTATGCTACTGCTCGGTGTTGACCCTGCGGATGAAACCGGTAGTAATTTCGTCTTTGCCCCCGACGAGAGGGGCAACCCCAAGAGCCTGCTGGTCTTTACCTCCGCTATTGAAATCGCGGCGGTGGACCCGCACCTGGAGGTACGCAGTGCTCACGCTCTGGAGGTTCTGCGCTACGCCAAGAGCATTGGTGTTGATAGCGTGCAGGTGAATATGTTCAACCCCAGTACCGTGTTGAGTATTAGCCAGATTGAAGAGCTGCTGGATATTATGCAGGAGCAGGGTATTGCCTACGGTGGCGGTATCTAGTAACGCTTAAAGCCTTCGGGGCGTCCGGTTCTATACCGAACGCCCCGAAGGCTTTTTCTATCTAATCATCAGATGCTTTAGGCAGCTTCAACAGCCTCGCGCACGCGAGCGCCCAGCTCCGGATGCACAGCCTCCCAGTAGGCAAAAGCGCGCTGGCGAATCTCAGGCGACTTCACACCACCGACATGGCCGGCAATATTGGAGACCAGACGAGCGCGTTCCTCATCATTCATGGTCACCGAGTACAGGGTACGAGCCTGGCCGAAATCGTCATCTTCGGCGTGCAGGCTAGCCGCTGCGCGTACCAGCTCACCGTCAGATTCCCAGGAGCCCTCACCGGCGCGTGCAGCATCGGCGTGCGGGCCACCGAAAGTATTCGGTGCGTATACGGGGGTATCCGGGGTGTTGAAGTGCTGACGCATGGAGCCGTCCTGAGAATAGTTATTCACGGGAGCGGCGTGAGCGGAGTTCACCGGCAGCTGCGCGTAGTTGGTTCCCACACGGTAACGCTGCGCATCCGGGTAGGAGAAAATACGACCCAGCAGCATCTTATCGGGAGAAGCAGCGATACCCGGCACGAAGTTCGAGGGGGAGAAGGCAGCCTGCTCAATTTCAGCAAAGAAGTTCTGCGGGTTGCGATCGAGCACCAGGCGGCCAACCTTAATCAGCGGGTAGTCGGCGTGCGGCCATACCTTGGTCAGATCGAAGGGGTTGAAACGGTAGTCCTTGGCATCCTCGTAGGGCATGATCTGCACGTACAGGGTCCATGCGGGGAAGTCGCCGCGCTCAATGGCCTCATAGAGGTCGCGACGGTGGTAGTCCGCATCCTCACCGGCAATACGATTTGCTTCCTCCTGGGTCAGGAACTCATTGCCCTGCTCGGTCAGGAAGTGGTACTTGACCCAGAAACGCTCGCCCTCGGCGTTAATCCACTGGAAGGTGTGGGAACCGAAGCCGTCCATATGGCGTAGGGTTGCGGGGATACCGCGGTCACCCATCAGCCAGGTGACCTGGTGTGCGGTTTCGGGCATGAGGGTCCAGAAATCCCACTGCATATCTGCATTGCGCAGACCCGAACCGGGCAGACGCTTCTGAGAGTGAATGAAATCGGGGAACTTAATCGCATCGCGAATAAAGAAGATCGGGGTGTTATTGCCGACGATATCGTAGTTACCCTCGGTGGTGTAGAACTTCAGGGCGAAACCGCGCGGATCGCGCCAAGTATCGGGGGAACCCGCTTCGCCTGCCACGGTGGAAAAACGCAGCAGGGTTTCGGTCTTGGTGCCGGGCTGGAATAGGGCGGCGCGGGTGTATGCGGAGACATCCTCGGTGGTTTCAAAGTAGCCGAAGGCACCGGTACCCTTAGCGTGCACCACGCGTTCGGGGATGCGCTCGCGGTTGAACTGGGCGAGCTTTTCGACGGTGTAGGCATCGTGCAGTACGGTCGGGCCGTTAGGGCCGACGGTCAGGGAATGGTTATCGGATGCAACCGGGGTGCCGGTAGTGGTGGTAGTGAAGCTACCGGGCTTAATGGCCTCTGCCATGGGGTTCTCCTTGGGTGGGGCAAAACGCCCCAATAGTAGGAATAAATCTGTATGTTTATATTTCTGAAAGGTGCATCACAGTTATTTTTGGGTGCGCGAAAGCGCACTATAACGGGTGAATACACGCCAAGAGAAAGGCTGAGATATTGACTCAGAAGCGAGTTGTATAGAGTGAGATTATCTCGCTTGAGTCGAGCAAAGGATGCGTGAGCTTTATGGAACCTAGTGTTCGAGGGCAGCCAGCATGCGCTCTTTTTGATCGGCTGCGCGCAGGCTCTCGGTCTCGTTCTGGCATTCTTCGCAGATGCCCTGGTAGAGCACATCCGCGCTGAAAATCAGCATGCCGTGAAAATCGCTCGGGGTCAGGCAGGGGGCAGCACCTACCGCGCAATCCACATCCTGCACCTTGGAGCAGCGAATGCAATAGGCGTGGTGGTGATTATCGCCCGTGCGGGTCTCATAGAGAGCGGGGCTTGCCGGCGGCTCAAAACGGCGCAGCATGTCAATATCGGTCAGATCCGTCAAGACAACATAGACCGACTGGACGGTCATTGCGGGGATCTCTTCAATAACGGCGCGGTGAATTTCTTCAGCCGGGGCATGAGGATGTGCCTGTGCTGCGCGCAGCACCGCCAGGCGCTGCTTGGTCACGCGTCGGCCCTTATCGCGCAGGGTTTTGGACCAGATTTCTTCCAGCAGTTCCGGGCTGGGCGTATTCATGCCGGTCAGTCCGGTGTGGGTGCAGCTAGCTGCTGCCTGAGTGATGCTGTCAATCTGAGTCATGTACACAACTATAGCGGTTAATCTGAGAAACTCATAATTTTATTTTGAAGAAGTCAGAATAACTGCTTTTGGGGTCTTATGTCAGCGCTGAGTTCAGCACACAGCGCATAAAAAGGCGCTCGGGTGCAAAGCCTGCATACAACAGCGGACAGATCCCAAGCTCGACGAGTACACTGGATATATACCCGCATATGGCTACACCCCGGCAGTCACCCACAGGGTGGTGCTTCTATACACAATAGGCTCACAGAAAAGAGGAGAGAATGGACTTCTACAGCTGGGACAATATCGTACAGCTACTCATCCTGACCCTTCTCTTTGTGCTGCCCATTGCCGTGCCCATTATCCACGGACACTATCGCAGCGAAAATCGAGGCTTCAGCCCCGACGCACGCATAATCGCCACCATCCTATGGCTAGCAGGTGCCGGACTGCTCTTTGCCATTATCGCCATACACATCTTTCCCGCAGGCTACGGCACCATTATTCACAGTGTGCCCGCCCCCGCACTGCCCTAAAGCTCGCTCTGGGGCATACACAGAGCATAAAAATGCCGCTCCCAGAGAATATGCATGCCGCCAATACTGTCCAAGAACGTCCGTCAGCTACCCTAGAGTAAAGGCGTACACCCCACTGATCCACGGGAGGATACCGTGCATAATCATCACAACGGACTCAAAACAGCACTATTGCTCGGCTCCATGGTCGGCCTGCTGCTGCTTATTGGTGGCAGCCTCAGTGCAGCCACCGGCTCACGTATCTTCATTATTATCTTCGGCCTCATCAGCCTGGGCTCCGTCGCATACTCCTATTGGAACTCCGACAAACTCGCCCTGCGCTCCATGAACGCCTACCCCGTTAGCCGCGAAGAAGTACCCGTACTCTACGATATTGTTCAGGAGCTCTCCTCGCGCGCCGGCAAGCCCATGCCGCGCCTGTACGTAGCACCCACCGACACACCCAATGCTTTTGCCACCGGCCGCAATCCCGATAATGCAGCCGTATGCTGCACCGAAGGTATTCTGCAGTTGCTGGATGAACGCGAAATGCGCGGCGTGCTCGGCCATGAGCTCATGCACGTGTACAACCGTGATATCCTCACCTCCTCCGTGGCGGCGGGTATCGCCTCCATTATTGGTACCATTGCCCAGTTTGCCAGCTTTGGTGCTTTTAGTAATTCCCGTGAGAATCGTGGAGGTGGCTTCGGCGCGCTCATTATTGCTCTGCTTGCCCCTATGATTACTGGCATGATGCAAATGGCCATCAGCCGAACCCGAGAATACGATGCCGACCACGACGGCGCGCAGCTGACCAATGATCCGCTTGCGCTTGCCAGTGCGCTGTACAAGCTCGAGCACGGTATCTCCCGCTACCCCATGGATCCGGATAATCCGCGCGTGCAAACCACCGCAGCCATGATGATCGCCAACCCCTTTGGTTCCCTGAAGAACCT
>Cebus_capucinus_imitator_PRJNA485217_SSR039__coassemble_1210_pt1 | contig 12727 bp, 7 predicted proteins | sample Cebus_capucinus_imitator_PRJNA485217_SSR039__metabat2_high_PE_009 | metagenome-assembled genome bin Cebus_capucinus_imitator_PRJNA485217_SSR039 | reverse complement strand
ATCATGCGGGCGGTGCTGGTCTTACCGTTGGTGCCGGTAATGTGAATGACCGGGGCTGCGCGGTGCACATCGCCCAGGATTTCCACCGCCTGCTGCACGGCGTCCAGGCGGGGCGCCATCTTATTCTCGGGTGCGCGCGCCAGCAATTCGCCGTAGACGCGTGCTACGCCTTCGGGGTCGGGAATGGCGGGGAAATTCTTCTCGCTCATGGTGTCCTTCGGTTAAGGTCCAAAACTATCTGTTCTTAATGATGAACGCACCCGGTTCATACGGTCAAGCCGTACGCACCGGGTGCGTTTATTCTTAGCTATTAGCGTGGGTTTTCACGCCTCAGACTAGCTGACTATTAGGCAACAGCCACGCTAATCTCCAGGCTCTCACCCTCCACCAGTTCCAGGCTGGTTGCCAGGGTATCGCCGGTCAGCAGCTGCTCGTGGGCGCGCAGCGCCGCCAGGGTGTCAGCGTCTGCCACGATGCGCAGTGCAATGCGGTCGGAGACATTCAGGTCTGCGTCCTTACGTGCCTGCTGTACCGCGCGGATGGTGTCGCGAGTAATACCCTCCGCGATCAGTTCCTCGGTCAGAGCAATGTTCAGTACCGCGAAACCGCCGGGCAGAACGGCTGCCGCATTGTGCTCTGCACCTTCGGCGTTTTCGTCGACCACGGTGACCAGCTCGTACTCATTAGGCAGCAGCTCAATGCCGCCCTCAACAGCCTGCAGACCCACCAGGACCTTGTCGTTTTCTACCGACCAGTCGCCGGACTTAGAAGCCTTAATGACCACCTGCATCTGCTTACCCAGACGGCCGCCGATTTCACGCGGAATGACCTTCAGCTGCTGGGAGATGCCGTACTCTACCGGGTCTGCGTCCTCGGAGGAGAGCAGCTTGACCTCGCGCAGGTTCAGCTCGTCAGCAACAATCTGTGCGAAGTAGGCTGCGCCGCCCTCACCGAAGGCTGCATCCAGGGATGCGTACTGCTCGGGGGCGATAGCCACGGTCATCAGGCTCAGCGGCTGACGCACGCGCATCTTGGTGCTCTTACGCAGGAAGGAACCGGTGGAGCAGACCTCACGCACGGTTTCCATCAGAGCAATCAGCTCGGATTCATCCGCGAAGTCCTCAACCAGAGGCCAGTCTGCCAGGTGCACGGAACGCTCACCGGTCAGACCGCGGTACATTTCCTCGGCGGTCAGCGGCAGCAGGGATGCTGCAACCTTGGTGACGGTCACCAGCGCGGTGTACAGGGTGTCGAATGCGTCCTGGTCCTCTTCGAAGAAGCGGTCACGGCTGCGGCGCACATACCAATTGGTCAGGGCGTCAGCGTAGATACGCAGGTACTCGCAGGCTGCGGAAATATCGTAGGAGTCCATTGCCTCGGTGACCTGTGCGACCAGTTCGCGGGTCTTACCCAGGATGAAACGGTCCATGACGTTCTGGGAGTCGTAGCGCAGCTTTGCCTCGTACCCGGCACCGTTATTTGCGGCGTTGGTGTACAGGGCGAAGAAGTGGTACACATTCCACAGGGGCAGCATGACCTGGCGAACGCCCTCGCGGATACCCTGCTCGGTGACGATCAGGTTACCGCCGCGCAGAATGGGGCTGGACATCAGGAACCAGCGCATTGCATCCGAACCGTCGCGGTCGAGCACCTCGGAAACATCCGGGTAGTTGCGCAGGGACTTGGACATCTTCTGACCGTCCGAGCCGAGCACAATACCGTGGCTGACCACATTCTTGAAGGCGGGGCGATCAAAGAGCGCGGTTGCCAGAATGTGCAGGGTGTAGAACCAGCCGCGGGTCTGACCAATGTACTCGACAATGAAGTCAGCCGGGTAGTGGTTCTCGAACCATTCCTTATTTTCGAAGGGGTAATGCACCTGCGCGTAGGGCATGGAGCCGGAGTCGAACCATACGTCCAGCACGTCTTCCACGCGGCGCATGGTGGACTTGCCGGTCGGGTCGTCCGGGTTCGGGCGGGTCAGCTCATCAATGTAGGGACGGTGCAGATCCGGCTTGCCTTCCTTGCTCAGCGGCAGGCGGCCGAAGTCAGCCTTGAGCTCTTCCAGGGAGCCGTAGACGTCCACGCGCGGGTAGTTCGGGTCATCCGAAACCCACACGGGGATGGGCGAACCCCAGAAGCGGTTACGGGAGATGGACCAGTCGCGGGCATTTTCAACCCACTTGCCAAACTGACCGTGCTTGACGTTTTCGGGAATCCAGTTGATCTGCTCGTTCAGCTCGCTCATGCGATCCTTGAACTCGGTCACCTTCACATACCAGGAGGTGATCGCACGGTAGATCAGCGGGGTGCGGCAGCGCCAGCAGTGCGGGTAGGAGTGCACATAGGACTTCTCGCGGATCAGGCGGGAGTCAGCCTTCAGTGCATTAATAATGGTGCGGTTTGCCTCGAAGACCTGCACGCCGGCAATCTCTGCCAGGGCGGTGGATCCGCTGGGCGAGGGCTCAGCGAAGAGGGAGAGGAACTTAGCGCCTTCGTCCACGCTCAGTACCACGGGGATGCCGTAGCCTTCACAGACCTTCTGGTCGTCTTCACCATAGGCGGGTGCCTGGTGAACGATACCGGTACCGTCGCTGGTGGAGACATAGTCAGCAACCAGGATCTGCCAGGAGTTGCCGGTGCCCCACTTCTCAGCATCGGTGAAGTAGTCCCAGAGCGGGGTGTAGCGTACGCCCTCCAGCTGGGAGCCGGTGTAGCGTGCGGTGATAGCTGCGGCGGCGTCCTCGGCGGGGTTCTCGCCCGCATAGCCCAGATCCTTAGCGTAGCCAGCCAGCAGGTCGGCAGCCAGCAGGAAGGAGCGACCCTCCAGCTCACCCGCGCCGGGCACAACCACGTATTCAATCTCGGGGCCGACAGCCAGTGCCTGGTTGGTGGGCAGGGTCCAGGGGGTGGTGGTCCATGCCAGTGCCTCAACGCCCTGCAGGGCTGCAACAACAGCCTTGTCCTTTGCCAGGGAGTCGTCGGAGTTAATGGCGAACGCAACGGTGACGGTCTGGTCCTGACGGTCCTTGTACACGTCGTCGTCCATGCGCAGCTCGTGGTTGCTCAGGGGGGTTTCGTCATTCCAGCAATAGGGCAGAACGCGGAAGCCCTGGTAGGTCAGGCCCTTCTCGTGCAGCTGCTTGAATGCCCAGATCACGGACTCCATGTATTCAACATTGAGAGTCTTGTAGTCGTTTTCGAAGTCAACCCAGCGTGCCTGGCGGGTCACGTAGCGTTCCCACTCATTGGTGTACTTGAGCACGGAGGCGCGTGCGGCATCGTTGAAGTTGTCGATGCCCATGTCCAGGATTTCCTTCTTATCGGTCATGCCCAGCTGCTTCATAGCTTCCAGCTCTGCGGGCAGACCGTGGGTGTCCCAACCGAAGCGGCGCTCCACCTTGTGGCCGCGCTGAGTCTGGTAGCGAGCTACCAGGTCCTTGGCGTAGCCGGTGAGCAGGTGGCCGTAGTGGGGCAGGCCATTTGCAAAGGGGGGACCGTCGTAGAAGACAAATTCATTCTCGCCGTTTTCACCGGCGGGGCGCTCCTCTACGGATGCCTTGAAGGTGCCGTCATTCTTCCAGTATTCCAGGACGGCTTCTTCCAGCTTAGGGAAGGAGGGCGAGGCGGGAACAGCGGAGGCGTTCAGCGCGCTTGCCTTCGGGTAGATAGATTCAGTCACGGTACGTTTACCTTTGATCGTGCTCGGTATATGCCCCGGATGCACAAATGCACCCGGAACACTCACCGACGCGGTGGGTTCAACGGGTGCAAGGACGCCTCTACCTGCTCCCGGTGCGGGGCGGGTGGGCGCGGTACCACCTTGCTTATTGAAACGGCGAAGAGCACCTACCATCCCGCACCCTGTGGGGTGCAGGAGGCGGTGCTATTCGCGAGTATCAATCGCTTATTTACAGCTATTTCGGGCTTATCCGTCCGGGTCTACTGGGACTACATCTCTTCCGCTAAGACCCTCCGCCGCAGCGTTATGAGAGCCCGCAGGTGCGGTCTGTTCTTCCGAATTGCTCGCCGGTGATGGCCGGGTCCTTGCAAACATTATTATTTTAAGCGTTTCTGACGGGTGTATGCAAGCTGAGTTCCGCGTGATTCCGGGCTTTTTGCCCATAGCGTGCCCGACTGTTCGCCGGTGTTCGAACGTAAGAGTATTCGAAGTTTTGCGGTGCATTAAGCGGGTGCACTAGATAGTGGTGCTTTATATTGACCCTTCCCCCAGATATGGGGGTGCATAGCGGGTGTTCACTCCCCTGGATTTTAACTTACACGCCTGCAATTCGAATGCTGAATATAACAAAGATATATGAGATACCCCCCTACCCCCACCTGTTTGGGACGCTTTAGCGCGTTTGGGATGTATCTTATACATCCCAAACGCGCTAAAGCGTCCCAAACCCGATAGGGTAAACGAAGACGCCGCAATAGAGTGGGAAAAACCCTTCTCTATCGCGGCGTCTTCTTAAGCTAGAGCGCTAAATTATGCCTCTTCGCCCAGGAACTTAGACAGGTCAACAGCCTTGCCGTTGGTGTCCTTAACCTTAGCGGACTTGAGCACCTCACCCAGAGCCTTGGAGCGGCGAACCTCGCCCACCAGCATGCCAGCCTGGCCGGAGCCGTCCAGCATCTGTGCGAACTGGTTGGGATCCATGCCGTACTGCTGGCTCATGGTGATGATGTAGTTGATCAGCTCAGCCTGATCAACCTGAACCTCCAGAGCCTCAGCAATGTCGTCCAGAATGATCTCGTTCTTGAACGCCTTGATGGTGTTCTCGCGAACCTCTGCACGGTGCTCTTCGGTGTCGTGGTCAGCGTCTGCGGAGGGAGCGGAGAAGTGCTGCTCGATCTGCTCTTCGATGACGGACTCGGGGACGGGAACCTCGGTCTTCTCAACCAGGATCTCCAGAGCCTTATCGCGTGCCTTGGAGCCCTGCTCGGCAACCTTAGCCTCAGCAACCTGCTTCTTGATGTCTTCCTTGAGCTCATCCAGGGTGTCGAACTCGGAAGCCAGCTGTGCGAACTCGTCGTCAGCTGCGGGCAGCTCGCGCTCCTTAACAGCGGAAACCTTGACCTTGATAACAGCCTCTTCGCCAGCGTGGTCGCCACCGGAGAGCTTGGTCTCGAAGGTTGCGTCCTCGCCTGCGGACAGGCCGGTCAGTGCCTCGTCGATGCCGTCGAGCATGGTACCGGAGCCGATCTGGTAGGACAGGTCGTTTGCTGCGTCAACCTCTTCACCGTCGATGGATGCGGTGATGTCGATGGTCACGAAGTCCTTGTCAGCTGCGGGGCGATCCACTGCAACCAGGGTACCGAAGCGCTCGCGCAGGGCGTCCAGTGCCTGTGCCTCGTCTTCTGCGGTAACCTCTGCAGCCTCAACCTCGATCTCCAGACCCTCGTATGCAGGCAGGATGATCTCGGGGCGAACAACAACCTCGATGGTCAGCTTGACGTCTGCTTCGCGAGCATCGGTGGTGGGCTGAGACTGAACGTCCAGCTCGGGGCGTGCCAGCGGGGACAGGTCGTTCTCGCCCAGTGCCTGTGCGTAGTAGTCGTTCAGTGCCTCGTTCAGGGACGCCTCAACAATGTAGTCGAAGCCTGCGCGCTGCTCGATCAGAGTCTTGGGCAGCTTGCCCTTACGGAAACCGGGCACGCTCATCTGCTCGCCCAGGTTCTTGTAGGTGCGCTCCAGGTAAGGCTTGAATTCAGCGAAGGGAACCTCGACCTCAATCTTAGCCAGGGTCGGGTTGAGCTTCTCGACGGCGGTCTTCACGTCCGTTGATCTCCTCGATAGTCGTTGACGGCTCAGTGGTGAGCCGTGATGAATAATGGAATAGGGCGCCGGCGTACACCGGCGCCCCTTTCACGTCGGGGCGACAGGATTCGAACCTGCGATCTCCTGCTCCCAAAGCAGGCGCGTTAGCCAAGCTACGCCACGCCCCGTGCCTTATACCCATGCACCCATAGAGTTATGCGCACATAGATACCTTCTAGTGTAGCGTGCCTGCGCCTAAAAACCCAATAGAGACACCCTATTTCTTCACTCCAGCACGGGCGGTTCACTCAGGGCGCATAGACCCCCGGAGACCAAGAGTAAAAATTGAGCACGAAAAAGCCCCCGATAGTCATCTATCGAGGGCTTACACGAGGGGACGACGGGAATCGAACCCGCGTAATCAGTTTGGAAGACTGAGGCTTTACCATTAAGCTACGTCCCCGTGAACTTGATAATAATACCCCGCGCGTTTCCAAACTGTCAAATGGGCTTATAGAGCTACTGCCCCGAGGACTGGCAGCCCGGGCACCAATAGAGCTTACGCCCCGCCACTTCTTCCATACGGATAATCTCACCGCAGCGGGTGCACGCCTGCCCCTGACGCATATATACATAGTTCGCGTGATCGGGCCATGCCTCATACTCGCTCACGCCGGGGCGGTCTTCCGCTTCGGTGGTAATAATACGACCCACGCGCACACCGATACGCAGCAGGTGGGCATTATCCTCCCAGAGGCGACGCGCCTGATCCTCACTCACCTGCTTACCGGGCAGAAAAGGATCAACCTGCTGACGGTAGAGCGACTCGGCGCGGAAAATATTACCCACGCCCGAAATAGCTGCCTGATCCATAAGGATTACACCCACCGGGCGGGAACTTTTTGCCAGGGCGCGGTAGAAATCCTGCGGATCGGCGTCATCATTGAGAGGGTCGGGGCCTAGCTTAGCACGCACGGCAGCTACTTCTTCCTCATTGAGGGTGCGGCAGATGGTCGGACCCACCAGATCTGCCCAGCCGTGCTCCGAGACAATACGGCAGCGCACGGTATCTTTGGGGGCGGGCGGGCCGGTGTACTCCTCCGCTTCCTCGGCGCCGTATTCTTTTTCGCCGATTTTGCGCGGGGCACCAATGGAGGAGGCTCCCACAAAGCTTTCATCTCCGCCGAAACTCCAGGACCCGTAGATGCCCAGGTGAACATTGACCCATAGGTCATTATCGAAGCTAATAAAGAGGTGCTTGCCGTGGGCAAAAGCGCCGGTCAAAATGGCGCCGTCAACCAGCGCGGCTCCCGCCTCGAAACGACCCTGGGGGCTGGATACTCGCACGCGTTGGCCGGCGAACACATCGTTGAATTGGCGGGCGAGGCGGTGAATGGAATGACCTTCGGGCACACTAACTCCTGACCTGGTATGTAAAAGAGCGGTTAATAAAGTAGGTGGTGCGCCTAGCTTACGTTAGTCGCACCACCTACCTGTCCCTTATTTATGCGTCAATGTGCTTTCCGGTGATAGCACCGGTCTGCTCATATTCACCCAGCTGCGCAATGCGGCGGGCGTGACGCTCCTCTTCCGTCCACGGTGTGGAAAGAAAAGTCTTAATAATCTCCAGCGCCTCTTCCTTAGAGTGCTGGCGGCCGCCCACTGCGACGACCTGCGCATTATTGTGTTCACGAGCCAGGGCAGCGGTATCGTGGTTCCACGCCAGAGCGGCACGAATGCCCTCAACCTTATTAGCTGCCATCTGCTCACCATTGCCAGAGCCACCGAGCACAATACCCAGAGAATCCAGGCCAGCTTCACGGTCACGCTTGACTCCCAGAGCCGCATTAATGCAGAAGCTCGGGTAATCATCCAGCGGATCGTACTCAGCGGGGCCGTGATCCACCATCTCATAGCCTGCAGCGCCAAGCTGCTCAATCAGGTAGTGGCTCAGCTCCAAACCAGCGTGGTCGGTTGCGATATGTACGCGCATGGGTACTCCTTTAGACAATGGGCGTGTGCCACTAATCCATACGGTGGGCACAGCTATAACTTTAGCTTACAGGGCGCACATTTTCATAGCTGAGAGCATAAAAATATGCTCTCACGCCACCCTCTTAGCTCCCCCGCACCTGACGCCGTATACAACACCACCCCCGCGGCACCCCGGGCAGCAGGCTATCTAGGATAGAATCGATAGTGAGAAACACATCAATCCACGGAGGATACTGCGCCCATAACCTGCGCGCAGCACCCCAGACGAAAGGCAACCATGCCCGGTTTGAACCTAACCCGCGATGAAGCACGCGAGCGCGCACGCATTATTACCCGCGTGCACAGCTACCGCGTAGACCTGGACCTGCCCAAGGATAAGGACACCTTCTCCTCCACCGTCGAGATCCGTTTCGACGCACTGGCGGGCGAAAGCACCTTCCTGGACGCCATTACCTCCAGCGTAAAGTCCATTAACCTCAACGGCGAAGAACTGCCGGTAGACCTGGCGGACGGCGAGCGCATCCAGATTCCCTCCCTGGCAGCCGAGAACACCCTGCGCATTGAGGCAGAAATGTTCTACACCAACACCGGTGAGGGCCTGCACAAGTTCGTTGACCCCGCCGACGGCGAAGTGTACCTCTACTCCCAGTTCGAGGTACCCGATTCCCGCCGTGTCTTCCCCGTGTTTGAGCAGCCCGATCTGAAGGCTGAATTCCAGTTCAATGTGCGTGTGCCCTCGCACTGGGTGGTTGTTTCTAACCAGCCCGAGACCAGCGTGGAACCCAAGGAATGCGGCTGCGGTCAGGCTAACACCTGGCATTTCAAGCCCACCCCGCGCATGTCCTCCTATATCACCGCCATTGTTGCCGGCCCCTACGAGAAGGTCACCAGCGAACTGACCAACTCCGAAGGTCGCGTAATCCCCCTGGGCGTGTACGCTCGTAAGTCCCTCATGCCCTTTGTAGATGCTGAGGATATGTTTGAGCTGACCCGCCAGGGCTTCGAGTTCTACGAAGAGCAGTTCAAGACCCCCTATCCGTTCGAGAAGTACGATCAGCTCTTTGTGCCCGAATTCAATGCGGGCGCTATGGAAAACGCAGGCTGCGTGACCTACCTGGAAAGCTTCATTTTCCGTTCCAAGGTGCCCGAGGCTATGGTTGAGCGCCGCGCAATCACCGTGCTGCACGAGCTGGCACACATGTGGTTTGGCGATCTAGTGACCATGGAATGGTGGAATGACCTGTGGCTGAACGAGTCCTTCGCTGAGTTCATGTCCACCCTGGCTGCGGCTGAGAACACCCGTTTCGCTCCCGAGGCGTGGGCTACTTTCTCCGCATCCGAGAAGACCTGGGCGTACCACCAGGATCAGCTTTCCTCCACCCACCCGATTGTTGCGCCCATCCGCGATCTGCAGGATGTTCAGGTGAACTTCGACGGTATTACCTACGCTAAGGGCGCTTCGGTGCTGCGTCAGATGGTAGCGTGGGTTGGCCAGGAGAACTTCATGGCGGCACTGAAGGCATACTTCGACAAGCACGCCTACTCCAACACCGTGCTGGATGACCTGCTGGTTGAGCTGGAGGCTGCTAGCGGCCGCGATGTGCGCGCTTGGAGCGCCAAGTGGCTGGAGACCGCGGGTGTGAACACTCTGCGCACCGAACTGGTTGAAGGCGCTAACGGCACCATCGAGTCCCTGGCAATCCGCCAGTCCTACGCTGAGGGTTATGAGACTCTGCGCCCGCACCGCGCAGTGCTCGGTTTCTACAACCTGGTAGACGGCAAGCTGACCCGCACCGACCGCATCGAGCTGGATATTGACGGCGAACTGACTGAGGTTCCCCAGGCAGCTGGTAAGGCACGCCCGGACCTGCTGCTGCTCAATGATGAAGACCTCGCCTACGCGAAGGTTCGCCTGGATGAGCGCTCGGTTCAGACCGCTATCGCTCACCTGGGTGATATTGATTCCTCCGTGGCTCGCGGCGTGGTCTGGGGCTCCCTGTGGGATAGTGTGCGCGATTGCGAACTGCCCGCCCGCAGCTATGTCGACCTGGTGCTGAACAATATCGGCAAGGAGACCAACTCCACCGCTATGCGCACCCAGCTGGGTAATCTGGCAACCACCCTCTTCTCCTTTGTGGCTCCCGAGGCTGCTGAAGAGACCCGCAACCGTGCCGCTGACCGTCTCTGGCAGCTGGCTGTTGCAGCCGAGGCCGATTCGGATGCTCAGCTGCAGCTGGTTCAGGCGTTCATTCGCTCCTCCCGCACCGACGAGCAGTTCGATATTGTTGAGCAGCTCTTCAAGGGCGAGCTCTCCTTGGAGGGTCTGGCTATTGATACCGATCTGCGTTGGGCTCTGGTCTGCCGCCTGGCGGTCGCCAACCGTATTGATAACGCACTGATTGACGCGGAGCTGGAGAAGGATAATACCTCCACCGGCGCTCAGTACGCGGCTCAGGCACGCGCATCCTTCCCCTCCGCTGAGGCAAAGGCTGCTGCGTGGGATGCTGTGATGGTTAAGGGCGACCAGTCCAACCATATTCAGCGTTACACCATTGCGGGCTTCAAGTCCGGCAAGCCGGAGAATATTGCTGCCTACATTGAGCCCTACTTCGAGCTGATTGAGGGCGTCTGGCGTTCGCGTAGCCACGAGATTTCCATGCAGGTTATCGGTGGTATGTACCCGGTTCCGTACACTGCGGCTCTGCTGGAGCGTACCGAGGCTTATCTGGCGTCCCTGCCGGAGGATACTGCCGCTCTGAAGCGTCAGATTGCTGAGGCTCGTGATGATGTGGCTCGCTCCCTGCGTGTACAGGCAGCTGATATCTAGGTGTTGCTGATTCGGCGGTAGAAAGCCGTCTGTGATTAAGACCCCGACACGTGAACGTGTCGGGGTCTTTTCTGTGGTCTTTTCCCCGGTCAATATCGTAGAATAAGAGAAACACTCTCAAACACACGGATTGATGTATGGATCCCAAACACTCCAAGATTATTGCCGGCTCTGCAATTGGCGTGGCCGCTCTTTTTGCTGCTATTGCGACTCTTACCCAGCAACCTCAAACCGCTCAGCTGACGGATTCTCCGGTGAGCGCGTACACTCCACCCAGCTATGCGCCGGTCAATAATGCTATTCCTCCGGGGGCTAAAGAGACTCCCGCTCCTTCGACAGCTGCCCTGACTTCGAAGGATATTCTGGTCATTGGTGATTCTCAGGTTACCGAAACGTCCTGGGTGGGTCTTGGTATTAAAGAGGCGGGTTTCACTCCCCGCATGTATCGTTGCGGTGGCGTGGGTTTTGTGACGTCAACCGCTGACTGCTACTCCTACTATGAGGGTATTGTTAAGGGTCATTGGGCTCTGCCCACCGGTTCTCCCAAAGCCATTTATATTAATGCTTCGGGCAATGATCTCTCCCATGATCACGATGAGGTTATGGAAGCTCAGGGCGATGTCATTAAGGCTCTGAAGAAACGCTACCCCAAGGCAACCATTATTCTTGCGGGCGTGGTGTCTAAAGAAGATAGCAGCCACGATAAGCGCAGGTCTTATAGTGCCGACGCATCAACTATTGCCATTAATGAGGGTATTAAGTTCATTAATGTGGATGGCTGGCTCACGAAGTACCTAAATGCCGAGGATCTGAAGGATACTGTGCACCTGACAGATGCGGCGCAGCCTAAGCTGGCGACCCATCTGGCGGAGCAGATTCGTATTGCTCTGGGTTTGGCAACCCCGACTCCCAGCGCAACCCCGGAGCCTGAGGAAAGCGCGGAGCCTGAAGAGTCTGAATCTCCCACTCCCGAGCCGTCCGAGTCTCCCAGTGAGGAGCCTAGCGAGTCTCCTACTCCAGAAGAGACCACTCCTAGCCCGACTCCTATTCCCAGCCCGACTACGAGTAGCCCGGCGGCGCCTAAGCCGCAGCAGCCTGTGGCTCCGTTGACCAAGCAGTCGTCTAGCACCTCCCCGGCACCGCTTCCTCCCACTTCTAGTTCCACCCAGGGCAAGAAGTAACCCACATATAGGTCAAGCCCACCGGCAATAACCGGTGGGCTTGTCTGTATATACACAGGTGACTATCGTCTAGTAGCTATTTTGCATGGCTCGGGCGGCGCGCTCGAAATAGTCCCACATGGTGTCATCGAGCATCATGGGAATATCCATGGTGTCCATGGCGGCGCGCATATGTTTGAGCCAAATATCGCGTTCCTTCACCCCGATCACATAGGGGTCGTGGCGCAGACGCAGGCGGGGGTGACCACGCTCCGCCTGATAGGTGGAGGGGCCGCCAAAATACTGAATCAAAAAGAGCTTGAGTCGGCGCGCCGAAGCCTCAAAATGATCCGCGTAGCGGGAGTCAATAGCTGCTCGTTCTTCCGGGCTCAGGTGCTCGGGCGGGAAGAGGTCTTCTTCCGGGTACATGGCAGCAAATTCGGTGTCTTCTTGCACCCTGCGGTAGAACTCGCGGGTAAGCTTATCGAAAAACTCTTCACCACCCAGCTGTTCGTAGATACTGTGTTGTTCAGCGGGGTAGTTGGCGCGCGCATTCTCTTCGGCACTGCGGTGTTCGCTCATGATGTCTCCTTGGCCTCTCCCATTATTTTATCGACGTACTAGTACATGACCGCCGGGGGCTGCAATGCGCAGCCATTCGCTGCGCTCGCCGGCGAGGTATACCGGCAGCTCCCCGGAGTATCCTTCGGGCATAAATCCAAAGGCTTGCAGGGCAAAAGCTGCACCGGTGGGAATAGTGAGGCCATCCATTTCGGGCAGGTGTTCCAGGATCATGGGTGAGGACCAAATACGCGAGCGCACGGTGGCGAGCACCGCGTGCCCGGGGTTCTCGGGCAGGGCACGTTCTACCGCGGCGATTCCTTCTGCGGAGGCGCGTCGAAATTCTGCACTGTCAATCTGCGCTAGGGGCTCCCAGCCTCCGAGGGGCGTTGCTTGTCCCGCCCAGGGTGCGTTAACGGT
>Cebus_capucinus_imitator_PRJNA485217_SSR039__coassemble_1206_pt1 | contig 12799 bp, 6 predicted proteins | sample Cebus_capucinus_imitator_PRJNA485217_SSR039__metabat2_high_PE_009 | metagenome-assembled genome bin Cebus_capucinus_imitator_PRJNA485217_SSR039 | reverse complement strand
TGGCGTGTGCTGGTGCTGACTAACGGTGCCGGTGCGGTCAACCGCTTGGCGGAGATTTTCTCTCAGGCTGATATTCCCGCCGCGTCCTTCCGCGGTGAGATTCAGCCCGGTATTGTGGAGCTGGCTCAAGCACCGGCTCAGGCTGGTTTCCGCCTGGACGAGGAGAAGCTGGCGGTCTTTACCGAGGCGGAGATTCTTGGTCGCCGCGGCACTTACGCCCCGCGCGGTAGTGCGCCCAAGCTCAAGCCTCGTCGCCGTCGTGCCGCGGTGGATCCTCTAGCGCTGAACCCGGGCGATTATGTGGTGCATGAGCGCCACGGTATCGGTCGTTTTGTGCAGATGGAATCCCGCCCGGTTCCCGGCGCGAGCCCGTTGGCTAAGGAGGCCCCCAGCCGCGAGTACTTGGTGATTGAGTACGCTCCGTCTAAGCGTGGTGGCGCCCCGGATCGCCTCTTTGTGCCCAGTGATCAGCTGGATTTGATTTCCCACTATGTGGGTTCTGATGCCCCGGCTCTGTCTAAAATGGGCGGTAGCGATTGGTCTAAGGCGAAGAGTCGCGCTCGCAAGGCGGTGCGTGATATTGCCGCGGATCTGGTCAAGCTCTATTCGGCGCGCCAGGCTTCTCGCGGTCACGCCTTTAGCGAGGATACTCCTTGGCAGCGTGAGTTGGAGGAATCTTTCCCCTATAACGAGACTCCCGATCAGCTTAACGCCATTTACGAGGTTAAAGCGGATATGGAGCGCGAGGTGCCCATGGACCGTCTGATCTCCGGTGACGTGGGCTTTGGTAAGACCGAGGTGGCAGTTCGAGCAGCGTTCAAGGCTATTCAGGATGGCAAGCAGGTTGCCGTGCTGGTGCCGACCACTCTGCTTGCTCAGCAGCATTTTGAGACCTTTACCGAGCGTTTCTCGGGCTTCCCGGTGCGCGTGAAGGTGCTTTCCCGCTTCCAAAAGGCGAAGGAAACCCGCCAGATTACCGAGGAATTGGCGGCGGGCACCGTGGATGTGGTGATTGGTACCCACCGTATTCTCTCCGATAGTGTGGTGTTCAAGGATTTGGGTCTGGTCATTATTGACGAGGAACAGCGCTTTGGTGTGGAGCATAAGGAAAAGCTCAAGAAGCTGCGCACCAATGTGGACGTGCTTGCCATGAGCGCGACCCCCATCCCGCGCACCCTGGAAATGTCCCTGACCGGCATTCGCGAGACCTCCACCCTGGCAACCGCCCCGGAGGAGCGTCACCCTGTGCTCACCTATGTGGGTCAGCGTACCGATAATCAGATTATTGCCGCGATTCGCCGCGAACTCATGCGCGAGGGTCAGGTATTCTTTGTACACAATCGCGTGGCTGATATTGATGATGTTGCCGCCGAGATTGGCCGCCTGGTGCCCGAGGCGCGTATTGCTACCGCGCACGGCAAGATGAGCGAGTCGCGCCTGGAGCAGATTATTGTGGATTTCTGGGAGCGCCGCTTTGATGTGCTGGTGTGCACCACCATTGTGGAGACCGGCCTGGATATTTCCAATGCGAATACCCTGATTGTGGATCAGGCGCAGAATTACGGTTTGAGCCAGCTGCACCAGTTGCGCGGTCGTGTGGGTCGCGGCCGTGAGCGCGCCTACGCCTATTTCCTCTACCCTGCGGGCAAGATGCTTGGCGAGGTGGCTCATGAGCGACTCAAGGCTGTGGCCACCCACAATGAGCTGGGTGCCGGTTTGCAGCTGGCTATGAAGGATTTGGAGATTCGCGGTGCGGGCAATCTGCTCGGCGGTGAGCAATCCGGTCATATTGCCGGTGTGGGCTTTGACCTGTATCTGCGCATGGTGGGTGAGGCTGTGGCGGCATTCCGCGGCGAAACTGAGGAGCGTGTGCGCGAGGTTAAGGTGGATCTGCCGGTTAATGCTCATATTCCGCATTCCTATATTGATTCTGAGCGTTTGCGCCTGCAGGCATACCGTCAGATTGCCTCGGCCGATACTCCCGCTAAGCTGCAGGAGGCTCGCGAGGAGCTAACCGACCGTTACGGCGCGCTGCCCGAGCCGGTGGAGAATCTGCTGCGTGTTTCTGCTCTGCGTCAGCTGGCAAGTTCTGCCGGTATTCAGGAGATTATGCTCATGGGTCCGAAGGTTCGTGTGGTGACCGATGCGCCTCTGGCGGAGTCGCGCGTGATGCGTCTGCAGCGCGTGTACCCGGGTGCAACTCATACTCAGCCTAAGGGTATGAGTACCTGGGTGACTTTGCTGCCTCGTCCGAAGACTCTGCCGGTGGGTGGTCGTGAACTGGTGGACGCTGAGATTCTTCTCTGGGCGGCGAAGATGATCAATTCTATCTTTAGCGCCGAGCCGAAGTCTCTGACTGAGTTGAGCTTGGAGGCTCCGGAAGCTAACTCGTAGACCCGCATTCTCGAGCCCGCAGAGCCCTTCACCCCGCCGCGTATATCCCGGTGCGTCATCTATGGCGCAATATTCACAATCCGGTATTCGCAGCGGGGTGTTGCATTTGAATAGTGCGGGTAGAATAGCTCACAATTATTATTGTGACTTCTTCTAAAACTCGACGTATTGTAATTCTGGGTGGCGGCCCTGCCGGCTACGAGGCCGCGCTGGTTGCTGCCTCCTCCGGTGCCGATGTCACCCTGATTGAAAAGAACGCTATCGGTGGCTCCGCCGTGCTCACCGATGTGGTGCCCTCTAAGACTCTGATTGCTACCGCGGAGACCATGACTCAGTTCTCCGACGCTGGCAGCCTGGGCATTGAGAATATGCAGGGTTTGACCCCTCAGCTGCGCGTGGATATGAACAAGGTGAATACCCGTGTGCTCAACCTCGCTAAGCAGCAGTCCGCCGATATTAAGCGCGCCCTGGCAACCGCCGGTGTTAAGCTCATTCACGGCTCGGCTCGTCTTGCCGACCGCCACACCGTGCACGTGACCGATAATACGGGTCTGGAGTACGACCTGCACGCTGATTTTGTGCTGCTGGCTGTGGGTACTCACCCGCGTGAAATGGCAACCGGCATGCCCGATGGCGAGCGCATTCTGACCTGGACTCAGCTGTACAATTTGCGCGAGGTGCCCGAAGAGCTGATTGTGATCGGTTCGGGCGTGACCGGTGCCGAGTTCGCCTCCGCCTATGAGGGTTTGGGCTCGAAGGTGACTCTGATTTCTTCCCGTGATCGCGTGCTTCCCGGTGAGGATGAAGACGCTGCTCGCGTGCTGGAGGATGTTTTTGAACGCCGCGGCGTGCGCGTGATGCCTCGCTCCCGTGCGGATGCTGTGGAGCGCACCGAGACCGGTGTGGTGGTGACCCTGTCGGATGGCCGTAAGGTTTCTGGTACTCACTGTCTGGTGGCTATTGGTTCTATTCCCAATACTGCGGATATGGGTCTTGAGGAGGCGGGCGTTGAGCTGGCTCCCAGCGGCCATGTGCTGGTGGACGGTGTGTCTCGTACCTCGGTGAACAATATCTATGCTGCAGGCGACTGCACCGGCGTGTACCCCCTGGCATCCGTGGCAGCTATGCAGGGTCGTATTGCCATGGCTCACGTGCTGGGTGATATCGTCAAGCCCCTGCGCACCGACCAGGTTGCGGCAAATATTTTCACCTCCCCCGAGATTGCAACCGTGGGTATTACCGAGAAGGAACTGAACGATGGCGACCGTCGAGGCGACGCCGTGATGATTCCGCTGCCCACCAACCCGCGCGCCAAGATGATGGCTGTGACCGAGGGCTTTGTGAAGATTTTTGCCCGTAAGCACTCCGGTACCGTCATTGGTGGCGTGGTGGTGGGTCCGCGTGCCTCCGAGCTGATTTTCCCCATTTCTCTGGCGGTGGATAAGAAGCTGAACGTGGACGACCTGGCGGAGACCTTTGCAGTCTACCCCTCGCTGACCGGTACTATTGCCGAGGCAGCGCGTCGTCTGCACCCGCGCTACTAATACACTGCAATACATGCAGATACACGAAGGGAGCCGGTGATTCATCACGAATCACCGGCTCCCTTCGTAGTCTGTAGAGAAGCTAAATATGCAGAGCCTTAGGCCTTGATGTCTGCCTTCTCTTCGCCCACGGTATCCATATCAATATCCTTGGTCTCATGGGTGAGCAGGATAAAGATAATGCTCAGTACCGAAGCAATTGCAAGGTACAGACCCACCGCACCGGTACCGTAGGAGGCGTTGAGCGCCACGGCAACGAAGGGGGTCAGGGACGCACCCAGAATACTTGCAATATTGTAGGCAAGACCCGAGGCGGTGTAACGCACATTGGTCGGGTACAGCTCGGGCAGGTAGGCACTCATAGAACCGAAGGAGAAGCCCATCAGCAGCATACCCACCGAGAGGAAGACGGTCACCAGTACGGTGTTCGCGCCAGCGCCGGTACCCAGACGCTCGGGGTTCAGGAAGTACACGAAGGACAGACCGAAGAGAGCAATACCCACGGTGGTCCACAGCTGCTGCTTGCGACGGCCGTACTTATCGGCGAAGTAACCCGAGAGGGGAATACCGATTGCGAAGAAAACAATGGAGATCAGCTGAATAATCAGGAAGGTGCTGTAGCTAATGCCCAGGCCGCCCTTTTCGGGCTTAGCGATACCGTAGGAGAGAATCCACGCGGTCATCAGGTAGAAGAGCACATAGCAGGCAACCATAATGAAGGTACCCTGAATAATGGGCCACCATGCGGTTCGCACCGCGGCAACCAGCGGGGTCTTAACCTTCTTATCCTCATTCAGCGCCTTCTTGAAGACCGGGGTCTCTTCGAGCTTGAAACGCACGTACAGGCCCACAGCCACCATCACAATGGAGCACAGGAAGGGCACACGCCAACCCCATACCAGGAAGGGGCTGTCCAGATTACCCTTATCGCGGGTGGAGTCAAAGCCCATCAGGGCGGTCAGCAGCAGCATAAAGCCGTTAGCGAGAATAAAGCCGATGGGTGCACCCAGCTGCGGCCACATAGCGGCACGCGCACGCTTGCCCGGCTCGGAGTATTCGCTGGCAAGCAGCGCCGCGCCGGACCATTCGCCGCCCAGACCCAGGCCCTGGCAGAAACGCATAATGGTCAGCATAGCGGGTGCCCAGATACCGATCTGCTGGTAGGTGGGCAGCAGACCGATAAAGAAGGTCGCCAGACCCATGGTCAGCAATGCGCCCACCAGGGTTGCTTTACGGCCGATGCGGTCGCCAAAGTGACCGAAGATAATGGAGCCCAGGGGGCGCGCCACGAATGCAACACCGAAGGTTGCGAAGGAGGTCAGCAGCGCGGTGGTTGCGTCGGCGGTGTTTGCGAAGAAGAGCGCCGGGAAGACTGCCACGGCTGCGGTGGCGTAGATATAGAAGTCATAGAATTCAATGGTGGTGCCCACCAGGGAGGCGATAATAACCTGCGCCTTGGTGGTCTTGGATACAGATGCTTCCGCTACCTGATCCGTGGTGGTCACAGTTGAGCTCATGGCTGTCCTTTGTGAATTGTGTGTTGAAAAGTCTCCGCGCGCGGCGGAAATTGTGAGTACGAAGAGCGGCAGATAAGGTTATCTATTCTTCGTACTTAAGGCATACCGTATAACTCTACGCGCTTGAACCTATGATTGTAAATATTTTCACGCTCTGATACTCCTATACGGACAGTGAATATGCACTCTATGTATAATGCCTTGCCCGCGAAGCAACCTGGCCGCCAAAAAGAGTGCAGCACAAAGCCCCGCACTCGTGTATCAACGAATACGGGGCTTTGAGAACTATCTCTACAGGCTACTTAATGGTTGCCAGCACAGCACCAGCGGTGACGGTATCACCGGCTACAGCGGACAGACCCGAAATCTTACCCGCCTTGTGAGCATTAATGGGCTGCTCCATCTTCATAGCCTCCAGTACCAGCACCAGGTCGCCCTCGGCAACGGTATCACCGTCAGAGACAGCAACCTTCACAATGGTGCCCTGCATGGGGCTGGTCAGATCATTACCGCTTGCTGCAGCACCAGCACCGCGAGCGCTACGCGACTTGCGCGACTTGGAGGTGCTCTTCGCAGCGGGCTTGGAGGCACCGGCTGCCAAATCGCCCGGCAGTACAACTTCCAGGCGCTTACCGTTGACCTCAACGACCACGCGCTGGCGATCCTCATCCTCACTATCGGCAGCACCCAGGGTACCGTCGTACTGGGGGATGGTGTTCTTAAACTCGGTCTCAATCCAGCGAGTGTGCACCTTAAAAGGCTCACCCTCAGCAGGGGCAAAAGCGGGTTCATCAAGCACCACGCGGTGGAAGGGAACCACGGTGGGCATACCCTCAATATTCAGCTCAGCCAGGGCGCGGCGCGCACGAGCCAGAGCCTCGGTACGATTAGAGCCGGTGACAATCAGCTTAGCCAGCATGGAGTCGAAGTTACCGCCAATAACATCGCCCTCGACAATGCCCGAATCCCAGCGTACGCCCGGGCCGGTGGGAATCTGCAGCTTCTCGACGGTACCGGGGGCGGGCATAAAGGAACGACCCGCATCCTCACCATTAATACGGAATTCAAAGGAGTGCCCGCGCAGCACCGGGTCCTCGGTGCCAATCTTTTCACCGCGAGCAATGCGGAACTGCTCGCGCACCAGATCCAGACCGGAAATCTCCTCGGAGACCGGGTGCTCCACCTGCAGGCGGGTGTTCACTTCCAGGAAGGAAATGGTGCCGTCGGTACCAACCAGGAACTCGCAGGTGCCGGCACCCATATAGCCTGCCTCGCGCAAAATAGCCTTGGACGCCTCGTACAGGCGCTCATTTTGCTCTTCGCTCAGGTAGGGAGCCGGAGCCTCTTCAACCAGCTTCTGGTTGCGGCGCTGCAGGGAGCAATCGCGGGTGGACACCACAATAACATTGCCGTATGCATCAGCCAGGCACTGGGTCTCAACATGGCGGGGAGAATCCAAGAAACGCTCAATAAAGCACTCGCCGCGACCAAAGGCAGCGGTTGCCTCACGCACAGCGGATTCGTACATTTCCACAATTTCGCTGCGCTCGCGTGCCACCTTAATACCGCGGCCGCCACCACCAAAGGCAGCCTTGACCGCTACGGGCAGACCGAACTCATCGGCGAAGTCCAGCACTTCCTGGGCACTGGAAACGGGGTCCTTGGTACCGGGTACCAGGGGAGCGCCCACTTTCTGCGCAATGTGGCGTGCTGCGACCTTATCGCCTAGCTGGGTAATGGATTCGGGGGAGGGACCAATCCAGGTTAGACCGGCGTCCAGGCACTTCTGGGCGAACTCTGCGTTTTCGGAGAGGAAGCCGTAACCGGGGTGCACGGCGTCCGCCTGGGAGCGGATAGCAATCTCAATGAGCTTGTCCATGACCAGGTAGGACTGTGCGGCGGTGGCACCACCCAGGGCGTAGGCTTCATCGGCAAGCTTGACGTGCAGGGCGTCGCGATCGGGGTCGGCGTATACTGCAACGGTCTTAATGCCTTCATCGCGTGCTGCGCGGATAACGCGCACGGCGATTTCACCGCGGTTGGCAATGAGTACCTTGCTGACCGGGCCGGTGTGCTTGCCTTCTACGGCGGTAAAAGCGGTAGCGTCGTGGGTAGTAGTCACGGATAAGCTCCTTCTATCCTTGAGCTTGTAGTCTCGGATAGTCTCTCGCTAGTGTGGTGCGTGGCTCTCGCGCGTGGCGCGCGGGTATAACACGCATTACTTAACATATAAATTCTAACAGCCGGTCAGCTAAACCTTAGTCTTCAAACAGCTCAGAAAGCTCAAAGAATGCTGAAGATTCACGTGAAAGTTCAGTTCGGGGCTTCACACATCGGTGCAGGAGGCACTTTCCGGCGGCTCTGAGATCTACAGAACGGCGCTCACCGCCTCATCTTAGCCCCTAGCGCTCAGCCGGAGCCACCCAGAAATCCATCATACTCAGTCCGCGCTCGGCGAGCATGACGCGCAGAGCCTGAATGCTCAAACCCACCACGGTATGGAACTCACCCTCAATACGGGAGATAAAAGCCGCACCGTAGCCATCCAGGGTAAAGGAACCGGCAACTTCCAGCGGCTCAGTGGTGGCAATATAAGCGTCAATTTCCGCCTCGGTCATGCTATCGAAAAAGACACGGGCACTGCGCAGCTGCTCTACCTGGGCGCTATCGGCATCGCGCAGATCAATCAGGGCGTGGCAGGTGTGCAGTACACCGTGCGAGCCACTCATGGCGCTAATGCGTTCGCGTGCCACCTGCGGACTATGTGGCTTGCCGTAGGCAATCCCTCCCACCTCAAAAACCGAGTCGCAACCGAGCACCAGCACATTGCTCACCCCGGCGGCACGAAGTTCAGTCGCTACAGCGCCCGCCTTGGCCTCGGCGAGTAGCTGCGCGGTAGCGGCAGGCGATAGAGGCGGCTCACCCGCTGCAGCTGCATGCACGGAGGCAGCCTCAAGAACAGCGTCCTCATCCACGGAAGATACCAGCACCATAAAGCGCACCCCAGAATCTTCAAGCAGCTTACGGCGCGCGGGAGAGGCGGAAGCGAGCACCAGCAGGGGAGAAACGGAAGCAGAAGCGGCGGAGGCAATCTCAGAAATACTCATGCTCCCATTCTAAAAGTCGAGATAGACAAACCCAAGAGCGATTCGAGCACCGCGAGCATCGGAATTACAGCGCAGAGTTGCAACCTCTGACAATATCGCTGTCTATCCGCGCTCGCCCGCAGGGTATAGATACAATAGAAACCAAGAAAATACCCGCCACGAAAGGCATCTCATGAGCCAAAGCCCCCTCGCCCAATATAGCGGGCGCTATTTCCTCAACCGCATGGTCCCCAGAGACCCCAATGAGCACGGCCGCGCCGCCAGCATGCTCGAGCTATTCTTTGACCTGGTCTTTGTGGTCGCCATCCTTTTCGCCGGTTCCGAATTGCACCACGCCCTAACTCACGGTCACGTGATGGCGGGCGTGCTCAACTACGCCCTGGTTATGTTCTACATCTGGTGGGCGTGGATGAACTTTACCTGGTTCGCCTCCTCCTTTGATACCGACGACTGGCTCTACCGTCTGCTGGTTATTATTCAGATGAGTGGCGTGTTGGTCATTGCCGGTAATATGCACACCATTTTTGAGGGCGATACCGTGCCCGGCCTGATCGGCTATTTGATTATGCGTTTTGCCCAGATACTGCAATGGCTGCGCGCTTCCCGCACCCCGGGCACGATCCGCAAGACTGCCCTGATCTATGCTGCCGGTATTACCCTGGTGCAGGCGGGCTGGGCTGTCATGGCTCTGAACCATATTCAGTGGCTAATTCCCGTGCTGATCCTTGCAGAACTCTCCGTACCGGTCATTGCTGAGCGTGCCGGTGGCACCCCCTGGCACGGCCACCACCTGAGTGAACGCTACGGCCTGCTGGGCCTGATCGTGATGGGTGAATCCCTGCGCGCTGCAGCTCTGGCATTCCAGGAGGCAAGCCAGACCCCGGATGCTGCCCTGGCGCTGTACGGCGTGGGCGCTATGGCTATTGCTATTAGCGCGGGCATGTGGTGGATTTACTTCTGGCCGCCGCACCACCACTCCATTAACCAGTCCAATTTCTGGGGCACCCTACGCTACGGCTACCTGCACTATTTCATCTTTGCAACCATTGCCGCTTTTGCCGCCGGTGTGGAGGTCATTAGCGATACTATTGCGCACAAGAACCACGTGGGTGAGGCCTATGCGGGTCTGTCCCTGTCGATCCCGGTGGGTCTCTTTATCCTGGCGGTGTGGTTCGTGGTGATTCGAGATTATGCGCCCATGGTCATTAATCTGGCAATGCCCGTCGTTGGTCTGGTGACCATGGTGGAGGGTTTCCTCCCCTTCTCCATGATTGCCGTGGCTATGACCGTGACTCTGCTGGTGGCAACCCTGGTCATGTACCGTCCCTTAGATTACAATCGTTCGCACGCTAAGGCGGAGAGCAAGGCTCTCTCCTAGAGATAGACGAATATAGTCCAGCCCGTTCTGTCCCCACTATATACAGGGGAGAGAACGGGCTGAATTTTTCTCTCTAGAGTGTTTTAGAGCAGACCCTCGGCCTTGACCAGGTTCGGTACAAAACGCGCGTAGTAGTCGGTCACCGGACCGTTGGTTTCACGAATGCCTAAGCCCACACAGCGGCCGGCAACAACCCAGGAACCAATCACCGGGTGGCTGGAAGGCTGAATAATACCCGTGTACTCGGGGATAGGCACATACTCCTGGTAGACGAATTCGCTCTCGGGAGCATTATTGAAGAAATCATCTTCTTCGGGCTTAGCAAAGACCCCGTAATCGGGGGCGTGAATCTCAATACCGTCCCCCTCACGACCGAAAATAGGTTTACGCACCCAATTGCGCAAACCTCCATCGTGCCCGGCAAAGGTGGGCACCAGGTTCTTATGCCCGGGGTTCAGCTCCCAGAGGGCAGCCAGCAGCAGCTTATTGGAGAGGAACATTTTCCACGCCGGTTCAATCCAGCGCTGCAGGCGGTCATAGTAGGCAAAGAGCAGACGATCATAGCCGGCTTCGGAGTCGGTGACCATATCCTCCCAGGGGTAGAGCTTGAAGAGGTTGCTAATGACCGTACCGTCGGCGTCCACCCAGCGCTGGTTTGCCTCGTCAAAAATCACCTCATCAATGGGGATTATGGTGGTGGCAATACCCGCCTCGCGCGCGGCGTGCGCCAGCAACCAGAGGTTCTCTTTATCCTCACCGCTGGGATCCACCTCATCGGGTACATGCGCCAGGTGCAGATGAGGCTGAGGCCCTTTGCCCTGCGCAAAGGCTGTAAGTTCGGCGGCAAAGAGATGCTTCCACCTACCGATGAAGGCTTCGCCCAGTTCATTAAAGTGCACATAGGAGCGGTTATCCAGGCGCTGCTCCACATACCAACTGCGCTGGCTCACGGCGGCTTCCACAATGCCGGTGGGGGTGTCCGCATTGTATTCCAGCAGTTTAGGAGGCTGACCGGTGATACCGCTATAGACCAGGTCAAAACGGCCGTAAAAATCCTGCTCGCGTGCATTCCAGGATGCTTTAGCCAGCTCAAAGGCAGCGGCGGGTAGTCCCAGAGTTCCGTAGGCGCCGGAAGCCATATGGGCTACCGCTTGCAGGCACATGCGGTGCAGCTCTTCACTATCGGCACGCAGCGCATCCATCTCCTCTGGAGTAAAAACATAGGCGGCGTATTCATTCCAATAGTGCACGTCCCCGGGGAAATCAATGCTATAGGTTAGGCCTTCTTCCTCAATGGTGCGCTCCCAATCCGGGCGACCCACGGGAAATTCTTCGCGGCGCATAGGTACCTCTTCTCTACTGGATGGGCGGTGATTGATTCTCTAGCCAGGGTATCAGCTACTCATGTGCAAATGCTGGGAAAGATATGCAGAGCAGAGCTAGCATAAACCTGTTGAGGGTGCCGCAAAAATGACATAAAAAGTAATATGTCATAGTTCGTCATGAACTTTGGTGCGCCCGCGGATGCGGGTCTAGAGTGGGGCTCATGACTACACAAACTTCCACATCATCACAGAAATCCTCAGAACAGACTCGTAGCCGGCGACCGGCGCTCCCAGCCTGGGCAACCTCTTTTGGTAACCAGATTATTGCCTCACTGATTCTGGGCGTAGTGCTGGGCTTTGCCGCTCAAGCGCTGGGTGGAGACGCCTCCACAAACCCCAATTGGCTTATGACCACCCTGGACACTATCGGTTCCTCCTATGTCACCCTGCTCAAAGCGGCAGTGGTACCCCTGATTTTTACTGCCGTGGTGGCATCCATTGCCAATCTGGCGCAGGTGACCAATGCGGCGCGCCTGGCGGTTAAAACCCTGCTCTGGTTTGGGCTAACTGCATTCTTTGCTGTCATTATCGGTATTGCCCTGGGCGTTATTGTGCAGCCCGGCGTGGGTGCCCCGGTACAGGCAAAGGAATTTAGCGGCTCCACCGGGTCCTGGTTGGCGTTTTTGACCGGTCTGATTCCCAGTAACTTCCTCGGTCTGGGTGTGAGCGCCAAGACCACCGCCACCGGAGTGAGCGCCAGCGCAAGCTTTAATGTGCTGCAGGTGCTGGTCATCTCCGGCGCTATTGGTATTGCGGCTCTGAAGGTCGGCAAGGCTGCTGAGCCCTTTATTGCTGTGGTGCGTAGCCTGCTGGAAATTATTCAGAAGGTACTCTGGTGGATTATTCGCCTGGCACCCCTGGGCACCATCGGCCTGATCGGTAAGGCTGTCTACGCCTACGGGTGGAATTCCGTGGCATCCCTGGGTAGCTTTGTTCTGGCACTCTATGTTGGCCTGCTGCTGGTTTTCCTGGTGGTTTACCCGGCTCTGGTTCGTGCCAGCGGTCTGTCGGTCAAGCAGTACTTTAGCGGTGTGTGGCCGGCGGTTCAGCTGGGATTCGTCTCCCGCTCCTCCCTGGGCACTATGCCGGTGACCCAAACTGTTGCCGAGCGTAATTTCGGTGTGCCTCGTGCCTACGCCTCCTTTGCGGTACCCCTGGGTTCGACTACTAAGATGGATGGATGCGCCTCCGTATACCCGGCGCTCGCCGCGATTTTCGTGGCGCAGTTCTACGGTATTCAGCTGGATATTACCCAGTACCTGCTGATTATTATGGTCTCCGTGCTGGGCTCGGCGGCTACCGCAGGTACGACCGGCGCGGTGGTCATGCTGACCCTGACTCTCTCGACCCTGGGTCTGCCTCTAGACGGTGTGGGCCTGCTGCTGGCTATTGATCCGATTCTGGATATGGGTCGTACCGCCCTGAATGTTGCCGGTCAGGCTATTATTCCGGCTCTGGTGGCTAAGCGCGAGGG
>Cebus_capucinus_imitator_PRJNA485217_SSR039__coassemble_1202_pt1 | contig 12969 bp, 11 predicted proteins | sample Cebus_capucinus_imitator_PRJNA485217_SSR039__metabat2_high_PE_009 | metagenome-assembled genome bin Cebus_capucinus_imitator_PRJNA485217_SSR039 | reverse complement strand
CACCGGTAAGTTTCACGTTTCCGTGAATATACATGACCTCTTCTTACGCTTAACTTTACTCTCCCCGCAGCCATCAGTGCAACCAAAAACACGCTAGAGATGCAAAATAATTTTAATAAATATACAGGGATTTAAGATTCTGTTGAGCCGGGAGAAGGAGAAGCTCCTTTGACTGTACGCCACTGAATCTGATCGGATTCAAGACGCTTAAGGGTCTCAGTGCTATGCTGATCGGCATAGGCTTTGGCTTTCTTAAGAGTCTGAATATGCTCAGCATGCCAGGGCTTCGACATATACGACGCCAGATATGCAGCTTGTAGGCGCTGAACAGTTTGCTCCCAACCGTGTTCCTCTCGACACTGTGCCTCTGCAATAGCTACATCGCGCGGGGGTAGTACTCCATAGGGGCGCTTGGCATCATATATAACGTCGCGCTCAAAGTTGATAGAGTACTTATCCTTCAGACAGGTCTCAACAGCCTTTTGAACTTGTTGGAAATCCTTGTGTGAAAGGTATCCAACTGCATAATTTCTGAAGGGAGAGATATAGTTCCTACTATACTCGCGGTAGACCAGGGGAGAATTAAAAATGAGCTGTGAAGCTTGAACAAAGCACCCATTTGTGTAGACATATTGACCGGGCTCTACTTCTTCTGATTCTTTTGTCCCTTGAAGTGCTTCCCAATATCCATCTGGTAGGGCGGATGTATTGGCATAATCGTACTGTGCGCCGTAAGTATCAAAACGCGTATCCCCGGAATAGCCTTGCTGCTGAGCGTGATTGACGCTTAGTGGGGAATGAGATCCTGGGCCTTGGCGGATAGAAATATCCATAGGAATGGTGCTATCCCAGGTAAACCCCTGGGCTGTTATACACGAGTGCATGGCAAGATTGAAAGCACGCGAGGTGTCAGGACTCTGCTGGTAGAAAGCATTAACCTGTTGAATAATATCGGAGGGGACGTTTTCAATCGGAGTGGGCAATCTGTCTTCTAAATCTCCGGGGGTGTCCGTACTCCAGGGAGAGACGGTAGTGCGCGGAGAAGAGTGTTGGGGAGAGCCTGAATGGCTACAAGCACTCAAAAGAGTAAATGCTGCGCAGCCCGCCAGGAGCTTATGAATCCATAACTTTTTCAATGTTTACTTCTCCTTTTTCTTAATTTCAGTATATTTTGCAAATAAATCAACTAATTTATTAATAGATAATGGGTCGGGGGTGACGGTGGGAGTAATTTTTGAATCCCATTGGCGAATAGATATTTCTTGAGGGTGATTGTTGGTGCTTTGCGCACACCCGGTGAGCATGCCGGCGGTGACCATGAGCATGGCTACCATGGCGGATACATTGTGGCGAAGATTCATGAGAATCATCTCCTTAGGTCGGGGTGCATCGCCCGGGATGCACCGGTAAGTTTCACGTTTCCGTGAATATACATGACCTCTTCTTGTAGCTGACTCTACTCCTTTGGTGTGAGCGCTGCAACCAAAAATGCCTTAAGTGCCCAAAATAATCTGTCCATCAACCCCTCACGGTAGATATTGAGGGTGTAGAAAAGCGGGGCTCTCTGCATCCTTAACCTCAACACCACAGGAGAGAGAAAGAAGGCAGGGAACCCCGCTGCATCTAAAATCTATAGCTCGATAGAACTCGTAGAAAAACCATCCGCCGGAACATCCAGGCGGGTTAGAGCATCTACCAGCAACACGCGGGCAGCCTGCTCCTCATGCCATCGAGCGCGCACCAGAGCACGACTAACAGCCTGAGTGGTAATACCCAGAGCCTGAGCCACAGCCTTCTGCTGACCGCGCACACCCGGAATCAAGGGAGCAACCACGCGCTGCTCCGCTTCGGTACGATCGGCACACACGCGGTACAGTAGACGAATATTGCCGCTCAAAGCATCCGAGAGGAAACGCTGAGCAGAAGAAATAGCAATACCTCGAGCCGGGGAGCCCGTACGCGCCTGCTCCACCGCAAGACGCGAATACTCCAGGGCGTCACCATCACATAGAGCAATACTCAAATCATCAAGAGCGTCACCGGAGGCGGGAATATTCAGATGCCCCACGCCCATGCCAACCCAGAAACCATTGTCCGGGGCAGCCAGCAGAGCGGCATGAACCGCATCAGAGGCAGACTCAAAAGCACCCTGAAGCTCATCAGGGTACGTCTGCGTAAAAGGTACGCGCGGGTTCAACAGGGAGAGAGCCTGTTGCAGCTTCTCCACAGAACCCGACGACGAACGTTGGATAAAGGTTAGAACGAACACGTTCCTATTATGCCCTAAAACTTTCAAGCTACGGCATAACTTCAAGAGTGTACGCGCATAAAAATCACTATTCACGCGCAAAGCACTCGTAAATGTGGCAGATATAACCCTGTATCATACAGTCGCAAAACTAAACAATGTATAAAAATGCACTGCACGGGGGGTCAATTGAATCCTAGATAGCGTCCAGGCTCAAACCCACAAAACCACCCAGAGCCCGCACCTCCTGGATACTCTGCGGCACACAGCGCTCTACAGAAGCGCCACACACTAGATCCGTGCGCCACTGGCCGCGAGAAATAGCCACATTCAAACGGTTTGGGGAGAGCAAGAAACTCGCACTACGACCGGCAAGCTGAGCATTAGACGCCGCTAAAGACACCAGAGTCACGGGAGCCTCCTGCCCCTGGAACTTATCCACCGTGCCCACACGAACACCCTCACCATTATCAGTGAGCAGATTTGCCTGAATTAGAGTTGAACGAATCTGCTCCACCTGGGCTCCATAGGCGGCAACCACCACAATATCCTCAGGTTCAAGCTCACGCGTGACACCCTTTTCAGTCCAGGACGAGCCAATATAACCGGATGCCAGCTGGGCAATACGCTCAGCCTCCAGAGCATTACGTACCGAAGCGTGCTCATGATCCAGACGCACAATATTCAAACCAGGTTCAACAGCCCCGCCCGAAGGCAATGACAGGGCACGCTTAGCCGCCGCGGGAGCAGACACCAAACGACCCTCATACGACAGGCGAGATACACTCGCGCAGAGTGCCGGGTGCATACGCCAAGACACGCTCAAAAAGTAGCCATAGGCGGGATCAAGCACCGGATTACCGCCCGAAAGCCAACCCAAAGCCGACTCATTGACCGGAATATCGTGGCTAGCGGTTGAGACCTGAGGCAGCTGCTGAGGATCGCCCAGCAGAAGCATAGAACGGCATGCACGAGCCACAGCCAGGGTATTCGCCAGGGCGTACTGGCCCGCCTCATCAATCACCAGCAGATCCAGGCTCTGCTGGGCAAAGCGCTTCTCGGAACTAAAATCCCAAGCGGTGCCGGCAAACACAAAGCCCTCAGGGGCGTTAAGAGAGTCCTGAAGTTGAGCATCGCTCACCTCCCGCCAGAGGAAATGCGGAGTCTGCGATTTACCGCGAGAACGCGCAGCCTGCTCGGGCGGCACACCGCGTTCCAAACAGGCAGAGAGCATATTCTCAACTACCGCATGAGACTGCGCCACAATGCCGATCTTCCACCCCTGAGCAACCAGGCGCGCAATCACATGTGAGCCCACAAAGGTCTTACCCGAACCGGGCGGACCCTGAACCGCCACATAGGAAGAGTCAAGGTTCTTTACAGCGGTATACAGAGCCTCAACCGCGGGTAGCTCGGCATTGTTAAAATCCTCAACCGAGGGTAGGGAAACACCGCCACGAAGACGCGGAGGCTCACGACGCACAATATCCTGTGCAGCCCCCGAGAGAGCAGCAGGAAAAACGAGAGCGCTCTGCGTTGCAGTCTCTAAAATCGCCTCTTCCAAAGACTTTGTAGCGATAGGAATAGGGGGAGTGAGTGCAATGGGCAGTTGCTGATGCTGCTCCTCGGGCGCCAGACCGGTCACGCCCTTTTCCTCCAACAGGATATCCACCCTGCCGGAGCCGTCCTGATGCTGATGAACCTCAAGCAGAGTACCCTCCGGAATGCCCACCGAGAGCACCTGACGGGGTGCGGGAATATCCGGATTATTATGCGAATAATAGGTGGCGTCTTTAAAAAGCTGCGAGGTGACATGCTCCGGCGCACCGACGGCAGGGTAGAGCACATATAGATTGCTATCTGCCGCCTTAAGAGTGCTCGACTCACCCATGCGCGCGGTAATCGCAAGGATGCGCGCGGGCTTACGCGCCCTGGGCTTGGGCAAATGCCAATCCTGCTCCACGGTCACAGAATCAAAAATCAGGGTATCGCGCGAACCCTCCCAAACGGCGGGCTCATGGGAGAGACGATAAAAATGATCGCGCCAAAATTGCGCGCGCTCGCGACGATGATAATCCACTGCTGCCAGGTTCATAGCGTGCGCATACTCCACGGTACTGGGGGAGTGCTGTTCATTCTGCCAGGTGCTTTGCAGGGTTTTCAGGCTCTCCAGCAGGTGGGTACGCTGCTCCAGGGCGGCAAGTTTATCTTCGTCCTCTTCCGGAGTCGGAGGCGGCACCGGGATGGATTCGCCCAGCTCGAGCAAAATCTCGGATTCTTCCTCCTCGCCGGTAATTTCTTCAGCCTCGGGTAGTTCTACGGTACCGTAGAGCATTTCGCAGGCGGGGCACTGACGGCAGGTTAGGAGCTGGGGTAGGGCGAGGAGTGCTCGGATATTTTCCGGTTCGCTCGCCTGTAGCTGCTCAACGGCTTCTAAACGCTGCAGATAGGAAGCGGCCAGCGCCCGGGGCGCCGAGATGGAAATATATTCACTTCCTTCGGCGCTCTGTGCGTTTTCTTCTCCCGGAATATAGCTTAAAAGAATACCCGTTATGTTTGCGCCGGGTGCGTGCTCGTCGATAAGAACACTCCAGGCACTGCCACGAATAAGCGCCTGAACCGCCGACTCACCCGGCTCTTGCTGCACTACAAGACGATAATCTCCCGCTAAAATAGCCGAGAAAATATCGCTACCCGTGCTGGATAGAACCTGTGCACGCCAGCTGGGCATGCTGCGCACGCCCAACCAAAGCTCAGCCTCGCACACATTCGTATTCAGCAGGGCAGTGACCGAAAAATAAGGTACAGCAAGAGAATCCATATACACAGTATGCCCCAGAGGCACGCTCTTTAATATACGCGCGGGCACTCTTCGAAAACTCGTCGCTTAGCTAGGCGGGATAGAAGTACCCTAGGCGCTCGGAGTTGCCGACTCGCTTGCAGTAGCGGAAGGCGCGATGGCAGGCTCTTTGATCGAATTCGGCGCACGGCCGGCAATAAGCGCCGCACACTGATCCTCAAGACCGCGAACCGTCACCAGAGTGTCATAATCCGCCGGGAAATTACAGAAAATCACGAAAACACGGCGCTGACCCTCGGGAGTCACCGCCCACCCCGCCAAAGACGCCGCACTATATAAAGTGCCCGTTTTTGCCCAGACCTGCGAGCGAGCCCCGCGGCTCTCGGCACTCTCAAAACGATCGGCAAGAGTCCCCGATACTCCCGCCAGCGGGAAGAAACTTGGCATGGATTCAGCGATTTTCTGATCCGGGTGATTGAGCAGGGCGCGCAGAACCGCCGCGGTGGTTACAGCGCTCAGGCGATCGGCGGGCGCAAGACCGCACACATCCGCCTGAACCAGACCGGTCAGAGGAATAGCCAAGCGGGTCAGTTCATCACGAACCCAACGCTGGGCTGCCTCAGCACTACCCTCGCCGGCAGCATGTCGGGCTGCGCAGCGGGCGAGCACCTCCGCCAGGGCATTATCGGAGCTAAGCATCATCAGCTGCGCCTGTTCCGATACTGGTGCAGACTCTACCGATGCCAGCAGCTGTGTATTTTCGGGTGCGGTGGCTACCTCTGCGGCTTTAAAGGAATATCCGTTCTCTTTGCCTTGTTCGTTCAGCAGTGCCAACACGCGATCATAAACTACCTGAGCGGCATTTTCCGGGCGTTCGCTCTCCCCGCCACCGGGCACTCGATGAGAATTAAACGCCAAAGGATATAGTGCGCAAATCTGACCGGAGGCAATATCCCCCTCCTCCCAGCCGGGATTCAGGCTCGCGCCACTAAAGAACGAGAGATCCAGATGCAGAGTGTACTCACCAGCAGGGGCCTGCGCGGTCTTCAACTCGCGACACGCCGCCGCCACAAGAGTCGCCACACCCGCACGACCATTAACCGCCTGAGGATTAGACTCATCGGGCGAAAGCAAAGAATCGCCACCCGCCACTAAATAGAGCGCGCGATCTGTATAGCGCAGAGAAGTCTTAAGAGTCGATGAAAACAGAGGGGAGTGGCTCAGTGCCAGCAGAGTCAGAACCTTCATGACCGAGGCGGGAGCAAACGCCTGATTCTTACTCAGCCCATAGATTTCATCCCCGCCCTCGCTAAGCACCAGCACAGAACGGTCCTTAGGCATAAGCGCCAGGGTCTCATTCAAGGAGGTCTTCAACGCAGGATACAGCTCCTGTACCGAAGAAGGCGAAGGGGAAGCGCTCACGCTCGGACTCGCCTGCGGCTGCGGTGCCGGAGAAGAAGCGCACGCCGCCAAAGCCAGGGGCGCGGAGAATAAAAAAGTACGGCGCGAGAGTGAGGGGGAGAAAAAACGCATTCTTAAAGCATAGCCCGAGCTCACCGCACAACTAAACACGCTACAATAATCAAGAAACGGCGCAAAACGCGCCCCCAAGCAAGAAAGAGGTTCCCATGGAACTGGACGTCACTATTGAAATCCCCGCAGGTTCCCGCGTTAAGTACGAGGTAGACCACGAGACCGGCCGCCTGCGCCTGGACCGCGTGCTGTTCACCTCCATGCAGTACCCCACCGCATACGGCTACTTTGAGAACACCCTGGGCGAAGACGGCGACCCGCTGGACGCAATGGTCATGCTCGACGTTGACGTTATCCCCGGTGTGATCGTTGAGGCTCGCCCCGTTGCAGTATTCAACATGACCGACGAGGCAGGCGGCGACGCGAAGGTCCTGTGCGTACCCGCTGACAAGCGCTACGACCACATCAAGTCCCTGGCTGATGTCCCCGAGCAGCTCAAGGCTGAGATTCAGCACTTCTTCGAGCGCTACAAGGACCTGGAGCCCAACAAGTGGGTTAAGGGCGAGGGCTGGGAAGACCTGGCAGCAGCAGAGAAGATGGTTCAGGAAGCAATCGACCGCTTCGCAGCTGAAGGTCACTAATTTCTGGCTATATAGCTAATACAAGGGCTTGGGCACTCCAAATACGGAGCACCCAAGCCCTTGTACTTTATCGCAGATGCCTTTCAAGAGCCCAACGACGGGAACTTAACTCCCGTTCCACCGCGCGTATATCAGAGGAACGGAAGGAATGAGAATCGCCAAATATGGAGTCATTCCACACAATGGACGTGGCGGCTTGAAGTGCCTTACGGTAGGTTGAGTCTCTGACCTTTGAGGTGAGATTAAGATGCTCAGCATAGGCATCCCAATCTGTTTTCCGTAGATTTTTGCCACCCTTATTATTGACGTCTAGAGCCATAGTTTCATCCCCATAAATAAGAGTGCTTGGTATATCGTAGATAGGTGATAGTTCCCAGCCTCGAAGGGGACTCTGAAGAATAGAGATATTTTTAGCATGCATATCTCCATTACCTGTTAGCCACGCAAAGATAAATTGAGTAAAGAGTGACCGGGCAGCCAGTGCAGGTGCCTGCACGCGATGTAATACGGCGTCACTCAGTTCTTCTGTAGAAACAGCATATTTTTCTGAAGGTGCTAGGTTGAGTAGCTGGGCTCCGTCCTCTTGGGCATAGTGTGCGCCTTGGGACCCTCGGTCGAACCGAGAGATAAGCAATCCGGCAGTTCCGTTGATATCGTGGACCAGCTGGTTCACGGCCACGGGTAGTTTAAGTTTCTGAGCGGCTTTGAGATGCAGGTACTCGTTTTCAACCAGATGAGGGTACCGGGTTGGGCTAATTTTGAGGAGCGCTTCTCCCGTTTGCCAGGATACCGGCAGAGTCTTCATGAGTGCACTCACTTTGTCCTGCACACCGGGAATACTACGTTCATCAATAGTCCCCATAAGATCATGAAAGGATACCTTAGCAGGATCTTCTTCAAGGGCAGCAGGCGCAGGGACAATATCTGCATCGGCGGATATTATTTGAACGTCTCCGGGAGTATCGGAACCTACAGTGCAGAGCACAGAAAATTCATCGTTTTTACTTGTTTTGAGCTGATGTACGAGAGCATCAAAACGGTATCCCTCTGGCAGTAGATTTGCAAAAAATGTAGGGACAGTACCGTGATAGCTTGTGAACGGTTCAGATTTTTTTCCGTCCTCAGTGTATTGAGGAAGCGAAAAACTGATATCTGGGCCCGTGTAGTCGGGAAGATAGGCAAAATGTACCGTACCTTCTGAATCTTTGGAGAGAGAAGCAGCTAAAATTCCTGCTTTATACACATTCGCCCGATGCGTATGTTTAAGATTCATGAGGCATATCCTGAGCGCTCTGAGGATAGATACAGACAGAAGGGGATGCGGCAATAACGTCAGTGGGATTAATAGCCCCTGTAGAAGCAGCCTGTGCAGAGATAAGCACAGCGGGACCGGCAGAGCTAAAAAGATCGATACCAAGTGCCTGTGCGGCTTCAAGGATAGTGCCCAGGGACGGTGAGAGTTTCCCTGTCTCAATATCACGGACGGTCTTATCGCTCATGCCAATAAGCTCAGAGAACTCAACCTGCGTCATCTGGGCTTCCTTGCGGCGAGCACGTACCTGAGCGCCAAAAGTGCGTGCAAATTCTTCCGGGTCTAGAGCCATAATCCCTTCCTTGAAATACGCAGAATACTTCGGATTTTATGTTATTGCACCCCAAAAGGCGGGTAAAAGATGGAAATCCGAAGGATAGTTCGGAAAAACTTGGGTCTGAATGGCGGATAATCGCTACCCTTTTAGACCGGCCACAAATACCCCGAATACATCACCTCAAGAGCAGCATGACATAGACTTAAACCATGAGCACCCTAGCTGAGCGCATCATTAACCCCGAAAAAATTGCCCGCACCGTATCCCTGATCGCACCCGCGGGCTCCCGATTCACCCGCCGCACCCGCGAACGCGAGATGCAAGCGGCCATCGCCTCCATCCGCAAGGCGGCAGACGCTTCTGTGGAACACGTCTACGCAATCACCGGGCTTGAAGCCGCCCACAACCTGCGAGATTCCCAGGTGCTCGTGATCGACCGTGCCACCTGGGCAAAAGCTAACGCCCAGGCATTCCGCATTATGGCGGCGCCCTTTATTGAACCGCTCTTTGCCAGCCTGGAATCTAAAAACCCCAAGTCCATTCCCCTGGCATCCAGTATTGTCTCGGCTGAAATTGGCGCGGTGCTCTCATATCTTTCCACCGCAGTTCTGGGGCAATACGACCCCTACGCGGCGCTGGCGGGTTACGGTCCCGCCGGCGGGCGTCTCATGCTGGTTGCCCCCAATATTGTGAGCCTGGAAAAAGAGCTCAATCTAGAGCCCAAAGACTTCTACCTGTGGGTGTGTCTGCACGAGCAAACCCACCGCGTGCAATTTGCCGCCGCACCCTGGCTGCGCGAGCATTTTTTGAGCCTGATTTCTCAGATGGGCGAGCACACCGCCGCTAATATTGAAATCTCCAAGCTCGGTGGGCTCGGCCGTAACCTCAACTCCGATAGCGATAACGATTCTGCTATCGCCCAGCCCACCGAAGAAATTCGCCGTATAGGTGCCGAACTCAACGCCGTCATGAGCCTGCTAGAAGGCCACGCCAATGTGGTCATGGACGCTATTGACTCTTCCATTGTTCCCAGCGTAAAAACCATTCGCCAGCGCTTTGATCGACGCAGCAGTATTCAGAAAATCGTACGCCGCGCCCTAAATAAGCTATTGGGCATGGAGAAAAAACTCGCCCAATATAAAAACGGCCAGAAATTCGTGCAGCATATCGTGGATCAGCGCGGCATGGAGGAATTCAACCGCGTCTGGGAACGCGCAGAAAACCTACCCACCGAAGCTGAAATTCACGACCCCGACACCTGGATTGCACGAGTGCTCGATGGCAAAACGAACGAAAAAAGTACGGTAGAAACCCCGGCAGAGCAGAAGGAAAACTAAGCATGCAAGAAGCACGAGAAGGCCGCCTGCACCCCGCAGTAGGACGCGCCCGCCAGCTCACAGCACGCCTGCTCACCGAGCACTTCGGCAAAAACAGTGTGCAGCCCACCGGCCGCACTCGTCGCGCCTCCGCCCCGGAACAGAGCGAACTGCCCCTGCTGTTGGTTGCCTGCTCCGGTGGCCCCGACTCCCTGGCGCTGGCAAGTATCGCGGCCCATTTCGCGCGCCGAGGCGATATGCGCGTGGGTGCTGTCATCGTTGACCATCAGCTGCAGGCAGGTAGCGCGCAGGTTGCCGAAGAAACCGCTGAAACCCTGCGTTCCATGGGTTTGGCTCCGGTCGTGATTGAGCGAGCCAGCGTGCAGGATACCCGCCTGGGTCCTGAAATGGCAGCACGCAATGCCCGCTATGAGGTCTTTACCCGCGTAGCTCATCAGCTTGGCGCTAACGCTATTCTGCTCGGCCACACCCGCAATGACCAGGCAGAAACCGTGCTGCTGGGGCTTTCCCGCGGCTCGGGCACCCGTTCCCTTGCCGGCATGCCCACCATTAAAGAGGAGCAGGGCGTAACCTACCTGCGCCCCCTGCTGGATATGAGCCGGGATGAGATTGAAGACATTTGCGCCGCCGAGGCACTGGCGCCCTGGATCGACCCGACCAATGCAGACACAAGCCTTATGCGCTCGCGGGTGCGCCACGAAATTCTACCCTTTGTGCAGGAGCATCTGGGCGGGGATATTGTGCGTGCTCTGGCTCAGACCGCCACGATTGTGGGCGCCGATAGCGAGTATTTGAGCGATCAGGCTCAGCTGGCTTTTGAGTCGGTTCAGCGCGTACCGGTTGACCCGCAGGATTTCTCTATTGCATCTCTGAAACCTGAGAGTACATTCTGCGCTCTGGACCGTGAGGCGCTCATGGCGCTGCCTCGTGCCCTGCGCAGCCGGGTGCTGGCCCTGGCGGTGGCAGCTGCAGACGGCGTTTCGGTGAATTTTGAGCGCCTGCGCGCCCTGGAAGATTTTGCCTCCGAGCACTCTATTGCGGGCCCGGTGCAGATGCCCGGTAAGGTGAGCGCCTATCGTCGCCGTCGCGTGCCGGTACGTGGTACCGATGGAGAGAATAAGCGCACTGACCTGCTGATTCTGATCTCCACTCGCGTGCCTGCTGACTCGTGATAGCATCCGCCGGGTAAAAGTCACATTTTTTCTTTATCTCCAGGGTGCTTGTGGGGATGCTTGCACAGCGGAATTAAGTCATACTTAAGGTACAGATAATGCAAAGACGTACCGCGCTGCATGTAGTGCGGTCACGGTCGGCAGCACTCTTCCCGCATGCGTGGGGAGTTAAGCCGTCCCTCGAGAGAAGAAAGTACTTGTTGTGCAGGCAAAAGATGTACAGGACGATCTGAAGAACGTCCTCTTCACCAAGGAAGAAATCCAGGCAAAGATCAACGAGCTGGCAGCTCAGATTGACGCCGACTACGAGGGTAAGGACGTGCTGCTGGTGGGCGTGCTCAAGGGCGCGATCATGGTGGTTGCTGACCTCTCCCGCGCGCTGAAGAACCACTACACCATGGACTGGATGGCTGTGTCCTCCTACGGTTCGGGCACCAAGTCCTCCGGTGTGGTGCGCATTCTCAAGGATTTGGACACCGATCTGACCGGTCGCGATGTGCTGATTGTTGAGGACATTATTGACTCCGGTCTGACCCTGGCATGGCTCAAGCAGAACCTGGCGTCTCGCGGTGCCGCTTCGGTTGAGATTTGCGCTCTGCTGCGCAAGCCCGCTGTGGTCAAGACTGATATTGACGTCAAGTACATTGGTTGGGATATTGACCCCGAGTTCGTGGTGGGTTACGGCCTGGACTTCGCTGAGAAGTACCGCAACCTGGATTGCATTGCAACCCTGCACCCGCACGTGTACTCCTAAAGATTAGATTTTAGGGCGGACGCCTCGCGTGCCGGTTTATCCGGTTCACGCGGGGCGTTCAGCATTAAAAGCCATTAACCGTAGGGCGAAATATCGCCGATTCTTATGACCAAATCCGGGCGCCTCGGGTACATTTAAGGTGATTCTTTCTATTCTCTGCCGGGTTACCACCGGGCAGAGCGTGATTTTGCGGGCGCTGCCCCGCTCATGGAGGACTAATAGTGGCAACGAAACCTACACCCCCCAAGCCGGGCAGTGATAGCCTGTGGGGCAAGATTATTAACTCAAAGTGGCTGGGCGCTATCCTGATCGCCCTGGTCGCTCTGGGTATTTTCGTGTTCTCGTCAATGGGTCAGTCCCGCCAGCAGGTGGATACGAATGTTGGTTTGCAGCTGCTGAAGGATAACCAGGTTGTGAGCGCGAAAATCTACGACGGGGATCACCGTGTAGAGCTGAACCTGAAGGAATCCTATAAGCAGGGCTCCAAGGACATGGGTAAGAACCTGAAGTTCTACTACTCTACTCCGCGTGCTGAAGACGTCGCCCACGCCATGAGCGATGCCAAGCTGGAAAGCTACACCGATCAGCCGGTGGAGAGCAATTTCTTTGCCTCCATGGTCTCCATGCTGCTGCCCCTGCTGCTCTTCGCCGCTCTCTTCTGGTTCATGATGAGCCGCTCCGGCGGTGGCGGTGTTATGTCCTTCTCGCGTTCTCGCGCGAAGAAGTTCGATAAGGACACCCCCTCGGTTCGATTCAGCGATGTTGCCGGTGCTGATGAAGCCGTAGCCGAGCTGCAGGAAGTTAAGGAATTCCTCTCCGAGCCCGAAAAGTTCACCCGCCTGGGCGCTAAGATCCCCAAGGGCGTGCTGCTTTACGGCCCTCCCGGCACCGGTAAGACCCTGCTGGCAAAGGCCGTTGCGGGCGAGGCGGGCGTGCCCTTCTACTCCATCTCCGG
>Cebus_capucinus_imitator_PRJNA485217_SSR039__coassemble_1187_pt1 | contig 13539 bp, 12 predicted proteins | sample Cebus_capucinus_imitator_PRJNA485217_SSR039__metabat2_high_PE_009 | metagenome-assembled genome bin Cebus_capucinus_imitator_PRJNA485217_SSR039 | reverse complement strand
ATTTTCTCACCGGCGCCCGAGGCGGTCCACAGCTTCTTCTCGCGACGATCGGGGTTGCGCTCAATCACCGCATTAGCTGCGGAGAGAATATTCTGCGTGGAGCGGTAGTTCTGCTCCAGCAAAATGGTGGTGGCGTTGGGATAGTCCTTTTCAAAATCGATAATATTGCGAATATCGGCGCCGCGGAAGGCATAAATGGACTGGTCAGAGTCACCCACCACGGTCAGCTCGCCGGGCACGGGAGCATTGGGGTTCGGGTTTTTTACGCCCGGCTCACGGCGATCGGCCGGCGCGTGGGCACCCACCAGCTCACGCACCAGCACATACTGGGCGTGGTTGGTGTCCTGATACTCATCGACCAGAATATGGCGGAACTTGCGACGGTAGTAGTTTGCCAGCTCGGGGTTTTCGCGCAGCAGCTGCACGGTCTTGGCGATCAAATCGTCAAAATCCAGGGAGTTTGCTGCCGCCAGGCGCGCACTATAAGCACTATAGACGGTGGAAACGCCGTGTTCCCAGGGGTTGGAGGGTGAGACGCGCGCTGCGTAAGAGCGGGCGGTGACCAGCTCATTCTTCAGATTCGAAATAGCCGAGCCTACAGCGCGGGCGCTGAACTTCTTCGGGTCCAGACCCTTCTCTTTAATAATCAGGCTCAGCAGGCGCTGAGAGTCCGCCGAATCATAGATAGTAAAGGTAGACTTCAGCCCCAGTGCCGCGGCCTCACGGCGCAGCACGCGCACGCAGAAGCTGTGGAAGGTTGAAACCCACATGCGCTGGGCGCGCGGACCAATGAGCGCCTCAATACGCTCACGCATTTCAGCCGCCGCCTTATTGGTAAAAGTAATGGCGAGAATCTGACCCGGATGCGCGCGCCCGGTTGCCAGCAGGTAGGCGATGCGGTGGGTGAGCACACGGGTCTTGCCCGAGCCCGCACCTGCAACAATCAGCAGGGGCGAGCCGGAATGCACAACTGCCTGGTACTGGCGCTCATTCAGGCCCTCCAGCAGGCTCTGCGGGTCATAGGCGGGCGCAGGCTGAGCCAGCGCGTAGGGGTCGGCGGGGTTATAGTCCTCCCCATAGCCACCCACGCGGTAGGCGGGAGGCATAAACTCGCCCAGGGCGTCCTCGTGGGCGGCTACTGCCTGCGCATCATTGAGGGTCGCGGAGCTCGCCATCAGGTTCATACCGGCAAAGGGATCAACACCCGCAAAGGGATCTTCTGCCGGTGCTGCCTCATCGGGCACATAGCCGTCATATTCGGGGTCATAGGGCGCGGAGAAATCCAAGCCGAAGAGGGAGTCCTCTCCCGCTGGGGTGGGTTCGGGGGTGCTGCTCATAGTTGTCCTTTCTACGCGCGCAGGTACTTCAAGGATATAAAAACCGCCGCGTCATTGACAGTACACGGCGGTTAGTGGTGCCCCCGAGACGATTCGAACGTCCGACACCTTCTTTAGGAGAGAAGTGCTCTATCCCCTGAGCTACGAGGGCGCATATATCTATAGTACAGTACCGCACTCAGCAGCCCACCCCGTTTTCGCTCTGCCCGCCCGGCCTCTTTAGCGCGCAGAGCGAACAGACTCACCGCTGGGTGAACATTGGGCACGTCAGCTCTCTATCGCGTTGATCCACTCTTTAGACTAAAGAGGTGATTTATCTTGATCCTCCCCTCTGGCCCGCCCACGGCACGGTTTTTTCTCATCTGATTTCCGATAGTTCCCTCGAGGAGCTGCACGATTTTGCCGCCGCTGCCCGCATTGATCCGCGTGCCTTTGATTTGGATCATTATGATGTGCCCGTGTGGATGTACGATGATTTAATCGCTCAAGGCGCGCAGCCGGTGAGCGCCGGTGAGCTGACCCGTATTCTGATTGCTAGCGGGCTTCGGGTTAAGGCCAAGGATCGTGCCGCCGCCTATGCTGCGGGTAAAAAGGAAGTTCCCGCGCGCCGGGCGGCATAGGAGCCCGCGCCTGCTGCACGCGCAGGAAGCGCCTGAAAAATCTTAAAAGCAAAACCCCGCGGCTATCATAGTCGCGGGGTTTTGTGTGAATGTGTGGAAATCTCTAAAGATTTACAGCGCGGTGTAGAAACCGTCAACGGGCATTGCGTTCACATCGTGAATCAGAGTGCCCTGAGAGGGGTTCAGTGCGGAGATCATCTTGCCGTTACCCAGGTAGATACCTACGTGGTTGTAACCGTTCTGGAAGACGATGTCACCGGGCTGGGGGTTGGAGGTCGGACGAACCTCGTTCTTCATTGCGAAGGTGTAAGCAGTCAGCTTGATACCGTGCTGAGCGAAAACCCAGGAGGTGAAGCCGGAGCAATCCCATGCGCGGAAGGACTTGCCGCCCCAAACGTATGCGCCACCCTGACCGGTCAGAGCGGTTGCCACGATTGCATCGCGGGAAGCGTTACCGCTGGACGCTGCGGGAGCAGTGTTCTGAACGGGAGCTGCCTGCTGAGCAGGTGCCTGCTGCTGAACGGGAGCCTGCTGTACCGGAGCTGCCTGCTGTACGGGAGCCTGGTAAGCCTGCTGCTGCTGAGCCTGGGGTGCTACGTAAGAGGTAGCGGGGGTGGTGTAGCTGGTGTAGTCGAACTCGTAGTTGGTGTAGTCGTAGGACAGGTCAGCTGCTGCGGGAACCTCTGCAAAAGCGTTTGCAGGAACGGTGGAACCAACCAGTGCAGCACCAGCGATTGCGACAATACCAGCGTTACGAATAGTCTTCTTAGCCATAAAAAATCATTTCCTCCATTGCCTGACGAGGTGAGCTGTCGGACTCGGACATGGATACGCCCGGCCACCTAATCGGTGACTTCGCCCCAAGGTCTACCAAGAAACCAAAAGTGGGTCCCCCGCTGCTGCCGAATATTGGGTAGTTTCTAACGAGTTAGCGGCAGCACTCGGCGGATCTAACTCGCGGTGTCCTCTTACAAAGGTGATTTGGACACGTAAAGAGAATACACAGAAAACTCCCAGCTGTCACCTCTGAAACTGAATAAATCCTGGAAATTTTTCCGCTAGCGAAGAGGCGACACCGGGCGCTCTCAGCCTTAAACGAACGGCTATTCGCCTCGTTAAGTGCCTGTGACTAGGCTTTTAAGTATTCGGTGAGTTTAAGCGTTTTAAACCTCAAGTCCCCGAGTTTTGAGCTAGTTCATAGGGTCTTAATCTCTTAAAAACTTCTCTTCCCCGGCGTGTCATATTTAAATGACTGGCTTGGCAGGGCACTTAAAGCTTATTAAATAGAGCGCATAAACTCTCAAGCAACGCTGGAGTTTCCTCCCCATCCCGCACGGCAGATAACCGAAACTCTCTCAAAGACCGCCCATAAGGCCTCCTCCAAGCTATACGCGCAGCACTTCCCTCAACTCTCCAACAAGCCCCACACAAGACCCAGCCCACATATAAAAACACCCGCCCGCACCCTGCAGCGCAGGGAGCGAGCGGGAGCTCGAGGTCTATCTGTGAGTTTCACTCACACAAAGTGTAACGCTTAGGAGCGCTTGACCACAATAGCGTTAGCAACGTCATTATCCAGGGACAGTGCGGTATCCTCGCCATCGGCGCGAACAATCACATCGTCCTCGGTACCCGCCACCACAGACACGGTAGCGCCGTACACAATACCGGCATCCGCCAGCAGCTTGAGCAGCTCAATATCAGTCTGAATGGACTCGGGGAAACGAGAAATGGTGAAGCGATCCTCGGGACGGGAATCGCGAGCCACAATGGACATAGAGACGGTGCGCTCATCATTGCGTGCGCTCTCCACGCCCAGCTCTTCCAGACCGGGGATAGCGTTACCGTAGGGGGAGAACTTGGGGGTGTTGAGCATACCCAGGATGCGCTTCTCCACGCGGTCGCTCATCACGTGCTCCCAGCGGCATGCCTCGTCGTGCACGTACTCAATATCCAGGCCAATCACGTCTGCCAGCAAACGCTCAGCCAGGCGGTGCTTGCGCATAACCTCAACAGCCTTCTGACGACCTTCCTCGGTCAGCGAGAGGTGACGGTCGGGCTGTACCACCAGCAGGCCGTGCTTTTCCATACGCGCAACGGTCTGAGAAACGGTGGGGCCGGAGTGCTCCAGACGCTCAGCAATGCGCGCACGCATGGGCACAATGCCTTCTTCTTCCAGCTCCAGGATGGTACGCAGATACATCTCAGTAGTATCGATGAGGTCGGTCATATCCGGCTCTTTCCTTCAATCCAGTGGTCCACAAATTCTGTTCACGCCAGGGAAAAGATAGCTTTTCCTAAGTTAGAACTTTACTGATTACCTATTATGTACCTTTTTACCTAAATTTGCCATGACTGACACACTGTCAGGCACGGAGTTTTCGCTCAAGGCACGTAAAACACCCTCGTTTACCGTCTATAAGCAGCAAACGAGGGTGTTTTAAAGCTATTCAGCCTTTGCTTTACGCGAGTACTTACGACCCTTATAGCGGCCCTTACGGCGAGCGGCCTTCTTCTGAGCATCCGCTGCTTCCGCTTCCTCAATCTCGCGAGCAATCTCTTCTTCACTCAGCGCGGCAGGCTCTGCTTCTTCAGACTCATCTGCATCCGGGTCAATATTGGCAGCAGCGACCTGCGCCACCTCACCCTGCAGGTCTTCTGCCTCAATATCTTCCGGGCGCAGGCGCTCAGCCCAGGGCACCCAGGCGGGAGCCAACAGAGCGTCATCACCGGGCAGCAGGCCAACCTCACAAATAGTTGCCTTCTTCGCGCGAGGTGCACGGGTCAGCGTCGCAAACCAGAACCAGCCGCGGTAGCCGGGCAGAGTGCACTCAAAAAGATGGGTGGTCAGTCGTTCTTCTTCGGCGCGCACATGGTGCAGCAGACCGATAGAATTCTTCGGGGCGATGCCCTGTACACCCAGCAGAGCAATATCCTTAGCCTCTGCCAGCACCTCATCAACCTTGGAGGTACGTCGAGCTTTAAAGGGTACGCCGAGGGTAGCCTCCAGCTGCTGATCTTCCTCAGCCACCGGGGCGAAAGGATCCTGAAGACTGTGCTGCTGATTCTCTACCTGTTGCGACATACCTCCATTAAACCAAATTTTCCCCACTCAGACCCATTGATGACCACGCCGCAGGACACAAACAGTGCACGTATAGCCTGAACATTAAGTGTTTTAGGGGTGCTTTTAGCCCTAAATTCCGCTCGCGTGCAGTGATTTAGGCGCATACGGTGCTAGTGTAGTGCTATGAGTGAAGAAGACATCAAGACCGATACGCCGCTACCCTACACCTCAGCTATTCGCTGGTTGGGCTTTGGCGGTGGCGCCCTGGCAATCCTATGCGTACTTTCCGGAGTAATCATGCTCTTGATGAAATCAGCAGAAAAAGAAGTACCCGCCCTCATGAGCCAGATCCCGCTGGTTCTACTGCCGGTTGCTTTTATGCTCCTCATGGCGGCAATCTACCTGGCGGTTCGCCGCCGCCGCGCCAGCTAACACTACCACCGAAAGAGATAGATGACTGCCGAAGCTAAACTGCTCGTCGTCGATGACGAGTTCAATATTCTTGAACTCTTGGCAACCTCCCTGCGCTTTGCCGGTTTTGAGGTTGTCACCGCAGGCAATGGCCGCGAAGCCCTAGAAGCTGCAGAACGCGAACAGCCCGATCTGATTCTGCTGGACGTGATGATGCCCGGTATGGACGGCTTTGAGGTCACCCGCCGACTGCGCGACGCAGGACGCACCTACCCCGTGCTCTTCCTGACCGCCAAAGACGCCGTGGAAGACAAGGTCGCGGGTCTGGGCGCCGGTGGCGACGACTACGTGACCAAGCCCTTCTCCCTGGACGAGGTCATTGCCCGCATTCGCGCTATTCTACGCCGCTCCCGATCGGCTGAAGGCCAGGACGACGCGATCCTGCGCGTGGACGACCTCTCCCTGAATATTGACACCCACGAAGTGTTCCTGGGCGAGACTGAAATCGACCTCTCCCCCACCGAGTTCAACCTGCTGCACTACCTGATGCTCAACGCAAACCGAGTGCTCTCTAAGGCTCAAATTCTCGACCACGTGTGGGAATACGACTTCAATGGCGATTCCTCCATTGTGGAATCCTATATCTCCTACCTGCGCCGTAAGATTGACGCCCAGCGCCCGGATAAGGAACCCCTGATTCACACCAAGCGCGGTGTTGGATACATGGTTCGAGGCTCCCGCGCCTAAAGAATCCACGCGCCCGCACGCCCCGCGACTTTAAGTCCACGCCTGCGGGCGCGTCTCTTTACCCCCTACCCTGCCATTTCAGGCACAAAGAGAGCCCTGCTATGACCTCCGAACCTCACGCCAATGCACCCCTGCCGGATGCGGATGATATGCCCACCGGCGAGCTGACCGCCTCCCTCATGCCCTCCCCCGGCTCCATGCCGGGTATTCCAGGGGTAACTATTGAACCCGAGACGGGTGAAAAAATCTCCCGTTCCCGCCGCTTTACCCAGGCGCTATCCCTGCGTACCCAGCTGGTGCTGGTCACCTCCTTTTTGATTGCCCTGGCAATTGCCGTGACCTCCCTGGTGGCTATTTCGGCGCTGCGTTCCCAAATGGTGCAGCAGCTGGATGAAGAAATGCGCGCCAGCTCCAGCACCATTACCACCCTGATGACCACGCGCAACTCCGAGCGCAATGCCTCCCTGGGATCCTATCGTGCCTACCTGCTGGATAAAGACGGCACGGTGCTTTATCAGGCAAGCTCCGAACAGCAAACCCCCGGAGAGAGCGGCCCGGATATTAGCGGCTGGAGCGCCGATAAGGTCTCTAAGAATTCTCTGAGCGGCGCCACGGTCAATGGTGGACCCGGCTCGAGCGATTGGCGTATTCTGCCCATTGCTCTGGATAATTCCGGCACCGATAGTGCCTTAGGACCGGCAACCTCGGTGATTATTGCCGTGCCGCTAAAACAAACCAACCAGGTGGTGGCACTGGTGGGTGTTCTGACCTTTGCCTTTGGTGTTGCCACGCTCATTTCGGCTATTGCCATGACCTGGGTGCTGGTCACGCGCACCTTTGAGCCCCTGGCGCGGGTGGAACAAACCGCCGCGAAAATTGCTGCCGGTGACCTCTCCCAGCGTATTGAGGACTACAACCCCAATAATGAGATCGGCCATCTCTCCACCTCGCTAAACACCATGCTGACCCAAATTGAGGCCTCCTTTAAAGCTCAGGCGCGCAGCGAGGCGAAAATGCGTCGCTTTGTGGGAGACGCCTCCCATGAGCTGCGCACGCCCCTGGTGAGTATTCGCGGCTACGCGGAGCTTTACCGTCAGGGAGCGCTGCCCAATGCGGATGCCGTGGCGATGGCAATGGATCGTATTGAGTCTGAATCCAAGCGTATGGGTCAGCTGGTGGAGGATCTGCTGACCCTGGCGCGTATTGATGAGCGCCGTGAATCCCAGCTGGCGCCCTTTGACCTGTTCAATCTGGCGGTGGATGCCACCAATGACGCCTACGCAACCTCACCCGATCGCGCCGTGACCCTAATGGGTCTGACCCCCGCCGAGCCTCCGACTCAGGCAACCGTGCTGGGCGATGAGCAGCGCATGCGCCAGGTAATTGCGAACCTAATTACCAATGCCATGCGCTACACCCCCGAGGGTACTCCCCTGGAAATCGCGGTGGGTGTGCGTCAGGAGGCGCCCCTGGGCGTGCGTTCGGTGATTCAGGTGCGCGATCACGGCCCGGGTATTCACGGGGAAGACCGCGAGCGCGTTTTTGAGCGTTTCTACCGTACCGATGCTTCTCGTTCGCGCCAGACCGGCGGTACCGGCCTGGGTCTGAGTATTGCTGCGGCGATTATTGAGCAGCATGAGGGCAGTATTCATATTGAGGAGACTCCCGGTGGTGGTGCTACCTTTGTGATTTCTCTGCCCTTTGTACCGCCCCAGTTGCCCCCACAGGTTGCTGAGTCTATGGCTCCGGCGCCGGCACCGGGTACTTTCTAGAATCTGTTGTCGAGGTCGGTGCGAGGTAGAAGAGATACTAAAAAGAGGCGGGGCTTAGAGCCTCGCCTCTTTTATGGTTGAACCATGAACGCTTACGCGTAACTCCTGACGGCAACCTTGTGATAGTCTCGGTGAGCCCAGGTGCAGTGGACGTGTATCACCCTATCCATCGTTACTTTAGAGCATTGAAGGCTCTTTAGCCAACGAACATGGACGCATTGCTCATTTCGGTATCGGAATAGGTGGTGCCTGCTTTATCCAGAGCCAGGTTAATCTGGGCAATGGATTCTTCGACGCGGCGCTGGGTGCCGTGCCAATTATCCAGCACGCTCTGGAAGTTCGCCGATGCGCTACCGGTCCAGGAGCTCTGCAGATCCTGCAGGGAGGCGGTCATGGCGGTGACTTCGCTGGAGATTGCCTCGACCTGGGCGCGTGCCTGGGCGCTCTTGGCGGCAATGATTTCGGAATCTACGGTAAACTGAGCCATTTTTCTCTCCTTGAGTTAGTCCCCGTGCGGGGTGTTTCGTTTCTTTCTGCACCGTGCGGTGCATGGTTTAACTCTATGGAGATTTTTTGATAGATTTTGGTGCTTTTTGAAAATCTGTGGATAAAGTGGAGCATTTCTATCAAAGATTGAGTTATCCACATGCTTAATGATTGTTTTAAGGGCTTTGAGTACTGAACTAACCGAAGTATGACGCGCTATATGACGCTTTATGACGGGCACTCTTGAGTTGGTTCTCATCTCTGCACCCGTTTAAAGATACGCGACCCCCGCACATAGCGAGGGTCGCGCATGGCTTTATATAGACGCTTAGACGGCGGGTACCAGGGTATCCTGCCTAAAACGCAGGGACCAGCGAGCGGTAGCGGCGTCATAGTGCCATAGGCTCGAGCGGTTCACCGTGCCGCGGCCGGGCACCTGAATCTGAGCAAAAACCAGCACATTGGACTCATCCACCTGCTGAGCGCTCTGTTTAATGGGCGCACCCGCCTGAGCAAAAGCCGCCGTGCGGTAGGCAAGGGCCGAAGCTCGGGTAACCGTTTTACCCGCCACGGTCGCCCAGACCAGACGCTCATGCAACAGGATCGTTAGGGTATTATCGTCCAGGCTCGTGCCGTGCTGAGCTAAGTACATATCGGCTCGGACGGCGTCATCGGGGTTCGGTGCGGGAGTTGCCGATGCCTGAGGCTGTGCGGCCTGCGTATCGGCCCACGGGTCAGTACTCTGCTGCTGCATATTCTGGGGCTGCTGTGCAGGTGCATTTTGAGGCTGTGTGGGCACGCTCTGCGGATCATCTTCCCAGGGTCCTAGGGGTTCCATATCGTCCTGTGCCGGAGGAGGCAGAATACGCGAGGGCTGCGCGATTTCTTCTGCCGCTACGGGCTCTTGAGCCTGAACAGGCTGCTGTTGAGTGGGCTCTACAGCCTGCTGAGCGCCCTGCTCAGTGTTCTGCTCATTCTCCTGCTCATAGAACTCTTCGAGCGGATCATAGTCCTCATCATCACCCTGGGGCAGATCTGAGGTTTCCTCCTCATTTGCCTGCACGGATTTAGCTTCTAGCTCATCCTCTGCACGGGCTGCCGCCTGCCCCTCAGCCTTGGCGCGCTGCTCTTCCAGCTCAGCAAACTTTGCCTTGCGTTCGCGCACCTCCTGCTCATCGGGCACAGCGATCTTTGCCCCCGAGCCCAGCAGACCCGAGGCGCGCAAGGCATCCAGACTGCGGCGCGCCTGACTGATCTCATCCTCGCTATAGTCGTGGGTGCTCAAGGTGGCGTCCTCAGGTGCACTCTCGGCTACAGGAGCAGCGGTGGCTTCAAGAGTTTTTTCGATGTGCGTATTAGACTCCTGAGGCTCGTCTGCCAGCTCCTGAATCTCAGGCTCCTCCTCCAAGCCTTCCGGCTCAAGGCCCAAAGAGCGTACAAAAGTCTCGCTCAGACCCGGGCCCGCCTCCGGCTCCTCACCCGCCTTATAGGCTTGAGCCGCCGCATTGGCACGGGAATCAGCCGCCTCATTGAGCTCGTGACCGGAGTGGCCCTTAACCCAGGAAAACTCATAGCTGCGCCCCGTAATGGCGGCGTCCAGCTGCTCCCAGAGCTCACGATTGAGCACGGGCTTACCGTCAGACTTCTTCCAGCCCTTCTTCTTCCAGCCCGCCATCCACTTGGTTACGGAATTAATCACATACTGGCTATCGCAGAGCACTTTCAGACGGTGCGCCGGCAGATGCGCGGTGGATTCAAACAGGTCCAGCACGGCTTTAATTTCACCCATATTATTGGTGCCGTGCTCCCAGCCACCGGCAGCCCAGGTGTTCTCGTCAATGTACCAGGCCCAGCCTGCCGGGCCGGGGTTGCCCAGCGCCGAACCGTCTGCTGCTGCAATAATCTCAATCATGTCTTTGACTTTACCCTATCCTGCTGTGAGTGCCCTCTGTGCGAGGGTATTCTAGAACATATGAGCTCGACTAAAATTTTTGCCCTGCCCACGCGCGCCCTGTATTCGAGCACGCGTTTTAGCTGGCTGAGCTATTTGGGGCACGCCGAGCATGAGCGCGCTGCTTCGGCTCCTTCGCGCACCACGGCGGTGAGTTACCTTGCCACTCAGGCTCTGATGAGGGCTCTAGCTGCTACTCGTTTGGGTATTAGCCCGACCGCCGCCGGTGATATTGAGGTGGATCGCAGCTGTTCGCTCTGCACCTCGGGCAAAAAGCACGGTAAGCCCCGTATTGCCGGGCTTAATTTTTCCATGTCTCAGACCTCTTCCCTGGTGCTGGGTGCTCTGAACTCTGATACTGTGCCGGTCGGTTTGGATGTAGAATCCGCCGCGGCTCGGCTCTTTCCCGGATTTAGCCGGGTTGCCCTGTCGTCTACGGAGAAGAGTCTCTACGAGAGCTTGGATGCGCAGGCTCAGCAGCGCGCCGGAACCCTGGCGTGGGTGGCGAAGGAGGCGGTGCTCAAGGTCTTTGGGCACGGTCTGTCCTACTCCCCCGCGCGTATTGCTCTGTCCGGTTTGGATGCTCTGCAGCAGCAAGCTCTGGCGGCATGCGAGCGCATTGACGCGCGCCGTGCTGCCGAGAGTGAGTCACTGGGCGGTAGCGTATCTCAGCTACTCTGGGAGCCTATTGATACTCTGCGCGTGAATACGGCGCTACCGGCACCTGTGGGTGATTCGCAGACCGAAGCGCATAACATAGAATGCTCATTTTATATTCAGTTCTATGCCCTGCATCTCGCTGCCGCCGATTCCTCAAGCGTGGCCGCTTCCCAAGACCCCGTCCAGGCTCAGGCGGAATACTTCTACGCTGCCCTGGCGCGCCCGGTGAGTGTGCCCGAGCCCTTTGCGGCTCTGCGCGCTTCACGTCTGCCCGACGTACCCGAAGAAAAGCAAGGCACGGCGCCGGATATCTACCCGGTCACCGTGCCCAAAGATATTGCCCGTATTCTAGGCATACCAAGCTAAAGACCTATTAAGCCTTACGCTCCGGCAGGGTATCAATACCCAGTGCCTTACCAAAGCTACCCAGCTTAGTACCGGTCTCGGTGTGCTCAAGCACCGGGTCGGACTCAGCTACAATACCGGCACCGGCATAGAGAACAGCGGTCTGCTCATCCACCTGAGCACAGCGCAGAACCAGAGCCCACTGACCGTTACCCTCGGCATCCATATAGCCCACCAGGCCGCCAAAGAAGGAACGGTCAAAGTCCTCCAGCTCGCTAATCATCTCGCGAGCCGTATCGGTCGGGGTGCCGCAAATAGCCGGGGTCGGGTGAATAGCGCGCGCACCGTCCAAGCAGTTCAGCCCCTCCTTGAGCACACCGGAAATCGGGGTGCCCAAATGCCATAGCTGCGGAGTTTTCAGCAGGGAAGGAGCCTCCGGAATATTCAGCTCTTGCGAAATCGGGGTCAGGCGCGCACGAATATCGTCAATCACGGTCTTGTGCTCACCGCGATCCTTGGGCGAAATCATCAGGAACTCGCCAATAGCAATATCCTCTTCACTATCGGGCACAGCAATACGCGGCGCGGAACCCGCCAGAGGGTGAGTCTTAAAGGCAGAACCCTCGGTACCGAAAATCAGCTCCGGGGAGGCACCCATCAAATAAGAGTGCTCCATACCGCGCTCACCCTCGGGCAGCTGCACGCTAAAGATAAAAGCATTGCGCTGCTGGGCACGCAGATTATCGTAGAGGGCATCCAGATTTAGGGCACCGGGCTCATAGTGCGCAAAAAGCAGACGGGAGAGCACAATCTTACGCAGCTGACCGGCTTTCATACGTTGAACAGCGGTGGATACCGCGCGGCGGAAACCCAGGTTATCGCGGCCAGCAATGGTCACCGGCTGCGCCAGGTCAACGCTCTCTTGCGGCACCGGAGAGTCAATAATCTCCATGCTATCGGGCACGAAAAGATGCGCCGGTCGGGAGGGGTCAAAGGGGATCAAACCCATGACGGCGCTACCCTTGGCGCGCGCCACCTCAAAGGCGTTCTCTTCGGTGACGGGGGTAATCTCGCCGGCGGAGCGAATCAGGCGCTCGCCAACGGCAAAGCTAAAAGCGGGAAGGCTCATAGATATCTCCTAGAGGGTTGCGCCGCCATCAACGACCAGCTCCTGCATGGTCATATGGCGAGATGAGGGACTAATCACAAAGGAATTCACGCGGGCAATATCTTCCGGGTCGGCAATACGACCCAGGGGGATACCCAGACGGAAGGTCTCCGGGTTGCCGGCAATGGGTAGGGCGCTCTTATCCTCGCCCTCCCAGGCGCCGGTGACCATGGGGGTGCGGGTGGTTCCCGGGCAGATAACGTTCACGCGAATACCGTGCTTAGCAAGCTGCAGGCCGAAGCTGGTGGATACGCGCAGAGCCGCCGCCTTGGAGGCGCCGTAGGCACCGAATTCGGCACGCGGGGTGCGTGCAGCGTTGGAGGCAATGGTCACCAGGGAGCGGGAATTGCTGGGGTCGCTCTCTGCCTGAGCAATCATAATGCGAGCGAATTCGCGCAGGCATAGGAACACACCATCGGCGTTAACCGCCTGCAGCTTTTTCCAGGTCTCAAAGGAAGTATCCAGCAGAGACTGGCTGTGCGCAATACCGGCAGCCAGTACGGCGCCTTGAATCTCTTCCTCCAGTGCCGCCACGCTATCTGCCAGGGCACGCACGGATTCCTCGCTCGTGACATCCACCTGTCGGTATCGGAAGGAGGCATCCCCGTAGCTGGCGAAAGATTCCGCGGGCTCGGGCGCCATATCAGCAGCGTATACGCTGTATCCATCACGAATCAGCTGGTGTACGGTGGCGGCACCAATACCGCCATTAGCACCGGTAACAATAACCCAGCTCATTTACGCCTCCATGCTTTCAGCAGCGCTCTCAAAGGAAGCAATATCGGCAAGCACCTCATCGGTGGAGAGCACGCGAGCGCAACGGCCCGAGGCGTACTCGCACGCCATGCGGTGCTCTTCTTCGCTAAAGTCAGCTAGACCATCGGCAACCATAAAGGGCTGAATATCGCGCATAAAGGCTTCCAGGGCGGTGGTCAGGCAGCCAATATGGGCGTAGACGCCCACAATGATCAGCTG
>Cebus_capucinus_imitator_PRJNA485217_SSR039__coassemble_1178_pt1 | contig 13871 bp, 12 predicted proteins | sample Cebus_capucinus_imitator_PRJNA485217_SSR039__metabat2_high_PE_009 | metagenome-assembled genome bin Cebus_capucinus_imitator_PRJNA485217_SSR039 | reverse complement strand
CTGGAAAAGACCATCATCGATAACACACAAGAAAGGCATAGAACGCATGAACGTTCAATGGCCCATCGGTCCAATGCCCGCCGCACAATGGCACGCCGAATTTCAGGCAAAGAACGGCCGTGCAGCAACCGACGCAGAATACCAGGCTGCCGCACAAATTGGCCACATTAGCGACGCGCAGCAGGCGCCCGCAGCACAGGCTGCACCCGCACAGCCTCAAGCAGCTCAGACCCAGCAAGGTCAGAGTACCGAAGGCCTGGCACAAGCAGCAGCCGGTGCGCAGCAGCTCGCAGCCGGGGCAGCACAATTCGCACAGGGCGCCACTAAAAACGCGCAGAACATTATCACCAAGCGCATGGCAGAGAATAAGCTTGGCGCTATCGCTCACCTGAGTGCCCTGGGTGCTGCTCTGCTGACCATTATTGCGAGCTTCATGCCCGCAGTTACTGTCAGCAGTGCTATTGGTAGTGTGAGCGCCGGTTGGTACATTCAAGGCGGCGACGGCCCCATTATCATGTTTATGTCTCTTGTGACTCTTGGTATGGGTATTGCATACCTGTTCGTCGAGAAGGCATGGGCACGTTACACCTTTGCCGCTGTTTCTGCGGTGGCCGCTTTGGTTGTTCTGATTGATACCTTTAATATGATTGGTAAATCAAACTCGTACTCAAACTCCTATGTAACGGTGAGCGTAGGCTTCGGGGTGTACCTCATGCTGATTATGAGCCTGGTGCTCATTGCCGCGGCTGTACTGGTTACCCTGGACGATATTAAGCAGCTGATTGCCAAGGCACAGGCTAACTCCTCGCAGAATGCCGCAGCTCAGCCCGCGCAGCAGTACCAGCAGGCGCCGCAGGCAGACTACCAGGCAGCGCCTCAGCAGGCTCCCGCACAGCAGGCACCGGCAGCTCCGGCTCAGCCCGAGCAGCCCGGCCAGTAGCCCAACGCCTAAAGACATAGTCACATAACGACTACAGAATGCCCCGGATTATTGCCCCGTCAATAGTCCGGGGTGTTCTTGCCTATACAATCTGACAAGGCAACAACCAGAATATAAAGGGGAGTAACTCACCTATCGAACCCGACGGCGGGGCAGGGGAGAGTGCACATGAGATTTCTTGAGCCTGACCCTGATATCGAGCGGTGTTTAGTTTAGGATAGATAGGTAGAGATCGTAGAGAAAGGACAAGCTGTGCTTCCCAGCTTTGACCAATGGAAAACCGACTTTATGGCGCGCACCGGCCGTGCACCCGGCGAGCAGGATATCAAAGCCGCCCTGAGCGTAGAGTTCGCTTTCCAATCGGGCGCAAGCTCCCCGGCAGCATCCACGCAGGCACCCAACCACACGCCCGCACCGCCTGCTCCCGCCGCTGAAGAGACCACCATCCTGGACGAAACCCAGATTATTGACAGCATGCCTGTACCCGCCGCCACCGGAGGCCAAACGGAGACTGCCCCTACGGTCAGTACCGATCTAATTGACCCGGTAGCTGCTGCCGCCGCGACTATGCCCGCGCCGAATGCTCCCATGAGCTCTATCCCGGCACCGGCTCCCTCTACTTCTAGCGCTGTGCTCCCGACCGCTGTGCAGCCCGCGGTGGCATCCACCGCACAGGCTGCACCGCAGGCTGAATCTATTGAAGCGGAACGAACCCCCAAGCCCGCCGCTTTTGCGCCTACTGTCTCCAGCGGTGACACGAACACCGACTACCCCCGCCGCGAGCGCAACGAAAAGCGCCGCAGCCCCCTGCTGGGTGTAATCGCTGCACTGCTGGTAGTTCTGATCGCAATGCTCGGTGGTTTTTTCGCCTTCCAGCAGCTGGGTTTTGGGCAGTCCCAGAACGTTGCTGCCAGTGCTTCGGCTCAGCCTAGCGGCTCGGGTAGCAGCCCTGCTAGCGCACCCGCTTCAATCGCAAGCAGCAGCGCCAGCGCAAGCACTACCGCTATCAGCGCTACTGCAACCAGTGCCTCGGCAAGCTCTAGCTCAAGCCCCAGCGTGAGCCCCTCGGCTGCCAATGTGCCCACCGCCAACTCCAAGAGCTGGGTGAGCATTCGAGAGCTGCGCTCTGAAAACCGCGCCCCGGAGAATAAGAGCACCGATACTAGTACCGTGGGTGCGGGTACCTTCTGCGGTACCGGACCCTCGACCCTGGGCGATAAAGACTCCAAGATTTACGTGATGAAGGCTCAGAACGGCATTTCCTGCCTGGACGCCCAGAGCATTTTCACCAATTATGCTTACTCCAAGGGTAGCAACCTGAAGGGCTACACCTGCGAGGCAAATAGTGCCGCTGACTCCCGCCGATTCGGCTACACTCATGTGTGCTCTAAGGACGGTTACGCCCTGGTGCTGACCAGTGTTCCGTTCCTCTCCGGCACCCCGCAGACTGACTTTATGACCACCACTTTTAGTACCGCCAATGGTGCGACTGTGTGCGTGTTCAATAATGCATCGGCGGATATTACCTGCCAGACGCATATGAACTCTTCGCCCGCCGGCTGGGATGCTCAGCGCGGCAATCCGGTAGCGCAGGTATCCCTGGGTACCGGTTCGAGCGTGTCCTCTAATGCGACCCTGATGGCTTCGGATTCTTCCAGCGTGCTCTCGGGTGCTAACGGTGAGAAGCTCTATGCGGGCGAGACGGTCACTCTCTACAATGTCAGCTGCAAGGCTACCAGCGATTCGACTGTGCAGTGTGCTAGCGCCTATAACGCTTTTGTGATCGGCCCGGACGGCGTCGTCGCTCAGAGCTAATAGAGTAGCTTGGGGTCTTGACCTGGGATGGTGTAAGAACCTCAGATAGGGAGATTCTGTCCGCAGGATGGTATAGAGGCTCTATCTTGCCCCGTATCACCGTGTACAACTATTGAAGTGATACGGGGCTGTGCTAGGGTGGAATAACTATATCAACCGATAGCAGGAGAGAATATGTCTGAACCTCCTTATAACTACCCGCTGTCCCCGCAGGACTGGGCAAATCAGTTCGCTGCGCGCACCGGTCGCACTCCGACCCAGGCCGATTATGAGCAGGCTCTGGCTGCCGGTTATGTGCAGTCGGTGGATGCACCCGCACAGTCCGGTTATCCTCAGGGCGGCTATGCTCAAGACCCTTACGCGCAGGGCGCTTATGCCCAGCAGGGATACGAGCAGGGCGCATACGCACAGGATCCCTATGCGCAAGACCCCTATGCACAGGGTGCCTATGCTGGCTACCCCGCGCCGCAGAAGAAATCCGCTCTGCCCCTGATTCTGGGTATTAGCGGCGGCGTGGTGGCACTGCTGGTCATTGTTGCGCTAATCCTGATCTTTGTGGTGCCTCGCGGCTCGAATAACACCTCGGCGGAGGCTTCAGCGAGTGCTAGCGAGTCCCCGAGCGCATCTGCAAGCTCGTCCAGTGCAAGCCCCAGCCCGAGCGCAAGCAGCAGCTCTGCCAGCGCCTCGGCAAGCGCAAGCCGTAGCGCTTCGGCAACTGCCTCGGCGAGCACCAGTGCATCCGCAAAATACACTGTGGATCAGATTGCCGGTACCTACACTGCCAAAAGTGAAGTTGAAGGACGTATGACTGACTTTACTCTGCGTCTGAAAGCTGACGGTACCTGCGGTCTGGGCGTGGCAGCTACCGTTGATGGTCAGTACATTAGTGTTGATGAAACTTTGAATTCCTGCACCTGGACTATTAATGCTGCCGGTACTCACGTGAATATGCAGATGACCACTATTGATGACACTCAGGGTCGAGATATTCTTCGCATTGAAGATAAAGATACCCTGCAGAGTATTGCGCGAAAAGACGAACGCTTTACCCGCGCATAAATACCTGTGAATGCAGCCCCCTTGCACGGCTCATACGGTCGGTGCGCTCTTGGCGTGTATGCTTCCCGCACAGGAGCGTAGCGCCAAGAGCGCACCGTACCTTACCCAACCACCCATTTCACTCGGCGAATATGTGACCCTACGAGACCATAGAGCCAATGACCACCGAGAACTCTTTGAATATTTCCCCTTCCGATAATCCCCATACACCTGCTGGCACTTCCGGAGCTCAGCCCAAACATGAACTACAGGTGCCGCAAGCACAGGTATCCGAACCAAACACCGTTCAGAATCACGAGCAGAACCCCATCGACCGCACCGATAGCTCGACTGATGAACAGAACGAAGACTTCGGCACCTTCATCTGGGACGAAACCGCAGCAACCTATATCAGCCAGGACTTCAACGTCCCCTATCTGGATCAGCTGAACGAAACAGAAGAACAGCCCGAAGAATCCAAACCGGCTCCTGAAGAGAGCACCGAGAAGAGCACCAGCAAGAGCAAAATCGCAAGTATCGGTTTGGGAGCTGGCGCCATTGCCCTGGTGCTTGCCGCAGCCGCGGGCGTGTACACCATGACCCAGCCCAAGAGCGGACCGGAACGCAGCCCCTCCGCCAGTGCGCCCACCTCCGGAGGACTCGTGGAGGCGCAATCTCAGCAGAACCAGCCCGTGCGCACCGAAGACGGCGAAAGCCCCTCGCGCGTCAAATATAGTGCCGAAGATTTCATCGGGCAGGAATATATTATGACCAATGAGATAGACGGTCACCGCCTGGACACCTACCTGAGATTCAACGCGGATAATACCTGCACCGTTAGCAATGTGCTGCACACCGCCGACACCGAATACCATAACCGCGATGCGTTTAGCAGCTGCAAATGGGTACTCAATTCCTCCAGCGCACGCATATATGTCACCACGGTCTTTTCCGGGGATAAAGACAACGGCTATGATATTTTTGAAATTAAAAGCCGCGATCATTTGCGCAGCGTCAATAGTAACCAGAACCCCTACTATCGTGTAGGAACCGCCCTAGCACCGGGCAGCAGCCCCTACGCTCGCCCGAGCATGGAGGGCACGCCCACCACGGCGCCCTCGCTATCCATTAGCCCGCGCTCGAGTGCGGCTCCCAGCCGATAACGCTCTAACCGTATTGAGTAACCGATTCACCAACCGAGAGACTATGAGTAACCCGCTAACTCCCGCCGCATGGGCACGAAAATTCTATTTCACCCACGGACGTCGCCCCACCAACGGCGAATACCGTGCCGCCTATGAGGCGGGCGAGGTTAGCGCTGTCGACCCCGCGCAGCCGCCGGTACGCACCCGCTATGAGGAAACCACGGACTTCTATGTGGATGAAGAAAGCACCGTGCTACTGGGCGAGGATGAATTTAGTGAGTTCAACCGTGCCCAGTTCGCCAACCGTACCGGTCGATCCGCGCCCGAAGGCTGGGGGAGCGCAGGTACCGCTGCAGGATCCGGAAACGCTGGAGGCACCGGTGCCGGGAACGGGGGAGTACTGCCTCCGCACACCACCGGGCCGCTGCCTCCCGATCAGACCGGAACCCTGGGCTATAGTGCTGCCGAGACCTCACGTAAGCCGCTCATGCTCACCCTGACTATTTCTTTGACGGTGTTGATCGTGCTGCTGGCTCTGATTCTCTGGGCGGTCAGTACCCGCAATACTGCAGCTCAGGATCAGCCTGCGGCGCCGGGTACGAGTGCTTCTGCAAGCCTGTCTGCTAATGCTACTCCCAGCCCGAGTGTCACCACGAGCGCTACTCCCAGTCCAACGGCAACGAGCGCAAGCGCAACCCCGAGCACTACTCCCAGCCCCACAGCAACCTCGGAGCGTCCCCCGGCGCTGAGCGGTGAAGAATTCCAGGGTATTTACTCGGTACCCACCAATGAGTTTGAGAATAAGAACCGCGCTATTCACCTGGTGGCGCGCGCCGATAACACCTGCGTCATGGTCGCCTATAGCGAGCATGCTGAGCGCACCGACTACCCCTGCGAGTGGAAAATGACGGGTAAGAATGTGGCGATCACGCTTAAGACCTCGACCCTGAAGTTCAACGGCGAGATTGAGGGTAGCACCCTGACCCTGAGTATGACCTTCCAGGGCAAGACTACCACTCACCGTTATGAGAAGATCAGTTCCACCGTGACTGATGCAGAGATCGCAGCCCTTGGCCCGGGTACGGGTGAGAGCTAAAGCTGATTGAGCACACCGACATGAACTATCCCTGAGAGCTTTGTGGCTCTCAGGGATTTTTCAGTTTAAGCCCCCAATAGCGGGGCAAACTGATAGTTAGCTGAGTGTCACCCGCCAGTGTCCTGGGAGATTGGCTTCTTTTGTTCTGTCCACGGTTGGTGAGTGATAGGGTGAAGGGGCAGTACACACATACTGTTGCGAACTTGCTGAGCTAGTCCGCTGCACTTTACACCCGCGGGTGTAAAGGACCGTTCACCGTTGGGTGGTCGGAGGAAACTTCTGACGGTCATCTCTTCTGAACTGCGGTGAACTTCACTCACCTTCAGCACGGGCGTTCCCATGATAGGAACGTCTAAAGCGGTGGTGCATCTACGGATGTACCACCGCTTTGCTGTATATGCATACCTGCATAGGGGGCGCTATGGAGAGGCAATAGAGGAGAAAAATCCGAGGATGGACACTAGAGCAGAGGCAGTAACGGATATAGACATAGGCTCGTAGCGATTTCTCTATACTGGTTAAGGCAATACTAGAGAGATAGAAAGAATACTATGACTCAGAACCCTTCCCAGGGCTACGGCTACGATAGCGCAGCCCCGCAGGCACCCGCGCAGCAGCAGCCCGCGCAGAGTGTGCCTCAGCCTGTGCAGCCTCAGCCGGCACAGTCTGCACCCGTAGAGAGTGTATCTGCACCTCTGACCCCCGCTAATGTAGCGCCGCAGAATGAGATGCCTCAGCCTGCTCCCGCCTACACTGAGCAACCCAGTGTACCGCTCACGGCAGAGCAGCCCACCGGCTCCTTCGTACCCAACCCCTACGCACTTCAGGGCGTACCGCAGGGTACCGCAAGCAAGCAGAAGACCCCTCCTGCGACCGCGCACTATATTATGGCGAGCCTGATCGGTCTGGCTATTGTGCTGGTATATATTGTGCCGATTCTGCCCATTGCCTCCGGCGGTTTGTTCGGCGTAGACATCTCGATTACCTGGTTTACCGATACCTCAATGTACGCTGATAGGAACCCCTATAACGCGATTGCACCGGTTGTTTATTTCTTCAACACCGTGCATCTGATCTTCATCGTTCTCTTCGTGGCACTGCGCAATACCGCTATGCGTATTACCGCCGGTATTATCTCGATTATCTGGGGCCTGTTCCACATGGGCTTCGGCTTGTTTATGCTGGCTGCTATCCAGTCGGAGAAGTCTTCCTCGACCTACGGCGCCCTGGTGACGATTGGCCCGAGCTTCCCCATGCTGGCTCTTGCCGGCCTGATCATGCTGGTTGCAGGTATTCTGATTCTGATCAAGTTCGGCTCGAAGTCGCAGAGCACTCTGCCCATTCAGCCTGCACAGCCTGCTTACCCCGCGCAGCAGGCACAGTCTGCACCCGTAGAGAGCGTTTCGGCTCCTCTGGTTCCGCAGCCCGCTCAGCAGGCGCAGCCCGGTGAGCACTCGCAGCAGCCCGTACAGCCTCATACTGAGAACAACCCTCAAGCATAAGGCTCACGCTGAATAACCTATACAAACGACCCGAGAGGCGCCCAAACCTCTCGGGTCGTTCGTGTATCCTTGCTCCGAGCAAGCGCTCGCCGCCCAAACTATGACATGATAGAAGCATGACTGAAAACCACAGCACCGCAGAAGACATCAGCGCCGAAGAGCGCCTCGCCGCCCTGCTGCCCACCCTGCCCGACTACCTGCTGGAGGTTATTCAGCACCCCAAGGCACTGCCCTTCCCCGTCCTCGAACGATCTCAGCTGCGCATCGGCTACGTACCCGCCATTATGCCCGGCAAATGGTTCACCCGCTGGCACGAACGCTACGGCGACCGCGTGCAGCTTGCCGAAATGCCGCTGAATACCGATAGCGGCCTGGCAATGCTCGACAAGCCCCTGGGGCTGGGAGACGAGGCACGCGCTGCCGAGCCGCTCATGCATATGTGCATCCTGCGCCCGGATAAAGAACCCGAAAGCCAGGATAAAGACCGCTACCACTCCATTCGCCTGTACGAAGAGCTACCCGTGGTCGTGCTGCCCAAAGACCATGTGCTGACCGTGCTCGACGAAGTACCCGTTGAAGAGCTTGCCGAAGAATTCCTCATGCACGAGCCGGAAGACTTCCCCGCCTGGGCTGAAGTATCCGAAGAGTACCGTGCCGCCAACCCGCGCCGCGTACCCGAATACCGCCACGATAAAGACGCCATTGAGCTGGTAGCCGCCGGAGTGGGTCTGTACATTGTGCCCATGTCCATTGCGCGCTACTACCATCGCAAAGACCTAACCTACCGACCCGTAACCGGTCTGGAAACCTACCCGGTGAACCTAGTGTGGAAGCGCCGCCCCAAGGAAGACCCGCGCACCGAAGAAGAAGAAACCATTATTCAGGACTTCATCGGTATTGTGCGCGGCCGCACCGCAACCAGCGACCGCGGTAGCGAAACCAAACAGGCACGCGCCGAGCGCATCGCCGCCGAAAAGGCACGCGATAAGGCAAAGAAACGCGCCGCCAATGCACGCCGCGAAGCCAAGGATCGTAAGGCTGCCAATGCGCGTAAGAACGGTAACGCACGCCAGCATGCGCGCCAATCCGCAGCCAATGCGCAGGCACGCCGCGCCGCCGATAAAAAGGCACGCAAAGCCAAAAAACGCGCCTCCTAAACTCGGATGCTAAAAGTTCACGCATAAGAGCCTGGGAATACCCTCAACTGACAGGGGATTCCCAGGCTCATGTGTACTCTAACGGTCAGAAGCACACGGGGAAAGCGATACACTAGAGACTATGGCACTTTCAATGGAAACCCGACCCGCAGCCTATGCGCTGATCATCGAACAAGGCAAAATTCTGATGACGCGCTGGGTCCCCGAAGACCCCAGCATGGCACCCATGTGGTCCCTGCCCGGCGGCGGAATGGAACCCGGAGAACAAGCCGACGAAACCGCCCTGCGCGAAGCCCTCGAAGAAACCGGCTACTCCATCGCCATTGAAGACATCCTCGGAGTACACGCCGGTCATTTTCCCGCGCGCACCGGCATGTACGGCTCCAAGCTGCCCTTCTGCGCCCTGCGCATTGTCTACCGCGCCCACATTGTCACCGGCGAGCTGCGCCACGAAGAGAACGGCTCCTCCGATATTGCCCGTTGGGTACCCATTGCCGAGCTGGATAGCCTGCGCACCGGCAGCCTGATTGACGAGGTGGCATCCATGATGGGCTACCCCAACGCCGCCAGCTGGGCACGCGAATACCGCGAATTCCTCGATGACGAAAACGCACGAAAGCTCTCCTAATGGTCAGCAATCACCCGCATAAAACCCCCGTAAACCGCCACACTATCAACCGGCGCACTCTACTGGGCGCCGGTACTCTCCTGGGTGTAGGCGCGCTTCTTGCCGCCTGTGCAGACACCAAACCCAGCTACACCCCCGACCCCTCCGCCAGCGCATACCGACCTCTGAACCTGCATCTGCACGGGGTCGAAGACATGCCCATTATTGCCGCTGTCTACGCGCAGGCGCTCATTGCTGTCGGCTACGACGTGATTATTCACACCGGCCCCTATAGCCGCGAAGAATACACCCGCGCCCTGCAAAACACCGAAGAAACCAATACCGAAGGCGCCAGCCTGGACATTGTGCTGGATCTATCCCACGACCTGCTGCTCGAAAGCACGCAGGACGCTAAACTCTCGCCCGCCTCCATTGCCAGCGAACGCGCCGCAGCAAGCGCAAGCGCCAGTGCAGACGCCGCCGGAGTCACCCTCAAGCCTAGCCCCAGCGTGAGCATGGAACCGAGCCCCAGCGCCTCGCCCAGCCCCAGCAACGCTTTCAATATTCGCGCCATGAGCAGCAGCGATATTATTAACGCCATTAAACGCGTGCTACCCGAAAGCATTAGTGTGCAGGATGCACTCAACGCCAGCTTTGACGAAGTACTCACCGTCACCAGCGCCTTTAGCACCGTCAGTGGCATTAACTCCCTGGCGCAGATCGCCGACTACCCGCAAGCTGCCGGGCTGCGCTACGAACTCTCCAGCAGCTACGCGACCAGTAGCTACGGCATGGACGCCATCGCCAAAGCCTATAAATTCACCACCGGAAGCGTGATCAACGATTCCGACCCGGCAGAACGCGTCAACGCCATTATTAGCGGAAGCGCCCAAATCGCCCAGCTGCGCTCAATAGACCCGGCAATCAGTGATAATCTACTAGTGACCCTAGCAGACCCGCAGAATATCCAAATGCGGCAACAACTGCTGCCTCTGACCCGAGCGCAGCTACCCGCCAGCGCACGTGAGACAATCGCGAAAGTATCGGCTACGCTAGATAACAACAACATAACTTTCCTGCTACGCCTGACCGGCGGCGCTAACCCCGTCTCCAGCGAAGACGCAGCGAAATTTTGGTTAGAACACCCTAGGAAATAACATGGCAACCTACCGTCAATCCTCAAAACTGAATAATGTTCTCTATGACATTCGCGGCCCCATTCTGGAAGAAGCCCAGCGCATGGAAGCGCGCGGCCACCGCATCCTCAAGCTGAACATTGGCAACCCCGCCCCCTTCGGTTTTGAAGCGCCGGACGCCATTATGATGGACATTATCCGTCACCTACCCGAAACTCAGGGCTACTCCGACTCCCGCGGCCTGTACTCGGCGCGCACCGCCATTGTGCAGTACTACCAGACCCGCGGAATCCTCTCCCTGGACACCGACGACGTGTACCTGGGCAACGGCGTCTCCGAGCTGATTCCCATGGCGCTGCAGGCACTCTGCGAATTCGGCGACGAGATTCTCATTCCCATGCCCGACTACCCGCTGTGGACTGCCTCCACCGCGTTGGCAGGCGGCAAGCCCGTGCACTACCTGTGCGATGAGGAGAACGACTGGTACCCCGACCTTGAGGATATCCGCTCCAAGATTACCGAACGCACCCGCGGTATTGTGGTCATCAACCCCAATAACCCCACCGGTGCCGTCTACCCGCGCCATATCCTTGAAGGTATCGCCGACATTGCGCGCGAGCACAACCTGGTGGTCTTTGCCGACGAAATCTACGAAAAGATTACCTACGATGGTGCTGTCGCTATTAACATGGCAACCGTGACCAAGGATGACGTGCTCTGCCTGACCTTCTCCGGTCTGTCCAAGGCATACCGAGTCTGCGGCTACCGCGCTGGCTGGATGGCAATCACCGGCCCCAAGCAGGACGCCACCAGCTACATTGAAGGTATCAACCTGCTAGCCTCTATGCGACTGTGCTCCAATGTGCCCGCACAGCACGCAATCCAGACCGCACTGGGCGGCTACCAGTCCATTAACGAACTGATTCTGCCCCAGGGTCGTCTCTACGAGCAGAACAAGCTGGCGCACACCATGCTCAACCAGATTGATGGCATTAGCTGTAAGCCCGCACCCGGCGCGCTCTACCTTTTCCCGAAGATCGATATTGAAAAGTTCGATATTCGCGACGATGAGAAGTTCGTGCTGGATCTGCTGAAGGAACAGAAGATCCTCTTCAGCCACGGTAGCGCGTTCAACTGGCATAAGCCCGACCACTTCCGCCTGGTCTTCCTGCCCGATGTGCAGACCCTCACCAGCGCGCTGGAACGCCTGGGTAACTTCATGGCTGACTACAAGCAGAAGTAATAACGATGATGTAGATACGCGAGAATCCCGGCACCTTGTCCACTTTTGGAGGAGGTGCCGGGATTCTTTATGCTCTGTGAAGGGCGTTGAGGTGCAGCGCGCCGGAGGACGGGCGCCGCACGCCGGAGGCGCTTCTACTGCTGCTGAGCCTGCTGCGCCTGAGCTAGGCGCTCGCGGGCACCCTCCAGCCACGCCTCACAACGCTTCGCCAGTGCCTCACCGCGTTCCCACAGGGCAATGGACTGCTCCAAATTGCTCTGACCGCTCTCAAGCTGACGAACCACAGCATCCAGCTCAGCACGAGCCTGCTCATAGCTGAGGCTATCCACCGGGGCGCCCATCGCCTCGGACGCAAACACAATATTTTCAGACATTAGTACTCCTTGTATCAAACTTTCTATAGAACCTAAAGACTAAACCACACGAACATCCGCGGTGCCCTGCTCCGCATGAACCGTCAAATGCTCACCGGAAACTAGCAGGGATGTATCGCGCACCAGCGAGCCGTCGTCACGCTGCACAATGGAATAGCCGCGCGCAAGAATCTGCAGGGGAGAAAGCGCACGAACTCGCGCCAGAGTATGGCCAATGGCGTCGGATTCGCGGCGAACACGCTGCTCAACCGCGCGCAGAGCACGCTCACGCAGACGGTACAGCTCATCGGTACGCCAATTTAGATCCGTCTCGGGCTGAGACATAGACGGGCGGCTGCGCAGAGCCTGCAGACTCTGCTGCTGCACATCAATAAAACGCACCACGGCGGACTTCATACGCAGGCGAGAATCCTGAATAATCGCCAGTTCTTCGTTCAGATCCGGCACAATATTCTTACCCGCATCCGTGGGCGTGGAGGCGCGGAAATCCGCCACCAGATCCAAGATCGGCTGATCCGCCTCGTGACCAATAGCCGAAACCACAGGGGTCTGAGCAGCCGCCACTGCACGCACCAGAGACTCATCGGAGAAGCCCAACAGATCCTCAAAGGAACCACCGCCGCGGGCAATGACGATAACATCCACCTCGGGGTGTGCATCTAGCTCCTGCAGAGCAGCAATGACCTCACGAGGAGAATCGACGCCCTGAACCTTGACATTGCGTACCTCAAAAGCCACCTGAGGCCAACGTGCAGAGGCATTGCGGATTACGTCTTTTTCTGCATCCGAATTACGACCGGTAATCAGACCCACGCGATGCGGCAGGTAGGGCAGAGGCTTGCGACGCGCCGGGTCGAATAGACCCTCAGCCTGCAGTTTCTCACGGAGCTGCTGCAGCTGCTCGTGCAGGTTGCCGGTACCCACCGCATACACCTGCTGACCGCTAAGCATTAGGCTACCGTTTTTCCACAGGCTGGGCTTGACCTTAGCAACAATGCGTGAACCCGGCTGAATATTCTGCGGCAGCGTGGCAGCGGCACGACCAAAAAGAGACATTGAGAAGGAATAATCCTGTTCAAGGTCCTTAATATCTATATACACATTGTTACCGCGGTGCCTGAGAGAGACCACCTGAGCCTCAATCCAGGTCTGCGGGATCTTCGCCAAATAATCGCGGGTATTGGTCGCCAGCAGCGCCAACGGCCAAGGGTTGGTCGCCTCGGTCATATTCGCCTTGGGTGGTAGCGCACGCTCCGATAACGCGGGCACCACCAGCTGACCGGACGGTGTCATTTCGGCAGGAATACTCATATCTCTATTGTGACCTATAAAAGGTAAAAGCGCGCGCCACACGGTCACACGCGCAACGCTTAAGGTGAAACTGAGGTGAGACTATAGTGCCTGTCCGGGTGGAACACGGTACCTTTAAAGGCTGAAGCTTGACGCGCGGAAAGCGCCTGCGACCCAGCACACAGGCACTTCACGCACCGCGCCATAACCACGTAGGATAGAGTTCATGTCCACTGAAACCATCTCCCTCGGTCTGCCCGTCGTACCCCGAGTACGCCGCACCCGCGAAGATATCGAAGCAGCAGCGCCCGTTGCCGGCGAGAAGAAAGTCCTGCTAGCAACCCCCCGCGGCTATTGCGCGGGCGTGGATCGCGCCGTGATCGCCGTGGAAAAGGCACTGGAACACTACGGCGCACCCGTATACGTGCGCAAGCAGATTGTGCACAACCGCCACGTGGTTGAAACTCTGGAAAAGCAGGGCGCGATTTTCGTGGACGAGGTGGATGAAGTACCCGAAGGCTCCGTGAC
>Cebus_capucinus_imitator_PRJNA485217_SSR039__coassemble_1166_pt1 | contig 14447 bp, 11 predicted proteins | sample Cebus_capucinus_imitator_PRJNA485217_SSR039__metabat2_high_PE_009 | metagenome-assembled genome bin Cebus_capucinus_imitator_PRJNA485217_SSR039 | reverse complement strand
AAGGACTAGTTGAGAACACGCTCCAATAGTTCATAGAGGGTAAGTAAAAGCCTCCGGGTCCCGTTATGGGATATCCGGAGGCTTTACTTTTAGGCGTTATAGAGGGGTTTACTTACCCAGCAGCTTCTTAATCTGTGCTGCGCGTGCCTGCAGACCCCAGGTGGTGACCTTGACCATGGAGTCCTTAATGATATTGCCGGTCATCTTCGAAGCGCCAATCTCGCGCTCAACGAAGGTGATGGGCACCTCCACGATCTTCAGGTTTGCCTGCTCGGAGCGCCACGCCAGATCCACCTGGAATACGTAGCCCTTGGAGTCAATGCCGTCCAGGTTCAGGCGCTGCAGTGCCTGACGGGTGTAGGCGCGGAAACCTGCGGTGATGTCCTTAATCTTGGTGCCCAGCACCAGGCGGGTGTACAGGTTGGAGCCGCGGGAGAGGATTTCGCGGTGCACGGGCCAGTTTTCGATCTTGCCGCCGGGCACGTAGCGCGAACCAATTGCCAGATCGGCGCCGTTGCGGATTGCCTCAACCAGGGAGGGCAGCTGCTCGGGCTGGTGGGAGCAGTCAGCGTCCATTTCGATGAGCACGTCGTAGCCTGCTTCCAGACCCCAGTCGAAGCCCGCCAGGTATGCGCCACCCAGACCGTTCTTGACGGTGCGGTGCATTACGTGAATCTGCGGGTCGATGGCTGCCATATCGTCTGCGATCTGGCCGGTGCCGTCGGGGCTGGAGTCGTCGACCACGAGAATGTCAACATCGGGTGCTGCTGCGCGCAGACGACCCACAACGATGGGGAGGTTTTCCTTTTCGTTATAGGTGGGGATGATGGTTAGTACTCGCATAGGGGCTCCCTCGGGGTCGCTCATGTATAAGTGTCTAGATTCTTTATAGTATACCGCGCCGCGGCCGCCGGTTGAGACATTCGGACGGCCACGGCGTGGATTTTCAGTGTATTTAAAGCTGAACTTGAGCCTAGTCGATGTAGATTCGTTCCAGGCTCGGCAGCGGCACATCGCTCGCGAGCACCGGCAGCAGCGGAATGCGAGCGCGCGGGTCGGTACTCCAGGAAGCAACGCGCGAATCCGGTGCCTGAACCATCAGCTCGGTAATATTCCACAGGGCGATGGTTGCCGGGGTGTCTACGGTCAGGGTGCCGGTGAAGGGGTTCTCTTCGGCAATGGAGCGGTAGGTGCCTCGGGTAAGGGCTGCGAAGGCGCTGCGTGCCGAGACGCCTTTGGGTGCGGTGGCGAATCGGTAGGCCACCTCCCAGCCGCTGATTGCCTGAAGCTGCGCGTCCGAGCCCAGAGCTACGGAGACGCCAATGCTATTGGCGCGGCGCATCAGGGAAGCATTGGCTTCCGAGTGCTGCTGAGTATCTCCCGCGCTGATGCCCAGGTGGTAGCGGTGGTCGGCGGCGTGCTGCAGCTGCTCATCGATGACCGGGGTCTGCTGACTATCCTGGATCATTTCTAGGCGGATGGGTAGGAAGCGTTCTGCCTGACGTGCACGATCTGCCAGTGCCAGTGCCGGTTCGAAGGAGGTGGCATCCAGGGAGAGTACCAGAGATGCATCTGCCAGCATGGAGACCAGGGCAGCAAAGCTCTCGGGTGCAATGGAGGCAATCTGGGAGGCGGTCAGGTGTACGCCGGTTAGGCGGGCGCTATAACCGGTGACCGTATGTACACGAGCACCCGGTGCACTAATAACCGCGTGGGCTGCATCCAAAGCTGCGGTGATAGAGTTGGCGTTCAGTGCCTCAACGCTGTCCAGGTGTAGTAGGATACGCACATCCACCGGCTGAGTGCTGCTCTCAATACCCTCATGTACAGCAGGCAGCTGCTGCGCACTAGCACCGAGCACATGGGTGTAGTAGCCGACCGCTGAACTCAGCGCAAAATACTCGCCCAAATCCTCATCAGTTACCGGCGCGTAGGCACGGGAGAAGGTGGGGGTAATGAGCTTACCCTCCAGGGCGATCTGCTCCATGCGCTCATCGGCGATGGAGGCGGCGCCCGCGTCCGATCCTGCCCAGACGGTCATGCCGTTTTCAGTCAGCAGTGCCGTGGCGTAGGGGTCGATGGGGGTGTATACGCTGCCGTCGGTAAAGAGACGGATGCTCATAGCTACTCCTTAAATTTTGTCAGGTGCTCTATCAATGAGTCCATTCTACCGCGCGTTTGGTGCTCAGTAGGTTTAGGTTACGCATGGCTACATGCTGCACCTGCACGAGGGTTAAAACAGGGGTAAAAGCATTAAGCCGGTAGGTGCATAACCTACCGGCTTATCGCTGTGCCACAGGCTGCCAACTACAAGGCATAGACTGCGGGCAGACGCGAGCGCTAAATATCCAGCGCTACAACTCCCCTGCGAACCGCCTCAATGGCCTCTTCGCAGACGGCGCGCACACCCGGGTCCACCTGGCTAATATGCGTAATCTGATCCAGGGTATCCACCACCTGCTTAGCCCAGCGCACAAAGTCACCGGCCGCTAGATCGCTATCTTCCAGGGTTTTTGCCAGGTGAGCCCCGGCAGCCCAGGTGTAGATCGGGTTCACCAGTCCCAAATCCATGGGAGGAGTCTGATCCAAATGGTGTTCACTTTCGGCGGCGTTTAGATCAGCTAGCAGGCGGCTCAGGACGCTCAGGCGCTCACGTACGGCAGGTTCCGGGTAGCGCGCCAGGTGCTCCACGCCGTCACGGCGACCCTGATACACCAGGGCAGCCACCACGGCAGCCACCGCCGGAGCAGACAGACCCTCCAGCAGACCGTCACCCAACGCCAGGGAGGTCAGCAGGTCCTTCTCACCGTAAATACGGCGCAGGCTCTGACCCGAAGCACTCAGGCGCAGCTGCCCTTCTTCTTCTTTCACATAGCCGTAGGATTGCAGCAGCTGAGCAATACGGTTAAACACCTGAGCGATCGTATTGGTTCGGCGCGCAATCTGACGGCGCAAAGCCTCGGTCTCCTGGTTCAGGGAGTACCAGCGTTCAGCCCAGCGGGCGTGCGCCTCACGCTCGGAACAGCCGTGGCAGGGATGCGCTCGCAATGCTGCCTGAGCCTCCTGCAGCTTAACCAGCAGGGCGTTATTTTTACTGGGCGCGGCACGATGACCCATATGGCGAGGAGATTTACCGTCAATGAGAGCCTGACGCATACGAGAGGCGGTATCGCGGCGCTCCTTCGGGGTCTTAAAGGTTGCCTTACGCGGGATTTTAATATGGGAGACCGGGTCAATCTGTCCCTCAAAATCACGCGTGGAGGCGGTGCGCAAATGCCCGTCCTCGGTAATAATACTCACGCGCGGATCCACATTAGACTCGGCGCGGGTGAGCACCACCGCATAACCGTAGGAACGACCGTGCGGAATAAAAATAATATCGCCCGGAGCCAGCTCCTGCAGGCTCTGATGAGCCTGGGTACGCGCATAACTCTGATTGGACTGCGCGGCCTTCTTCTCCAGCTGATTCACCTGGCGGCGCAGGCTAAAGTACTCGCCAAAATCTCCCAGGTGGCAGGCAAAGGACTCACGGTAGCCCTCCATCGCCTTCTCATTTTTACGCACGCGCGAGGCCACGCCCACCACGGATTTATCCGCCTGGAACTGCGCAAAAGAAGACTCCAGAATCTTACGGGTACGCTCAGCACCATAGGAGGCAATCAAATTCGCGCTCATATTATAGGTGGGTCGGAAGGAAGAATTCAGCGGGTAGGTGCGCGTAGAAGCCAGGGATGCCACCTGCTCCGGGATCATGCCCGGGCGCCACATGACCACCGCATGACCCTCAATATCAATGCCGCGGCGGCCGGCGCGACCGGTCAGCTGAGTGTACTCACCCGGGGTGATATCCACATGACCCTCACCGTTAAACTTGGTGAGCTTCTCCAAAATTACCGTGCGGGCGGGCATATTAATACCCAGCGCCAGGGTCTCGGTAGCAAAGACAATCTTCACTAAACCCTGGGCGAAAAGGGACTCCACGACCTCTTTAAAGAGAGGCAGCAGACCAGCATGGTGTGCAGCAATACCGCGCTCCAGACCCTCGCGCCACTCATAGTAGCCCAGGGCGTTCAGATCGCGGGTGTCCAGGTGCGCGGTCGCCTCGGCAATATAGGCGCGAATAGTCTGCGCCTGAGAGGCCGTGGTGAGCACAATATCGGCATCCACGCACTGGGCGACCGCATCATCACAGGCAGCGCGGGAGAAAATAAAGCAAATAGCCGGCAGCAGCGCAGCCTTATCCAGCGAGCGCACCATGTCGGGTCGGCTAATACGGTGCGGGCGTAGAATATCCTGCACGGTTTCGGCACGCGAATCCTGCTGAATGCCGTGGCGTGCCGCGTAGCCGCCGCCTCCGCGACCGCGGGTGAACTTTTCGCGTTTGGAGCTATAGCGCTCGCCGCCGTTATAGCGGCGGAATCCGGGCTTGAGCTGCTTGAGCAGAGGGTTAAAGCGCAGACCTTCGGGGGCGTTAATGATTTTATCGGCGTATGATTCGCCACGGCTAAAGGTTGCCGAGACGCCCTTAGGACCGCGCTTTTTGGGGTCTTTGCCGCGTGCTGCTCGTTTCGCGTCGCGCCCGGTGCGCACGGAAGCTTCCCCGGCTTTGCGCGCCTGCTTTTTAGACAGAGCCACACTATTATCGCTCTCAATATCTTCACGGTTACCCTCAATGGGGACGAAGAGATCGACAATGCGCGAGCCGACCATCATATGCTGCCATAGGGGCACGGGTCGGGTTTCGGAGACGATTACATCGGTGCCGCCGCGCACGGTGTCCAGCCAGGCGCCGAATTCTTCCACATTGGATACGGTTGCCGACAGGGATATGACGGTCACGTGCTCGGGCAGGTGAATAATGGCTTCTTCCCACACGGCACCGCGGAAACGGTCGGCGAGGTAGTGCACCTCGTCCATGACCACATATCCCAGGTTTTCCAGGGTGGGTGAGGCTGCGTAGAGCATATTGCGCAGCACCTCGGTGGTCATGACAACCACGGGTGCTTCGGTGTTAATGCTGGTATCTCCCGTGAGCAGGCCGACGGATTCTTCACCGTAGGCGCGCACGAAGTCATGGTATTTTTGGTTGCTCAGTGCCTTAATGGGCGTGGTGTAGAAGGCTTTTTTGCCGGTGGCTAGAGCCAGGTAGATACCAAATTCGCCGACGACGGTTTTACCGGCGCCGGTGGGTGCGGCAACGAGCACCGAGCGTTGGTTTTCTACGCTGGTGCAAGCTTGACGCTGGAAGTCATCCAGGGCGAAGCCGAGGTTCTTTTCGAAGGCGGCTAGGCGGGTTTTTGCGTGTGCTGCTGCGGCTTTGGCGGTGGCGTATCGTTCTGCCGGGCTCAGGTACTGCTCATCATTGCTGCTGTCCTGTGTCGTATTTTTTTCGTTCATTCCTCCATTTTACGCTGTCCGCTCTTTTTTAGTCGCGGTGCAGGTCACTGCTGAGCGCATAGCTGAACTCGTAACCGTCCTGGATCAGGCCGGTGCGCATAATGCGCATCCACGCACCGGGTTCGCAGTGTAGATTTCCGCTACCGCGCAGAGGGATGCGGAAGTACTCCACGGCGCCTCCGCGATCACGGAAGTCTGCCTCCAGGTAGATATAGCGTTCATCCATATGGGTGACCTGTGCCAGCAGCACGGTCTTTTCGTTGCTGTGGGCGGCTCCCAGCGGACCCACATAGCACCAGTCAGTGTCATAGCGCGAACCGGTGGCGGCAAGCAGCACCCGATCACCCACAAGTAGGGATTCGCCGGTGGGTACGGGTACGGAAAGCTCCTCGCCGGTGCCTTCCAGACGTACACCAATGGTGTAGTTATTGCGCCAGTATTCCACGGTGCCGGTGTAGAGTGAGCTGCTGGTGCGTCCTTCAAGACCGGGCGTATCGGTAACACTGAGCGCCGGGAAATAGCGGGGCTTGACCCACAGGCTGCGCGGGTACAGGCTATAGGCGTAGCTATCTCGGCGGGCGATATCCTCAGCGTCTCCGCGTACCTCCAGCCCGGAGAGGGATTTGAACATATAGCTACCGTTATTGCTGGTGCGCCCGAAGTTATAGGTGCGCGCCTGGCGCGGGTTACTCAGCACCGTGCCGAGGTCTGCGCGCATACCGCTATAGCTTTTCTCCGGTAGGGCATGGGAGATGGTGGCTAGGTCTTCGCAGGTGAGCGCCATCCAGCTATGGGTTGTGGAGGTGTCCAGGGCGCGGTATTCTGCGGTGCGGGCGTGGATAATGCGAGCGCCCAACGTGGCTGCCATGTCCATTGCCGGGAGCAAATCGGAGTCGTTGCTGAGCACGAAGATTACGTGGTGGGGGTCGTTGGCGTGGTCCAGGGCTGCCTGGATGATGGCAAGGGCGCAGAGCACGTCGATTTGTTTCTCTTCGATGCTCACTTCGATCTCGCCGGTGGAGGTGCGCTCATTGCGGGCGGCGAGGTAGCCGGGCAGGATGGTGGCGCCTTCTGCTTCCCATTTGGCGGCGCGTTCGTTATTGTGTTTCAGGCTTTTTTCTACGCGGGCGATATCGCCTTTGGGTTTGGTGGCGGCTGCCATGTAGAGGGCGTCGATCTCGTAGCCGAGGGACGTGAAGAAGGTGCGGATTCCTGCGGCGGAGAGGTTCTTTTTGAAGCCGAGCAGGTCTTTGGTGCGTTTGGCGATGTTTTGGGTGTCGACAATAATGGTGCAGCGGTGCATTATGTTCTTTCGCTGGTGGTTGAGTATGGTTTCTTGGCGTATAGGCGCCGGTGCACCCCGGGGGGGGTTCTTTTCAGTTGGTGCTATTCGCCCGTTTCCGTGCCGGAGGCTGTGGTTTCGGACGGTGGGTTGAGGTGCGTTTTAATTATGCCAGGTTCATGCAAATTTTTCTGTGTACGACACTCCCTTATTCTTATCAAGCGCTATTCGCGAGCAGACACCTTGTGTGCCATCAGACAGGTTATGTGCGTGAATAAGGTGTCTGATGGCAGATAAGCTGTCTGATGACGAATCTACCCAAGCCCCCTGCCGCCCGAGCACTCAGCCGGGCATAGAAAAGGGTGTCTGCGTTAGATTCCTCATCTAACACAGACACCCTCAGCAGCCGTTGAGTCACAAAGCTATTTAGTTCTTTTCCTCAGCCACATAACCCATGGTCGCAAGATCCTCAGCGCTGGTTGCGGTATTCAGCTCCGCCTCGGACAGACCAGCCGCCAGCTTCGCATCGCGGCGGTCACGCGCCTTATCGTTCACCAGGCAGATAGCAATCGCCAGGAAGAAGAAAATCAGCAGCGGCGCCATCAGGTAGAACATCATCATAATGTCAGTACCCGGGGCGGTCATAGCCGCGATCAACGCCACCAGAACCACCACAATACGCCAAGACTTCAAAATAGTCTTACCGCGAATCAGGCCCATCATATTAATGCCGACCAGAATCACCGGAATCACGAAGGACATGGAGAAAGTGAACATGAACTTCACGACAAAGGGAATGTAGGTCTCCGCCTGAATAAAGCTTGCGGTACCCTGAGGTGCAAAGGTCGAGAACGCATGCACCACGCCCGGCAGAGTCCACCAGGAAATCAGCACGCCGCAGGCAAAAGCGAAAATACCGCCGGAGAGGAAACCGTACAGGTACTTCTTCTCCTTAGCGTGCAGAGCCGGCAGAATAAAACGCAGAGCCTGGTACATCCACACCGGAGACGCCAACGCCAGACCCATATACAGACCCACGCGCATCAGCTGGTCAAAAGGCGAAATGACCGAAGAGTAGTTCAGTGTCGCCTCACGACCCTGCTCGCGAGCCATCGCGTGAATCGGTTCGGTAATCGCCTGAATAAACGGGTTGTACAACCATACGGCGGCAATGATCGTGGTAATCACGGTAGCAATTGCCGACTTAATCAGGCGGTCACGGAACTCGCGCAGGTGCTCCTTGAGCTCCATACGTGCTTCGGGGTTGAGCTTACGACTGCGGACCTCTTGATCCGGTTTAGCCATTAAATCCTCACTAACTTGAAGGCTCACGCCCTACTGTAGGACAACCCGACCCGCGCCTCACCCCGAAAAAATCCGGAAGTGATGCGCGGGCCGGTGATTAGGAAGTCTTACTTCTCGCTCTTACCGTTGTCGACAACCTCAGCGGTGACGGTTTCGGTCTTCTGCTCGTTCTCGTCCTTGTCCTTCTTGGCGTCGTTCTTCATGCCCTCAACCTCGGACTTGAAGATACGCATGGACTGACCCAGGCTGCGAGCCATACCCGGCAGCTTCGGAGCGCCGAAGAGCAGGATGATCAGGATGATAACGACAATGATAGTTGCCGGGTGAGAGAAAATGTTACCCATGAGTGAAACACCTTTCTGTGCAGTTTAGAGCAGGTCTCCAACATTCTGAGGTTGACCGAGTCGATCTCGTCGGGAGACCCGTCGCTTGATTCGCTCAGACCTGCGTGTCTGTTTACCTTGTTCGTAGTTATTGTACGCCTCGGGTACCGGAGTGAAGACACCCAGCTGCGGTTCACGTCGAACACGGCGCTTTGTGCTTTCATTGGCACGCTCAACAGCGTCCTCCACATTTTCAACGAGAGTGAACGCCTCATCAAGCAGAGTCAAGCCACGTTTGAGCGCTGGCAGGATAATGACCGCCAGAAACGCCACGGCACTCACAATCAGAGCGCCCCATAACAAAACCCAAAACCACCAAGGCATACAACCAGTATATAGGTTTTGAAAAGATATTACGTGCAGAATCCACTAAAATCATTCTTCAAGCCAAAGTTTGAACCCTCCTTTAGCTATGAGCTAAGAGCAGCATTCAGCACAGGATGCTGCGAGCGCGCACCTCAGGAGGCGGTGGGCGCTCGCAGGCAGCTTGAGGCAGAGACCCCTAGAGTTCGGCGCGCAGCTGCTGCACCAAATCCTCCAGGCGTTGCTCGTACCCGGCGCGAATATGCTCCGGCCCCAGCAGCTGCACCGCGCCCTCCTGCTCCACCAGCAGGCGCATCATACGGCTAAACCAGGGGCTATCCACGCCGGCGGCTGCGCTCGCGTCGCGCTCAAGCTGATCGTGCCCACCGTAGTAGTGCACACGGTAGAAGGTTTTGGGTGCGGAACTAATCGCACCGGGCGTACGCGCCGACTCCAGACTCTGCTTCTTCAAACGCTCGATCAGAGCATTAAAAGGTTCTGTTTCAAGCAGGTCATCATCCACATGCACCGTAATGGAGGGGTTCTGAGGATCCAACGCCTGGCTGCGACCCCACACTGCCGGAGTATCCCCATTGGGATGCTCGTGCACGCTACCTGCGCCCAAACGAGAATTCCAGTGCACATTGGACAGACGGAAATTACGCCAATGGTTCTCCCCCGGCGCATCCGGATAGTAGGCGTGCACATAGAACTGGTTATTCTCAAACACCAGGGCGTAGGGCTCGATCACGCGATGATCATTCTCACCGTAGGTAATATCCCAGGCGCCGCCCTGCTGCACCGCATCAATGGAAGGTTGCAGCAGGCTCAGATCCGGGTGGAAGCTCAGCCCACCCTCCATCTGCTCGCACAGCGCCGGGTAGGAGGCACGCAATGCCTGAGCAATACGTTCCACGCGCTCATCTCCCGCCCAGAGCAGGCGCGCTGCCGAGAGGGAGAAGAGCATCATGGCGATCTCAACACGGCTCAGGTTCACGCCGTCAAAGATTATATCGCTCGCCGGGTACTCGGTATTGGGGTACAGGAATACCTTGGTGCCCGATAGATCCGGATTACTCACATGGCTCTGGCCGGTATCTTCCAGGGGGCTGAGCGGCGCCTGCTCGTGACGACCCATATAGTAGGCGCTATCGGACAGCTCGGAGCGGTAGTAATCATCCACGCCACCGAGCACCTTTTTGAGCTGCTTGCGCATCTTATCCTGGTTCTCAACGCCAAAACGCGCAGCCACCTTTTTCAGCGGAATATCTTCGTTTTCATGCGTAGTACCCTGCGCCTCAACAGACATGCTATTGATAGCGTAAAGCCCCAGCAGAGTATCGGTCAGTTCGTCAATATTATCCGAACGATCACGCACATCCCTCTTACCCAGTGCGGGTGCAACCGGGGCAGCCGCCTGCTGAGCCTGCAGCTTCTCCAAGAGCTTTTTTTGCGCATCATAGGCGCCCTGTTGGAACTCCGTGGGGTGCGAGCAGGCAGCCGGGGGCAGAATCACCCAATCCGAGCAAATAGCCTGCACGGCGCTCTCAGTCACGCCGTAACTAGCCACCTCAAAAGGAGTATGACCGGTGCGGTGGTGCACCCAAATCGTGGACTCGTGGCCGTGCAGATGCGCATCCAAATGCTGAGCCACGGAAAAATCCAGGGGTGCCTTGGCGGCGCGGTAGGCGCGTCCAATACTCACCCAGGACCAGCGCGGCAGACGGTACACGAACGCCTTAGGCGCCTGACCGGGCTCAATTTTATCCGGGCGTACCGCAGTCACATAGTAGTTACCCAAACGGTACGCGATGCCCCAAATCCACAGGTTCATTGCCTTCTTATCCTCGCCCTTGCCATTGCGGTAGCGGATATCCAGCTCGCTATGGCGCGCAAAAGCGGTGAAGGTTTCCTCCAGGAACTTATCGTCCGTAAAGTGCAGGCGCTGCAGCGGCTCGGTGATCGTGTGCTGCTTAGCCAGGGTGGCAAAACCGGGCACCTGCACCGAGAGTTTACGCAGAATGCGGCGAGCGCTATCGTCCAGCTCAGTACCGTACCAGGCGGCGCACAGGGATGCGACCAGGCGGTACTCTTCGGCACCCATATCCCAGGTCTTCAGGGTGTTCGGGCGCGGCTCCAGGTAGTAGTAGTCCGTACCTTCAACGGTGCGGTGACCCAGGCTCAAACCGGCATCGCGCAGGGTCTTCTTGGCGCGGGAAAAGTCTTTTTCTTCGCCCTCGCTCAGCGTGGAGGGGTCGGCAACATCTAGCAGAGTCAGAAATTCGGCGCGGGTAATGCCGTGGTGCTTGGCTTCTGCTTTGGCTGCCAGCGTCTGATAAAGGTGCAGCAACTGTGCGGTACTTAAAGACATAGGTTAATCATACCCGGCGTGTGGTGGTGCTTACGATATTGTGCGGCACAACCCGGGGAGATTCACAGTATTTTTCGGGCGGGTACCGCAGGTGTACGCTGCAATACAGCCGGCACAGCAAAGGCGGTCCGCCCTTCCTTAGCGCGCACTGCATAGAAAACACAATGCACGCGTAGAAAGGGCCGAACCGCCTAACGCTTGTTACGCTTTTGAGAGCGCTTAGAATTTAGCGAACGTCCAGCAGGTCCACCACGAAGATCAGGGACTCGCCGGGCTTAATCACGCCACCGGCGCCACGCTCACCATACGCCATTTCCGAGGGGATCTCCAGGCGACGGCGACCGCCGACCTTCATGCCCAGCAGGCCCTCATCCCAGCCGCGGATAACCTGACCAACGCCCACGCGGAAGGGCAGGGGCTCGCCGCGGTTCCAGGAAGCGTCGAACTCTTCACCGGTGGAGAATGCAACACCCACATAGTGAGTGAGCACCTGGGAGCCGGGAACAACCTCAGCGCCGGAACCCTCGATCAGGTCGGTAATAATCAGCTCGGTGGGAGCCTCGCCCTCGGGGAAATCGATTTCGGGCTTCTCGCGGTCCAGATTACGCTGACCAAAAGACATAGTGTCCTCCTTCGTGCCGCCCTGACGGGCGTAGTATTTCGGCGCGCCACGCGGGCGCATTAGTACTAGTGTAGCTTAGGATGCGCTCACAGTGGCGGTCGCGGTAGCAGCTGCCGGGTTGGTGCTTGCAGCCGGGGTTGCCGCAGCGGATGCACTGGCGCTTGCAGCTGCGCTCGCCTGAGCCTTCTGCTGCTCAATCAGCTTAGCCTGAGCCTCGGACTGCGGGGCTGCATCCAGAATATCGACCACGAACACCAGGGTGCCGGAGGGGCGACCCTGAACAGCCTCGTTACCGTAGGCAAGATCGCCGGGGATGACCAGCTCAACACGGGAGCCGACCTTCTGACCGGCAAGGCCCTGAGTCCAACCCTTAATAACGCCCTGCAGGGAGAAGGAAATCGGCTGGGTGTTGTAGTTACCGTCAAAGACCTGACCGTCAGACCACTGCGCGCCAATATAACGCACATACAGGGTGTCGGTTTCCTTCACGGTCGCTCCATTACCCTCAATGAGCACCTTAGTCTTCAGCTCGGTCGGGGCGTCGCCGCGGTTATCCTCAAACTTCAGCGAGGCGTTGCCGTTATCCAGGGTGAAGGCGGGGAAGGGTGCCTCAGCCGGTGCCTGGGAGCCCTCAACATAGCCGGGTAGCTTCTTGGTGACGGTGTATACCTCAAAGTCGGTTGCGGTGCCCGGTGCCAGGGTCGCATTGGTCACGCCCTTAGCGGCTGCCTGCTGGTCCTGGTTGGTGGCGTGCGCGAAAGTGCCGCCAACCTTCATCTTGGTGAAAGTATTGTAAATCTCGGGTGCCAGCTGCTTGAGACGATCATTAATGGGCACAATAATCGGGCCCTGGGAGCCGGTGTAGGTGGAGTCCTTGAGGGTGTTGTCCTTGGAGGCGTCAAAAACGCTCACCTGAACAATCAGGAAGTCGCCGTCCTTAATCTGGTCGCCGTCGCCCTCTTCAATCACGCGCACCTTTTCGCTAGCAACGGCGAAGGGTGCCTTGTATTCAGCCTCGGGGGCTGCGGTGGTGCCGTGGGTGGTGACCTTCACGTGGTCCAGCGGGTTGGAGGTGCCGCATGCGCTCAGGGTCAGCGCCAGCACGCTTGCGCCGGCGGCGAGAGTCATCAATTTCTTTGCCACAGTGTTGGCCTTTCGGTCGGTGCCTGTCTCGGGCTTTCAGGTGAGTTAGTACTATGCTACCTAATCTAGCTGTGTGAATCCTATATGCGCCCCTATATGACGCTGACAGGATATAACACTGTTTAGGGCTTTGAGCTAGATCAGAGGCGGGGTGACCGGTGCCGGTTCCTTACCCTGGAGCATGGCGATCAGCTGATCCACATCCGCGCTTTCGGTCTGGAAGGGATCCTTGCACACCACCGGATGCTGCGGGTACAGGTTGAGCTTCAGGTGCACCCAGTCCACGGTGAACTGCTCCCCCGCCGCAAGAGCCGCACGAATAAAACGCGAGCGCAAAGCCGCGCGGGTTGCCGGGGGCTGCTCGGTTGCTGCCTCCGCCGTACCAGCGGGCAGGATGGTTTTAATGGCTCCGCGGCGCACCAGGGCGTGGTAGATGCTACGCTGCGGATCAATATCGTGGTAGGCAAGATCCAGCTGGCGAATACGCGCACTGGAGTAATCGGCTGCTTCTCCCTTAGCGCGGGCACGAGCAATATAGCTATCGAGCAGCTTCTTTTTAATCGCCCAGTCAATCTCGGTGTCAATGCTGCTATAGTCGCCGCTTTCCACAGCGTCTAGGGTGCGCTGCCACAGATCCAGGGCGTAGCCCACATGCTCGTGGTGTGCGCCATACTGTTGCACGTATTGGCGGGCGGCATCCAGGTAGTGGCGCTGCACGCTCAGAGCGGTGTAGTGCGTGCCGTCTACCGTGGCGAACGTCGCAGTACCGCTCAGATCGTGGCTAATGGCGCGCAGAGCATTCGGCACGGACGCCAGATCCAGGCTGGTCACCGGGAAATGATCCTCAAGCATGCGCAGCACCAAATCGGTGGAGGCAATCTTAAGCAGAATAGTCGGTTCAGCCATATTCGAGTCGCCATTAATCACGTGCATGCGACGGAAACGCGAAGCGTCGGCGTGCGGCTCATCGCGGGTGTTAATCAGCGGACGCGAGCGCGAGGTGGAGGTGCTTGCTGCCTCCCAAATATGGTCGGCGCGCTGGCTAAAGGAGTAGCTGGGTACGCCGGTGGTTCCGGTGCCCTCGACCTTGCCGGCGGTGATGACCGGGCCACCCTGCGGGTGGGTTTTACCCGCACCGACCAGAATCTGGCGGGTGACCAGGAAGGGCACCAGCTGCTTGATCAGGGTGTTGAATTCGAGTTTGCGGCTGATCAGGTAGTTTTCGTGGCTACCGTAGGAGTTACCGGCGGAGTCCACATTATTTTTGAACAGGTACAGCTGCCCTGCGGTGCCTTCTGTGGCGAGGCGCTGCTGGGCTTGGCGTGCTAGGCGGGCAAAGAGCAGCTCACCGGCGCGTTCCTGGGCAATGAGTTCGGTAATGCTGCCGCATTCGGCGGTGGCGTATTCGGGGTGGGATCCCACGTCCAGGTAGAGGCGGCCACCATTGGGCAGGAAGACATTGGTGGAGCGCCACTGGTCGAGTACGGGTTTGAAGAGTGCCTGGGCGGCTTCTTCAATGCTCAGACGCCCATAGGAGTCGGGGATGAAGTTCAGCCCGTATTCACTTTCAATACCGTAGATGCGCTGTTCCATGCTCTCTTCTTTCGCTGTATATCTTCTGCTCTTCTAAGTCTACAGCGC
>Cebus_capucinus_imitator_PRJNA485217_SSR039__coassemble_1164_pt1 | contig 14494 bp, 7 predicted proteins | sample Cebus_capucinus_imitator_PRJNA485217_SSR039__metabat2_high_PE_009 | metagenome-assembled genome bin Cebus_capucinus_imitator_PRJNA485217_SSR039 | reverse complement strand
TAGTATTTTTCATCGCGAGGGGTGTCTTCCCTCGCAACGAAAAATACTATTCGCGACGCGGGGAGGTTATGCCGGGTCTAAAGAGTATCACCCGTGCAGAAAATCAGTACGTAGCCGCTTATGACAAACCCCGCGCTATCTAACACCTCACATTAGGGTATTAGATAGCGCGGGGCTTGTCGTTATGTGAGCAGGTACAGGCCTAAGCCAGGGACTCAGCGGTTGCGAAAATCAGAGTCTCAACAGCACCGCGAGCACCCGCAGCCGGGGTTTCCAGAATGACCGACGCGTCAATAGCCTCGGAGTCCAGGGCAGCACCGGCAAGCAATCGGGTCGTAGCGTCCTGCTTATCAGCGCCGGTAATCAGGAAGAAGATTCGGCGCGAGTTATTGACAATCGGCAGAGTGACCGAGACACGCTCAGCCGGGGGCTTGGGCGAATCGGTAATCATGCAGGTGACCGCCATACCGCCATCGACCGGGTCTTCGGGCAGACCGGTACCCAGCAGTACCTGACGTCGACCGGGGAACAGGGATGCAATATGCCCGTCGGGGCCCATGCCGAGCAGGGTCACGTCGAAGTAGGGCGCGGGCCATTCTACGGAGCCGTCGCCTCCGCATCCACCGGAACCGCAGCCACATCCGCCACCACCGCAGCCGCCTGCTTCAGCTTCGGGTTCGTCGCTGGGGGAGGAGCCGCAGCCTCCGCCACCACAGCCGCAACCACCGGCGGGACGCTCAGCAGCTTCTTCAGCGTGCAACTTATCGGCACGACCGTGACCACCGGCTAGGGGGAGTACCTCCGCATCGGCGGGAGTTTCCAAGAACTCGGGTTCTTCCACGGGGGCACCGCCACCACAACCGCAACCACCGGCGGGACGCTCAGCAGCTTCTTCAGCATGCAACTTATCGGCACGACCGTGACCGCCAGCCAGAGGCAGCTCGGAAACACCCTCGGGGATCTGCACGCGACGCTCGGGAGCTTCACCGGCAAAATTACGCATCTCATAGGCGTAATGCTCAGCGGCATCGGCCACGGAGGGGAAATGATCCGCCGGACCCATGCGGTGCACATTGGCCACGGGCATGCCGTAATCCAGCAGGTGCACCAGCAGCGCCTCAATTGCCTGACCGTCATTGCGCTCTTCGCTGCGCTCGGGCACAAAACGCTCATCGGAGAACCAGAAATGCACGCGCGACCAATCGATCGAGGGTACACGCTCGGAGGCTCCCCATGCAGCCAGAGTTGCCACGCCCATGGTGCCACCGGTTAGGGACACGTGCGCGATTTCACGCTGTTCAAGCGCCTCTTCAATGGCGTCGAGAATATGGTTCACAGCATCTGCCGCGAGGGATTCGCGACTCTCGTGCTTAACCAGGACGGGCTTCACATCGCCAATATTGGAGATTTTAGGCATCGTAGACCTCCGGGAAGGAGTTGGGGTCCAGACCGGCTTCGGGCTCGCAGGTGTCGGTCACGAACTTCACGTGGGGTAGTGCCTGCTTGAGCACGTCGCCGTAGGTGTCGTCTGCGTCCAGGCGGCGCAGCTCTTCGGAGATGCAATCTGCCAGGGAACGCACGGGTAGCGCGATCTGCTGTTCGGGGCCGTAGGGGGTCTGGATGACTGCCAGGCTCTTGCCGGGTCGGAACATGATCAGCTTGCCGTCTTCGCGCTCGATGGCTACGCGGTACAGGCCGCGTTCGTCGGCGCCGTCGGTTGCCAGGTGGGTTTCCACGCCGAGCTTCCAGCCGAGCCATGCGCCCAGCAGTACCACGGAGGGAGACTTATCCGAACCCCACACCGTAACACGAGTCACGGGGGAGTAGGGAACCTGCTCCAGCAGAGCAGCCAACTGGGTACGCCACAGAGTCAGGCGAGTCCACGCCAAATCGGTATCACCCTGACGGTACACACCCGAGAGCTTCTCCAGAACAGCCATCGGGTCATAAGCGCGCGCAGAATCAGTAATACGACGCTGAGCAATACGACCAATGGAATCCTCGGAAGGGTTCGCGGGCACAGAGTGCGGCCACCACACCACAATGGGCGAATCCGGCAGCAGCAGACCCGAAATCAGCGCCTCGGTGGGGGTCGAAGCCGAACCCCAGCCACGCAGAATAATCAGCTCGGAAGCACCCGCCTCGCCACCAACATGGATCTCAGCATCCAGCTGATCCGGATCGAGCGGGTCGTGCGAAATGTGCACAATAATACGGCTCGGGTGCTCATGGGAGGCACGGATTGCTGCGCGAATTGCCTCGCGGGAGTGGCCCTTTTCAGCCAGCACGACCAGGGTCAGCACACGACCGGAGGAGACGCTACCATTGCGCGCCAAAAGGTTCGACAATTCCTTAGAAATCGCCGAAACGGTGGTCTCGGTCAGATGAGAAATCACGGGCGCCTCCAGGCACGATCATCACGCTCAAGCATCTCGTGTGCCGAGCGCGGGCCCCACGAACCGGATTCGTAAGGCTCAGGCTTAACAGTGTTCTCTTCCCAGTACTCTTCGAAGGGGTCCAGGATCTTCCAGGAGAGCTCAACTTCCTCGTGGCGGGGGAAGAGCGGCGGCTCGCCCAGCAGCACATCCAGAATCAGACGCTCATAGGCTTCAGGGGATTCCTCAGTGAAGGAGTGACCGTAACCAAAGTCCATATTCACATCGCGGATTTCCATCTGGGTGCCGGGAACCTTCGCCGCGAAACGAATGGTCATACCCTCATCGGGCTGAACACGAATCACAATGGCGTTCTGGTGTGCGGTATCGCCCTCATCGCGACCGAAGAGACGATCCGAAGACTTCTTGAAAATCACCGCAATTTCAGTCACGCGGCGACCCAGGCGCTTACCGGCGCGTAGGTAGAAGGGCACGCCCTCCCAGCGGCGGTTATCAATAAAGAGCTTGAGCGCCGCAAAAGTCTCGGTGCGAGAATCAGCCGGGATATCCTTCTCATCGAAGAAGCCGTTCACATGCTCGCCACCCTGGTAACCGGCGGCGTACTGGCCCAAAGCGAAAGACTCTTCAAGATCCTTAATGCGCACAGCCTCCAGAACCTTCGCCTTTTCTTCGCGCAGGTGCTTGGAGTCCAGGCTCAGCGGCTCTTCCATAGCGGTTAGTGCCAGCAGCTGCAGCAGGTGATTCTGAATCACATCGCGTGCCGCGCCCACGCCATCATAGTAGCCCGCGCGGGAACCAATACCAATGTCCTCAGCCATGGTGATCTGCACGTGGTCCACGTAGTTGGCGTTCCACAGCGGCTCGAACATCTGGTTGGAGAAACGCATTGCCAGGATATTCTGAACGGTTTCCTTACCCAGGTAGTGGTCAATGCGGAAGACCGCGTCGGAGGGGAAGACCTTCTCCACAATGGAGTTCAACTCGCGTGCGGATTCCAGGTTATGGCCGAAGGGCTTTTCAATGACCACGCGGCGCCAACCCAGGTGCGCATCCTCATTGCGGGAGGCGAGGTTGTGCTCGGCAAGCTTGGAGAGTACCTGCTCGAATGCCTTCGGGGGGATGGAGAGGTAGAAGGCATGGTTATGCTGGGCGCCACGCTCGTCCAGTTCAGCCAGGGTTGCTTTGAGCTGGTCGTAGGCGGCATCGTCGTCAAAGGCGCCGACCACAAAACGCATGCCCTGAGCGAACTGGCTCCACACTTCCTCATTAAAGGGGGTGCGGGCGTGCGCCTGAACGGACTCACGCACATAGGCGCGGAAATCGTCGTCGCTCCATTCGCGACGACCAAAACCCACCAGACCGAAGCTGGGCGGGAGCAGACCGCGGTTCATCAAATCGTACACTGCCGGAAGCAGCTTTTTCTTAGCAAGATCGCCCGTCACGCCGAAAAACACCAGGGCGCTCGGGCCCGCAATGCGGTTCAGGCGACGATCGCGCGAATCCCGGAGAGGATTCGTCTCGTGACCAATAGTCAATGTGTATCCTTTGGTTACCCTATAGCGGAGTGCAATGTGTTTACCCATTGTACCGTTTTCACCGGTACGGGCGATAGCCACCGCCCGGCGGGCACGCACAGTGTGAGCTAAGCAAAAGGTCAGTTCAACCCATGCTTGAAAAGAGTCTCAACTATGTACGCACCCGTCGGGGCAGCGACTACTTCGATATTTAGCGGGAGCTATCCAGAACCGAACGAACCGACTCCAGCAGCTCCTCCCAGGAAGCGTCGAACTTCGCCAGACCCTCGGTCTCCAGCTTCTCAACCACCTCGGTGTAGGAGACACCGGCACGCTCCACAGCATCCAGAATCTCATTGGACTCGGCAAAGGTGGAGGTAATGGTATCGCCGGTGACCACACCGTGATCCGCCAGGGCGTCCAGGGTCGCCTCGGGCATGGTGTTCACGCAATGCGCCGCCGCCAGACCGGTCACGTACAGGGTATCGGGCAGTTCGGGGTTCTTCACACCGGTGGATGCCCACAGCGGGCGCTGCACATTTGCACCGTGAGCAGCCAGGCGCTTCCAACGCTCAGAGGTGAATAGCTCCTCAAAGACCTGGTACGCCAGGCGAGCATTTGCCAGACCGGACTTGGAACGCAGAGCCAGCGCCTCTTCGGTGCCAATCTGCTCCAGACGAGCATCAATTTCAGTATCCACGCGAGAGACGAAGAACGACGCCACCGAGTGAATCGTGGACAGATCCTTACCGGCTGCCAGTGCCTGCTCCAGACCCAGCATGTAGGCGTTGATAACCTCACGGTAGCGGGTCAGGGAGAAAATCAGGGTAACATTCACGCTAATACCCTCGGCGAGAGTCTCGGCAATGGGCTGCAGACCCTCCACGGTTGCGGGGATCTTAATCATCACGTTCTCGCGACCCACGCGCTCGTAGAGTTCCTTTGCCATTTTTGCGGTACCCGCAGCGTCGCGTGCCAGGCGGGGATCCACCTCAATGGACACGCGGCCATCGAAGCCACGAGAAGCTTCATACACCGGAGCGAAAACATCGCAGGCTGCGCGCACATCGTCGGTGGTTGCCGCAAAAACAGCCTCTTCAGCGGAGGCGCCCGCTGCGGCAAGCTCGGCGAACTGCTGAGCGTAGGCGGTACCCTTGGTGAGCGCGCCGGCGAAGATGGTGGGGTTGGTGGTCACGCCGACCACGTTCTTAGTGTCGATTAGTTCCTGCAGATTGCCGGAGTTCAGGCGGTCGCGGGAGAGGTCATCGAGCCAGATGGAGACACCGGCGTCGAAGAGAGCCTGAGTAGATTCAGTCATGATTCAACTTTCGTTAAATATATATAAGGGGGTGAAGGAGAAAGACACTGTGCGGGGCACGCGGGGCGCACCCCGCACAGCAGAGAGGCTATCTAAGAACTAGGAAGCAGCCTTAATGGACTCCAGAGCAGCATCCACCACAGCCTCGGCGGTAATGCCGAACTCACGGTACAGGGTTGCTGCGCTTGCCGAAGCACCGAAGTGGTCAATGGCAACCGCACGGCCAGCATCGCCCAGCAGGTCGTACCAGCTCATGGCGCTACCGGCTTCAACAGCCACGCGAGCCTTCACCTCGGCCGGAATCACCGACTGGCGGTAGCTTGCATCCTGCTCAGCGAACCACTCGCGAGAAGGTACGGACACTACGCGTGCACCCACACCCTGCTCACGCAGAGCCTCACGCGCAGCCACAGCAATCTCAACCTCACTACCGGTAGCCAGCAGCACAACATCCAAGCTCAAACCTTCGGGTGCGTCAGCCAGCACATACGCGCCGCGTGCAACACCCTCAGCCGAAGCGAAACGCTCACCCTCGGTCTCAGAATCAATATCAACACGATTCCATACGGGCAGGTTCTGGCGAGAAAGCACCAGGCCGGCGGGCTTATCGCCACGCTCCATAATGGTGCGCCACGCGATAGAAGTCTCATTGGCGTCAGCGGGGCGAACCACATCAAAACCGGGAATAGCACGCAGAGAAGTCAGATGCTCAATGGGCTGGTGGGTCGGGCCGTCCTCACCCACACCAATCGAGTCGTGAGTCCACACGTACAGCGCGGGGACACCCATCAGCGCCGAAAGACGAACCGCCGGGCGCTGGTAGTCGGAGAACACGAAGAAGGTACCCGAGAATGCGCGAGTGGGCGAAGAGAGCACAATACCGTTAACAATCGCAGCAGCAGCCTGCTCACGAATACCAAAGTGCAGCACACGACCATAAGGATCAGCAGACCAATCCTCGGTGGTACGAGAAGCCGGGTTAAAGGACTTGGCGCCCTTAATAGTGGTCAAATTCGAACCGGCAAGGTCAGCAGAACCGCCCCACAGTTCGGGGAAAGTACCCGCAATAGCGTTAATAACCTGACCCGAAGCGGCACGAGTAGCAATAGAAGTACCCGGCTCAAAAACAGGGAAGGACGCCTGGTAATCCTCCGGCAGTTCACCGGCAACCAGACGGGCGTAGAGTGCAGCCTGCTCGGGGTTAGCAGCAGCCCACGCAGCAAACTTCTCATCCCAGGCGGCGTGCTCAGCAGCACCGCGGGAAGCCAGCTGGCGAGTGTGCTCGAGGATATCTGCCTCCACAATAAAGGAAGATTCGGGGTCGAAGTTCAGCAGCTTCTTGGTCGCAGCGATCTCCTCGGCACCCAGCTTGGAGCCGTGCACAGCACCGGTGTTCTGCTTGGAGGGCGCGGGGTAACCAATAATGGTACGCAGCTCAATAAAGGAGGGCTTATCCTTGACCGCTTTGGCGCGCTCAATAGCCTCGTAGAGCTCGGCGACATCCTCGACGTACTCGCCGGTCTTGGTCCAATCCACAGACTGAACATCCCAACCGTAAGAGCGGTAACGCGCCGGAATATCCTCGGTGAAGGCAACATCGGTGTCTTCTTCAATGGAGATATGGTTACGATCCCAGATAACGATCAGGTTACCCAGCTCCTGGTGACCTGCAAGAGCACTCGCCTCAGCGGTCACACCCTCCTGCACGTCGCCTTCAGAAGCAATAACGTAGACGTGGTGGTCGAAGGGGGAGGTGCCCTCGGGTGCGTTCGGGTCGAACATGCCGCGCATGTAGCGCTGAGCGTAGGCGAAACCAACAGCGGACGCCAGACCCTGACCCAGCGGACCGGTAGTAATCTCAACACCCTTGGTGTGCTTGTATTCGGGGTGGCCGGGGGTCAGAGCACCCCAGGTGCGCAGGGACTTCATATCGTCCAGCTCCAGACCGTAACCGCCCAGGAACAGCTGAGAGTACAGGGTCAGCGAGGTGTGGCCGGGGGAGAGAATGAAACGGTCACGACCCTCCCAACGGTCATCGTTCGGATCCTGCTTCATGACCTTCTGGAAGAGCAGGTACGCTACCGGTGCCAGGCTCATGGCGGTACCGGGGTGGCCGGAGCCGACCTTCTCCACGGCGTCCGCAGCCAGCAGGCGTGCCGTATCTACCGCGCGCTGGTCCTTATCAGTCCACTCAAAATTAGCCACGTGAAATCCTTCTTTCCAAGCTATTGTGCCTGTGGTTTATACGGGTATAACGAGGTGGTGCTCGCGTCTATTCCGCGGGTGCCCGCCGCCGTTATTCCGGCTTTACTTTTAAGCATAGGTTGCTTGGGGTGCGAACGCCTAGTTTTAGATGGAAATTTTCATAGAGAGAACAGAGAAAGCATAGTGGAATCGTTGTAATTGAGTGGATAGTGTTGGGCTTGGCGCGTATGGAGGTATGGGGCGGGGCGTCGATAGGGTGATTGCTGTGTATCTGAGTATGTAATGGGATAGGTGCTACCGTGACCGGGCACAGGGCTAATGAGCACATGCTGTGATAGTATCGTGATTGAGGTAACTTCCGAATCTTTACCCCAACCACGAAAGGCGCCCATGTCTTCGGCAAACCGCAATCCTCTCAACTTTGATGAGTCCAGCGCTCGCATGCTCTCGAATTCCTTTCAGCACAGCATTGACTTGTTGAGCAAGAACGTCGATACGCGCCAGAATGAGATCAATGTGGCTCTGAAAGATTTTGTTGGCGGATACGCACGTAAATTCAAGCGAAACACCGGCCAGACTATGCGCCTGCATAAGGAACTCATCGAGCGGCTACGAGAGGCACGCCAGGATCTGGAAACCTATATTGACGCGGTGCTCAAAGAGCAAAAGATCCGTGAGGCTGCCCGCGAGTGGGAGCGTAAAGAACGTGAATATCAGCTGAGCCTAAACTCCACCAGCTCAGAGGCTGCCATGGGTGGTGCGGATTTTAGTAGTGCTGAAGACCCCGGGCCCATGCCCGTTGGTATTGAACCGCCGACTTACCGTCACGAGGGTACGCCCGCGATTTCAACTGACGGGTATATGCGTAATGAGCAAGATCCGGCTGTGATGACGGCTCGTTTTCGTGCGGGGAATGACACTGCTAGTGGTACGACTAGTGGTCGACCCCAAAATCTTGCTGCCTATGCTCAGAGCACCGCTACTTTTTATGAGGCAATCAAGGGTTATCAGGGTGCCCTTGAGCTCTTCCATGATATGTTCCATGAGAAGAACGATGGCATGGATAACGGTCAGCTCTGGGGTTTTTATGATGCCTCTGGTTTGATCGCTTCCTTTGCCCTGTGGATTGCAGATTTCGGGGCGGATGCCGTCTGGATTTCTCAGGTTGCTCAGGAGCTATGGCGTGCCGCGAGTGAAGGATATATGAACGGCACCAGCGCCGCTATACCGAACCCGAATGATATGGTCACGGTAGATAACTATGTGCTCAATGCGGCTCTTAAAGGTACGCAGATGGAACATAATCTCTATCAGGTGATGCCCAATAGTGTGTACGGTGGCAAGACAAGTTCCGGCTTTGTGAATGACCCGGTAAATGTGGCAACCGGTAATTTTGTGGAGTTTGAAAACGACCTGAATATTCCCGGTGGTGTACGTATTCAGCGTGTGTATAACAGCCTGGCTGTGCATGATTCAGAGCACCCACTGGGTGTATTTGGTCGCGGTTGGTCAAGTATTCTTGACTCTTCTGTGATTATTTCTAATCCGGTAATTTCGTGGGTTGACCCGCAGGGTGCCCATATTGATTTCCATCGTTTCGGCGCGGATAACTATCATTGCGCGTATTCAGCCTGGGATATTGAGCAGATGACCCCGGACAATGCGCTCTATAGCCAGTACTCGGACATTTATACTCAGGCTGAGCATCTACTCTCTTCCCTAAATGATGAAGCAGAGGATATGCGTATTCAGCATTTCCCTCACAAGCTATGGGTTATAACTAATCCCGAGCGTGAGAGCTATATTTTCTCTTCTGCTGGTGAATTGCTTATAACCACTGATGAGCACGGGCAGAACCCTTCTGTTCTTATCCGTTCTCTTTCCTCTCAGCGGGAACAGACCCGTGTATATCGTGTATTCCCGCAGGTGTTTCGTGTACTGCGCTATGAGCTGCAGGATTCCCTGGTACGTGCAGTATCTATGCATACGGTAGAGAGCAAAGCAGAGGTACATACTGTACTTTGCGCCCGCTATGAATACAGCCCGGAATCGCTACTCAGTGCTGCCTATCTATTGCAGAGCCACCGCCGCTATGAGTACGATCAGCAGAATCGTATAAACGCTGTCTATAATGACCGCGGTGTGCGCGAAGTATATAACGAATATGATTCGGAAGGTCGCGTGATCCACCAGGTCACCGAATATGGTCGTGCGGTTGATTATATCTACTCCGGTCGCCAAACCGTGGTTAAAGATCCTGAGGGAAGCAATAATTCAAATCTATACTATAGCGATGAATACGCTCGTTTGCTGTGTACTGTAGATTCCCAGGGAAATTCTACGGTTCTAACCTATAATGCGGCTGGCCAGAAGACCTCTCAGTACCGTAATAACCTGCCAGAAAAGAGCTGGGAATACGATAATGCCGGTCACCTAACGAATGTAGAAGATTATATGCTCAGAAGCATTACTGAGTATGTTTATGATTCTGCGGGTCGTCTGAATGAACAGAGCGTGAAAGACCAGGCTAAAGCTCTGACAACGCTCAGTGCGGATTACTTTGGCTATACCTCTTCTGAGGATATTATCCTCGGGGAACACCCCGTACAGATAAAAAATGCTTCCGGTAGTGTCTCGTGCTACACCTATGATAGCGCCGGTCGCGTTGTTGAGTATACAAACCCCGTGGGGGAGAAGACTCTCTACTCCTATGATGCCCAGGGTAATATGCTCTCGTGCACTATGCCCGATTCTGGTAAGCACACTTGGACGTACACTCCTATGGGGCAGATTCAGAGCTATAGCGACCCGCTTAATCGGATCACCCGCTATGAGTACGATCATGCTTTCCGTCCCTCCGCGCTGATTGATCCGAGTGGTGCCCGCTGGGAATACCGTTATGCGGACTCTGAGAGCGATAGCGAACAGACTCGTTGCTCTGCACCGGTGAGCATTAGTGACCCCGTCGGGTACACCTATACCCTGGAGTATTCGGCAGGCGGCGAGATTGCCTCTGTAACCGGTAGCGACGGCTGGTCGGTGACGATGGAGCACGATAGCTGGGGTAATATTTCCCGCGTTATCGATGCGGCTCAGCGTGCATGGCAGTATTCCTATAACCCGCTCTCCCAGATTGAGAAAATCACTGACCCCTCGGGTGCCTATAAGAGTTTTGAGTACTCTTCGGACGGTACCCTGCGTAGCGTGACTAGTGAGGAAGGGGAACAGACTGACCTGCACTATTCCGTGTGGAACCGCGGCTCCTACACCACGCAAGGCGACTTTCGAAGTGTTGAGATTGTCGATGCAGCACGCCGCGTAACGAAGCAGCGTTTCGAGGAACTTAGGGCTGCCTTCGGCGAGTTCTCTAAGTCCAAATGGTCCGAGGTGAGCGAAGAAGAAATAATCTACAATTCTGCCGGTTATCCGGTAGAGTACCGTGATGCCACCAAGGGCATAACCCGCTATGAGTGGGATGCAGCCGGTCGCCTGGTACAAGTTATTTCACCCGCCAATCGTATGAGCACTATTGAATACGATAGCTGCGGCCGCCCTGTGGTGCTGCGTACCCGCACCGCCGAACCCTACGGTTTGGAAGAGCTCACCGATTCTAATAGCCGTACAGTACGGTGCACCTATGACCTGGCGGGTCAGATGGTGGCTCGTGAAAGCTCCGATGGGCTGAGTGAAAGTTTTGAGTATGACCTGTGCGGTCGTCTGGTTCGCGCTCGCGTGGGTGAACACGAGAGCCTGTATACCTATGATGAGTGCTCACGTGTGATTGAGAGCTTTGATTCGTTGACCGGTACCTGTCGTTATATCTATAACGCGGCGGGTCGATTGGTGCGCACTATTGACGCCCTGGGGCAGGAGACTACCTATAGCTATGACTCTACTGGGCACATGGTTCAGCAGATTGATACTCGTGGAAATGTAACCGAATATAGCCGTGATTTTGCGGGTCGTATTACCGCTGTGAGCGGTGGCGCAGCCGATATTCACTGCACCTACGATAAGAGTGGTCGTATTGTGGAGCGCACTGATGGTGTGCGCAGCGAATCGACTGCCTATAATGGTCAACGCGTTGAATCGCGGGTGAATAATACGCTGAGCGCTGTCTTTGAGCGTAATGCTCTGGGTGCTGTGATTTCGGCACGGAGCGTATCGGATAGTTCAGACAGTATTGAACCCCGCGAAGAGTACCGTTATGACTGCTTGGGTCTATTGACTGAGAACTATCAGCCTGAGCTGAACCCTGTCGATACTTTAGGAGAGAACGTTAGCTACTCCTATGACCCCGATGGCTACCGCACGAGTACTCATAGTTATTTCGGTTCTCAGAACTACCGCTATGACGGTCTGGGTACCCTCATTGACCAGGTGCAGGTGGCACACCCAATCCAGAACTCTACCCAGCAGGGTGCAAGCGATGGTTCTCGTATTGAGCGTGTCTACTCTGAGGTTAACGGTCGCTCTGTAGTGAGCGGTGCCCGCGCACAGGATGGCTCTATTGAGTATCTCTACGATGCTGCCGGTCAGCTGCTAAGCGCTACCTCCGGTTCTGCGCGTGCCGTATGGGTCTACTCTAACGGTGTGCTCCACGCGGAGCGTATGGAACAGCGTATTGGCGACAGATGGCGCCCCGCCATGGTGCGCGAGTACACCTATAATGACCGTACCCAGCTGGTGGCTAGCGTGCAGCGCACTGTGGATCCTGTAACCGGCTATATGGTCGATAACTCTGCCGTGCGCTGGGAATATACCTATAGCGCAGCCGGTGAGCGTCTGAGCGAAACCATGAGCGGTGCCGATGGTGCCCGTGTACGCCGTGAATTCACCTGGAATGATCTGGGGCTTTTGGCCTCTGTGCTGACGGTGCGCGGTGTGGATTCTTTCCGCTCTGCCGTCGGCGCTATACCTGCTTGCGCTCAGCGTTTTGTCTTTGAGTATTCTGCTCGCGGTGTGCTGCGCTTTATTAGTGATTCTGCGGGTCGACAGATTCAGCTGACTTGGGATTATTCTGCTGCTGTACCGGCGCTTCTGGGCGCTCGCGTTATGAGCGCAGCCGGTGAGCGTGCGGTGTCTGCTGACTTGGCTGCTAGCGGTATGGTGCTTGGCTCTTATGGTCTGGATCCTTGGTCTGCTCAGATGGTGGGTCAGGAATTGATTCCCGGTGTTGGTTTTGACGGTGAGGGGTCTATTCTGTGTGCTGGTTTGCGCCTGCTGGGTGTGCGCTGGGCTGATGGTATTTCGCGTAAGTTCCTGAGTGCTGACCCGTGGTTCTCCCCGGTGGGTGTTGCCTGGGGTGCTGACTCTTATGCTCTGCTGGGTAATAATCCGGTGGAGTGTGTTGACCCGTGCGGTTATCGTCCGCTCTCTCGTGACGCTATGTTGGATAGCAGTGTTGAGGGGTGGATGAACCGCAATAGCGATACTATTTCGGCTATGGCTAAGTTGGGCGCTTTTGTGATTATTGTTGCTACGTTGCCTTTTAGTGCTCCGGCAGGTCTTGCGGGTTTTGCTGGAATGACTGCTGCTTTTGCCGGTGCGGGCGCTTTGAGCGGCCTGAGTAATGGCATTGACTCTCATAAGGGGTATGACGGCCGTGTGGATTGGTCGGCTGCTGCTGGTGATTCGTGGTCTGGTGCTCAGGCTGGTGCTCTGGAGGGTGCTACGTGGATGCTTGGTTGGCGTGGTATGTCTTTGGGTGGGCGTTGGTTGGCTCGTACTCCGTTGGCTGTTCGTGCGTCTGAGGCTGTGTCTTATGGTGCTAGTCGTGTGATGGATGGTTTGAAGCGTTCTGCTCAGGGGTTGAAGGTTCGTGTGCATCATGCTGCTACTGCGTCTGTGTTGTCGTTGGAGTTGATGTTTAGTTCTATTCCTCGTTTGCCGAGGGTTCCGGGTGCGATGGAGCATGTTGCTTATGCTGCGCCTCGTGTGGTGGATCGGGTGTCTCCGTGGGCGAGTGTTGTTGATCGTGCTGGTGCTGTTGGTTCGGGTGTGGTGTCTGTGGTTCGTCCTGTGGTGGTGCAGGGTGTTCGTGGTGCTGTGGCTGGTGCTGTGGTGAATGTTCCTGCGTATGTGGTGTCGTTTGCGTTGACTCCTGAGGAGGTTCGTGTGTGGGATTGGAAGGCTTTTTGGGGTAGTGAGGTGACTGCTGCTGTGGGTAATGGTTTGGGTGGTTTTGGTTCTGGTGTTGCTGGGGTGGTGACTGGGAGGATAAATCCTGTGTTGGTTCGTGCTCGTGTTGTTGGTGGTGTGGTTGAGTATTCGTGGGCTGTTGGGTCTGGGTATGTTGGTTTGTTTGTTGGGGCTGGTGTGTCTGGTTCTGGTGTGTCGTGGGGTAGTGTGGTGTATTATGGTGGGTTTAATATGGCGAATAATTATATTGCGTCGAAGTTGAATTTTGAGTCTCTATATGTGCAGAAGGTTCCGGGTTTACGGAGGGTTTCTCCGATGTATTTGGGTCCGCTTGCAACAGCAACTTTGGCAGGTGTATCTGATGATGTAAAAACTATTGTTGATACAAGAATTATCCCGCAGTACGGTGAGTATTTTAATGGAGTAGGTTATTTAAATAATAATGTGGTTGTAAGCGATGCAAAACAGTAAAAGCAGGCCTCCGTTTAAATTCTATTTTTCAATACTTATTTTCCTTGCCATAAATTCAATAACATATTATTATATGATATTCTCTATTATACATGGAAATTTTGGAAATATTGGGACGTTTGGTCCTTTAGTATATATTGGATCCTCTATCCTCGTTCCCGTAATTGCATTTTATATATTTAGGTGGGCAAAAATGGATTCGGGATGCTTGTTAAGATTAATTGCTCTCCCATTTCCTTATATTTTTATTATTTCCACTTTTCTTATGGGAATCGATATTGTAGCAGTGGATGGAATCATTCTGAGTGTATTTGGATGGGGTTGGATTCCCATGAGCTGGTATAACTTCCGTGAGAAGCGGTGGGAAGAAAAGTAGCTATGTATTTACTTACTACTGCTGGTGATTCGTGGTCTGGTGCTCAGGCTGGTGCTCTGGAGGGTGCTACGTG
>Cebus_capucinus_imitator_PRJNA485217_SSR039__coassemble_1160_pt1 | contig 14636 bp, 12 predicted proteins | sample Cebus_capucinus_imitator_PRJNA485217_SSR039__metabat2_high_PE_009 | metagenome-assembled genome bin Cebus_capucinus_imitator_PRJNA485217_SSR039 | reverse complement strand
ACGGCCTCACCCAGAGTCGTACCCCACTGCCTATAATCCTCCGAGTTATCGCGCCAGAGCTTAATGCCCGTAAAGAACCACAACCAAGCGCCCAGCATTGTCAAAGGATTCGGCGTGGTCAGCAGGTGATGCATAGAACTACCCGGGTCATTTCCCAACATAGCTACCAGGATCCTAAAACATCCCAAAATCAGCACTGATCCCATATTTAAAAGGATCGTAATCCAACCCATGAGATAGGCTGAGCGGATAGTCTTGATAATCATCAAGGCACTAATAGTAGCCATCGTAAAAAGCGAACTGCACAGCATAAAACGACCTAAAAGAGTGGCGCCAATAACCTCCCCGCCCTGCTGAGCAGAGAGTATAAGAGCTACCAGCAATTCAATAAAAATTGCGGCAACTATCAGTATCTGAACCACCAGTTGAACCTGCACGCCACCTGACAGGCGAGCAGGAGGCACCCAGCGGAATGAACCCTGCGGTTGATATATGCGCGGATATGCCATGTACGGGGTCACCGGACGATACGGTTGCTGCGGTACACCGTAATAGGGTGTATTACTCATGGTAGGCTCTCTGACTCATGACGGTTAAGACAGCACCAGTGTCACATATCAGCCTGGATAATTACTGAGAATACTCAGATCCCAAATTTCTGACTGCGGATGTACAGACTTTTTCGCAGCGGAAGACTCACCAAATCAGGGCGGATATACGGTTCAAAAACCGGGTTAATATGATCGAGCACATCAACCGGACGGCCAATAACGCGCTCCAATTCCAGCTTGAGACCCACACGGCGGAAAGCAGATAGAGACTGCCCCGCTGGCATGGTAATAAGCAAGTCAATATCGCTCTCATCAGTCATTTCCCCGCGAGCAGCGCTACCGAAAAGCTGTACTTGCTCCACTCCGTAGGCGCGCAATACCTGCAGAGCCTGCTCCTGATGGGGAATGAGACTCTGCCGTGGCGACAGGCGCTGAAGGCTCAGCTGCGGGATACTCATAGTCTCACTCTACCATTTCAGCACGAACAGCGACGTGTTTTGTCCAATGGCGGGCACATTCTTAGGTCCCCAATGGATAAAACACGTCGCCGTTAAACGGGTAGGTACGCTGCCCTAAAGCACCGGGGCAATAGCGCGCAAAATATCCTCCGACACCGCACGCTTAGAACCGGTAAAGACCGGCGCCTCCTCAGAGGTCAGCGATAGCAGAGTAATAGTATTCTCATCCGTGCCGAAACCCTGAGAAACACCCACAGTGTTCACCGCCAAGAAATCACAGCCCTTACGAGCCAGCTTAGCGCGCGCAAACTCCAGGGGCGAGGTATCAGCCGAACCCGTCTCAGCAGCAAAGCCCACAATCACACTCGGAGCCTGCTCACCACTCTCACGGCGCTGAACCACCTCACGCAAAATATCCGGGTTGCGCACCAGACGAATCACCGGGTCCTCATCCGGATTATCGGTCTTCTTAATCTTAAAATCGGTGTACTCAGCCGGGCGGAAATCAGCCACCGCCGCGCTCATGACCAGCACATCGGCATCCATGGCAGAGCACAGCACCGTATCACGCAGCTCACGGGCAGACACCACACGAGTTAGCTGCACACCCTCGGGGGCGGGCACCTCAAGATTCGCACCGATCAGATGCACCTGAGCGCCCAAATCACGCGCCGCAGCAGCCATAGCCACACCCTGCTTACCGGTGGAACGATTACCCAAAAAACGCACCGGATCAAGCATTTCACGCGTACCACCGGCGGTAATGACCACGCGGCGGCCGGCAAGAGGCAGGCTATCCCCCGCTGCATTCTCGGGTTCAGCGCTCGCGGGCACAGTATTCTCAGACGCATGAGCACCGGCAGAGGCGGAGGCAGTCCCCAGGCTCACGCCCGCAGTGCCAATGGTTGCGCTCGCAGCCTGAGCCGCGCGCTCATCCTCGCTAACCGCATAAACCGGGCGGGTGGGCAGAGTGTAGCGCTCATCGTACACCGGGTGCGTATCCCCCTTGGGCAGAGCATCAAAAATAGCGCTCGCAGCCGCGAAAATCTGCTCCGGTTCGGGCATACGACCGGCACCCGAATCCTTACCGGTCAAACGACCAATAGCCGGCTCAATCACATGCACGCCGCGCGCACGCAGGGTCTCAACATTCGCCTGGGTTGCCGGGTGCTCCCACATCTGAGTGTGCATGGCAGGAGCCAGAACCACCGGCGCGTGCGTGGTCAGTACAGTGGTGCTCAGCAGATCATCGCAACGACCGGCCGCCAAACGAGCCAGCAAATCAGCGGTCGCCGGAGCAATCACCACACCATCGGCTAGCTCAGCCTGGCGCACATGGTTCACCTCGGGCACGCGGTCGAAAACATCGGCGGTGACCGGGTTGCCGCTCAGAGCCTCCAGGGTGGGTGCCCCCACAAACTCCAGGGCGGAGGCGGTCGGAATAGCCACCGTTTCATGCCCCGCCTTGGCAAAAAGACGGATCAGGCCGGTTGCTTTATAGGCGGCAACACCGCCACCGATACCGATAATAATGCGCATAGTCTCCTCTTATCCTCCTGTACGCTTACGCAGCGCAGAATCCGGATACAGCAAAGCCGCACCCTTTGTAGGCGCGGCAACGCTGGGGCGAACCTGTACGGCTCGCAATGGTTTAGGGGTGCTTACTCAGCAACATCCTCAAAGTCGATCTCTTCAATCTCGACAACCTGCTCGGCGGGAATGTACTCTTCCTCAATAGCGCCGGTGTAGGGGTCGTCCAGGCTGATCTCGGTCATGACGGGCTCTTCAGCCACGAGCAGACCGTTTTCGTTGAAACGACCGTCGGGAATGTGAGTAGCCGAAACCTGACCCTCGATAATCTCGCGCATAGCTACGGAGAGGGGCTTTTCGGTCGGCTCAGCGTCAACCAGAGGAGCGTCGAAGGTAGAGTTGTTGCTCTCCTGCAGAGTCTCGTAGTAAGCGTTAATCTGGCGGGCACGGCGAGCACCGAAAATCACCAGACCGTACTTGGACTCAGCCTTCTCGATCAGCGCGTCGGCGCTGGGGCTGACAATACCTTCCGGCGCTACACCGTCGACGAAGTTGTAGTCTTCGTGCTTGCTTTCGTTTGCCACTGAAACTCCAATTATGTTGCGTACTCTTTAAAATACTGCCCCGCAGCTCGCGCGCTCGGCACGCCAAAGGCAGGTACAGTCAAGACTAAAAAACTATATTACCGTGTTTAAGCCAAAAATTCATCTACCCACGGCAGTATAGGCCGGCTAACAGGAGGATATTACTCCTGCTCAGCGCCCACAAGACGCGCAATTTCACGCGCGGCACGCTCAACCGTATCGTTCACCACGGTTACGTCGAACTCACCCTCGGCAGCCAGCTCAACCTTCGCGGTTTCCAGGCGGCGAGCCTGCTCCTCTTCACTTTCAGTGCCGCGGCCAACCAGGCGAGAGACCAGCTCATCCCAGCTCGGAGGTGCCAAAAATACCAGGCGTGCATCCGGCATGGTTTCGCGAATCTGGCGAGCGCCCTGCAGGTCGATTTCCAGGATCACAGGGCGGCCTGCGTCCAGTGCCTGCTGCACCTTGGAACGGATAGTGCCGTACTTATTCTTGCCGTGCACCACCGCGTATTCGAGCATATCGCCCTGCTCAATCATGGAATCGAACTCTTCCATGGACACGAAGTAGTAGTGCACACCCTCTTCCTCGCCCGGGCGCGGATCGCGCGTGGTTGCCGAGACCGAGAACCAGATCTGCGGGTAGTTTTCGCGCAGGTACTGGCAGACGGTTCCCTTGCCCACAGCGGTCGGGCCGGCAAGAACGGTCAAGGTGGGGGTGCTCATAAGGAATCCTTAAGATTGAGGGCGGTTACGGCGCGCACGGTTGAGCAGGCGCGCATTGCGGTTAAAGAACTCAACCATTTTACGACGCTGGTGCACGCCCAAGCCACCCAGGCGACGAGAGGGCGCAATATCCAGGTCAGCCATAATGCTCTGGGCGCGTACCGCACCGATACCGGGCAGGGCGCGGAGCATCTGATCTACGGGCATTTTTGCCAATACGGGGTCGGAGTCAACCATATCGAGTACTTCGCGAACGCTTAAGGTTCGGTCGGAGAGCTTCTGCTTAATGTCCTGGCGGTGGGTTCGGGCTGCGACAGCTTTTTCTCGCGCGACGGCGCGCGCCTGTTCAGTCAGGGGCGAGAGCGGCATGCGGTGCTCCTATTCGAAATCATTAGTTAGAGTGAGATTTATGGTGTAGTAACAAAATTAGCACACGAATGCCCTGGATTAGGCAATATAGTGCAGTGTTACGCGTGCAAGTGCTCACATGTCTTTAGCCTTGTGAGCAAGGTTCACGATAGGTAAGAAAGTATCTTCAAGATGAACTTGAAGGAACATTATGACAGCTATCGAAGAAAATCTGCATGGTTCACGCAAGAAATATACAGTGCAACGGCGGCGCCCACCGCAACGAAACCCGAAGATTTCACACAGTGGACACCGCCGTTAGCAACACCCATCACTGGGCACTATCTGCAGTGCAGACTACTAGTCAGGGATTATCCCCCAACATATACGGTTATTAGCCGCGAGCTGCCATCAAATCATCGCGAGCAGCACGAGCAGCATCAGCCAAAGCCTGCTGATCGGGGCCGGCAGCCAACACGCCGCGGCTGGAATTGACCAGCACCTTATCCTCCACACCGGCAAAGACAGCGTACAGGTCAGCGGCAGTCGCGCCCTGAGCGCCATAACCGGGAGAAAGAATCGGGCCGTTGAAAGAGCTCAAATCAATATCGAGCTTCTTCAGAGCCTCACCCACGGTCGCACCAACCACCAGACCGATCGAACCCATACGGGTCCACTCGGAGGCGTGAGCTGCGTTCTCAGCGGCAGCGGCAGCAATAATCTGCTTAGCAACCGCGCCCTGCGGCTCGGAGGCGCCCACATGCTGCACGCTCTGACCCTCCGGGTTGGAGGTCAACGCCAGCACGAACACGCCGCGATCCTGCTCAGCAGCCAGATCCAGCGCCGGACGCAGAGACTCAAAACCCAGATAGGGGCTCAGGGTCACCGAATCGGTAGCCAGGGGGCTCTTCTCCCCCAGCCACGCGTCAGCGTAGGCCTTCATGGTCGAGCCGATATCGCCGCGCTTAGCATCTGCAATAATCAGCACGTTCTCGCGGGCTGCGCGCTCAAAAAGCTCCTCCAGAACCGCAAGCCCCGCAGAACCGTGACGCTCAAAGAGCGCAACCTGGGGCTTCAAGGCAGCCGCATAGGGTGCACACGCCTCAAATACCGCGGTGGTGAAGGCACGCAAACCCTGCGCATTATCCTCCAGACCCCAGTCAGCCAGCAGGTTCGGGTGAGGGTCAATGCCCACGCACAGCGGGCCGCGCTCAGCCATTGCCTCAAAGAGCTGATCGCCAAAGCTAGCCATTAGTTGCCTGCCTTAGCGGCCTCGCGCAGCTGCACCTCGTGCTCCTGCAGGCTCATAATATCCCAGCTGTGCTCACGCAGAGCGCCAATAGCCTGAACAGCCGCAGCGAACTCGGAGATAGTGGTCATTACCGGGCAGCCGACGCTGGTCGCGGTTGCGCGAATCTCATAACCATCGCTACGAGCCGCACCGCCAGCGGGGGTGTTCAGAATCAGGGCGATTTCACCCTCACGCACCATATCCACAATGGACTTACCGTCCTGTGCCTCGGCGTGCTTGGGGGCAACCACCACGGAGTTCACACCGTTACGGCGCAGCACCTGAGCGGTACCGCCGGTGGAGATAATCTCAAAGCCCAGCTGCTCAAGCATCTTGGCGTAGATGCTCACATTGCGCTTATCGTGGTTAGCCACGGAGATGAAGACCTTACCCTCGGTCGGCAGCGGGGAGCCCGCGCCAGCCTGAGCCTTCGCAAAAGCGGTGTCGAAGTGCTTATCCAGACCCATGACCTCACCGGTGGAGCGCATTTCGGGGCTGAGCAGGGAGTCAACCACAACGCCCTCGGGGGTGCGGAAACGGCTGAAGGGCAGAACCGCAGCCTTGACCGCAATGGCGGTCTCGGTGGGCAGGGATGCGCCGTCCATGGACTCGGGCAGGTAGCCCTCAGCCTTCAGATCGGCAATGCTCTTGCCCAGGCCAATCAGCACAGCAGCCTTTGCCAGCTGCACGCCGGTTGCCTTGGATACGAAGGGCACGGTGCGGGATGCGCGGGGGTTTGCCTCGATCACGTACAGGTTCTCGGAGACATAGGCAAACTGAATGTTGATCAGGCCGCGCACGCCGGTGCCGCGAGCGATCTGCTCGGTAGCGACCTTGACCTTCTGAAGAACATCCGGGCCCAGGGTGATCGGGGGCAGGGTGCAGGAGGAGTCACCGGAGTGAATACCGGCTTCCTCAATGTGCTCCATAACGCCGCCCAGGTACAGTTCCTCGCCGTCAAAGAGAGCGTCAACGTCGATCTCGATTGCGTCTTCCAGGAACTTGTCAATCAGGGCCGGCTGGGAGGGGGAAACCTCGGTTGCATTCTCCAGGTAGCGAGCCAGGTTAGCCTCGTCGTAGACGATTTCCATGCCGCGGCCACCCAGCACGTAGGAGGGGCGAACCAGCACGGGGTAACCGATCTCGTCAGCAATGCGCTTAGCACCCTCGAAGGTGAAGGCGGTGCCGTTCTTCGGGGAGATCAGGCCGGCCTCTTCCAGCACGCGGGAGAACTCGCCGCGGTCCTCAGCCAGGTCAATAGCCTCGGGGGTGGTGCCCAGAATCGGCACGCCAGCAGCCTTGAGCTCACGAGCGAGCTTAAGCGGGGTCTGACCGCCCAGCTGCACGAAGACACCCAGCAGGCCGCCGGTGCGACGCTCAGACTCAACGATTTCGAGCACATCTTCCAGGGTCAGCGGCTCGAAGTACAGGCGAGTGGACACATCGTAGTCGGTGGAGACGGTCTCGGGGTTGCAGTTGACCATCACGGTCTCGTAGCCGAGCTCGCGCAGCACCATGGAGGCGTGCACACAGGAGTAGTCAAACTCAATACCCTGACCGATACGGTTCGGGCCCGAACCCAGAATCATAATGGAGGGCTTGTCGTGGTGAGCGACTTCGTCTTCCTGATCGTAGCTGGAGTAGTGGTACGGGGTGAACGCCTCGAACTCAGCCGCGCAGGTGTCCACGGTCTTGAAGACCGGGCGGATACCCAGGGCGTGGCGCACGCCGCGCACAACAGCCTCGGTGGAGCCAATAATCTCAGCGATCTGAGCATCGGAGAAACCGTGGCGCTTAGCCAGCTGCAGGGTCTCGGGGTCCAGGTGGTCACGGTGCGCGCGAACCACAGAAGCAACCTCGTTCAGCAGCACCAGCTGGTCCAGGAACCAGGGGTCAATAGCGGTTGCCTCGTACATCTGCTCAACGGTTGCGCCCGCCAGCAGAGCCTGCTGCACCTGGTAGATGCGCTGGGTGGTGGGAACCTTGGTCTGCTCAATCAGGGCAGCCAGTTCAGCCTCGGACAGCTCCAGTGGCTCGAAGGAGAAGGAGGCGCCCTTCTGCTCCAGGGAGCGCATTGCCTTCTGCAGAGCCTCGGTGAAGTTACGGCCCAGTGCCATAGCCTCGCCCACGCTCTTCATGGTGGTGGTCAGGGTCGGGTCTGCTGCCGGGAACTTCTCGAACGCGAAGCGCGGAACCTTGACCACAACGTAGTCCAGGGTCGGCTCGAAGGAAGCCGGGGTCTTCTGGGTGATATCGTTGGGGATTTCATCCAGGGTGTAGCCCAGGGAGAGCTTGGTTGCAATCTTAGCAATCGGGAAGCCGGTTGCCTTGGACGCCAGTGCCGAGGAGCGGGACACGCGCGGGTTCATTTCAATAACGATCACGCGGCCGGTCTTGGGGTCGATAGCGAACTGAATATTGCAGCCACCGGTATCCACGCCAACCTCGCGAATCACGTTGATTGCGATATCGCGCAGCTTCTGGAACTCGCGGTCGGTCAGGGTCAGCGCGGGCGCGACGGTGATCGAGTCGCCGGTGTGAACACCCACCGGGTCGAAGTTCTCAATGGAGCAGACGACAACCACGTTGTCGTTCTTATCGCGCATCATCTCCAGCTCGTATTCCTTCCAGCCGAGGATGGACTCCTCCAGGAGCACCTCGCTGGTGGGCGAGTACTGAATACCCGCGCCGGCAATACGGTAGAGGTCTTCCTCGTTGTACGCCATACCGGAGCCCAGGCCACCCATGGTGAAGGAGGGACGAACCACCATCGGGTAGCCCAGTTCCTTAGCGGCCTCCAGCGCCTCGGGCATGGAGTGAACGATGACCGAACGTGCGGATTCGCCGCCGGCGCGCTCAACAACGCCCTTGAACGCCTCGCGGTCCTCACCGAGGTTAATAGCCTCAATATTTGCACCGATCAGCTCAACATTGTACTTCTCGAGCACGCCGCGCTCGTCCAGGGAGATAGCGGCGTTCAGTGCGGTCTGGCCGCCCAGGGTCGGCAGGATTGCATCCGGCTTTTCCTTGGCGATGATCTTTTCAATCACCTCGGGGGTGATGGGTTCAATGTAGGTTGCGTCGGCGAATTCCGGGTCGGTCATAATGGTTGCCGGGTTGGAGTTCACCAGAATAACGCGCACGCCTTCTTCCTTGAGCACGCGCAGTGCCTGGGTGCCGGAGTAGTCAAACTCAGCTGCCTGACCGATAACAATCGGACCGGAGCCAATCACCAGCACACTGTTGAGATCATTACGCTTAGGCATTCTTAGGCTTCCTTTGCAGTCTTAGATGCGGTCATCAGGTCAATAAAACGGTCGAAGAGGTACGCCGAGTCGTGCGGACCGGCAGCAGCCTCGGGGTGGTACTGCACCGAGAATGCGGGGATATCCAGGCAGCGCAGGCCCTCCACCACATTATCGTTCAGACCAACGTGGGAAACCTCGGCGCGACCAAACTCAGCCTGAGGTACGGTCACCACCTGGTCCAGGGGTGCATCCACAGCGAAGCCGTGGTTCTGAGCAGTGATTTCAACCTTGCCGGTGGTGCGGTCCATAACCGGCTGGTTAATGCCGCGGTGACCGAAGGGCAGCTTGTAGGTGCCGAAGCCCAGGGCGCGACCCAGCAGCTGGTTACCGAAGCAAATACCGAAGTAGGGGGTGCCCTGACGCAGCACGCCGCGCAGCAGCTCAACCTGCTGGTCAGCGGTCGCCGGGTCGCCGGGGCCGTTGGAGAAGAACACGCCGTCGGGCTTGACCGCGTTAATATCCTCGAGGGTTGCATCTGCCGGCAGCACGTGCACGCGCACACCGCGCTCAGCAAAACGCTGCGGGCTCATTGCCTTAATACCCAGATCCAGTGCCACGATAGTTGCCACGGGAGCAGCGAACCAGCCGTGCTCATGGGGCTCAACCACATAAGCCTCGGGGGTGGACACGGAGTCAGCCAGCTTACGGCCGGCCATCTGCTCGGAGGAACGCACCTCGTTCAGCAGGTCAGCTTCGGGGCGCTGAGCCTGCTCGCCGGAGAACACACCGGCGCGCATGGAACCGGAGGAACGCAGCTTGCGGGTCAGAGCGCGGGTATCAATACCCTGAATGCCAATAATGCCCTGCTCAATCAGTTCCTCGTCCAGGCTACGCTCGGAACGCCAGTTGGAGGCAACGCGCGCAGCGTCACGCACGACATAACCGGCAACCCAAATCTTGCGGGACTCGGCGTCCTCACGGTTCACACCGGTGTTGCCGATATGCGGCGCAGTCTGAACCACGATCTGACCTGCGTACGAGGGGTCGGTCAGGGTCTCCTGGTAACCGGTCATGCCGGTGGAGAACACAGCCTCACCCAGGGAGGCGCCGGTTGCGCCATAGCCGTAGCCACGGTAAATAGTGCCGTCTTCCAGCACCAGAAGCGCACGGTCGGTACGCAGGGCACCGTTCTTCTCAGTCATGCTCTTTTCCTTCACTTGTTATTCACAACGTTATATAAATCTAGGATCGCGCCCTATCAAGGGTAGCGCACACTTAGCCTGCCAGGCAGCAGCTTTAGGCGGCGGGCATCATATCAGCCGGCCAGTACTGCAACTGATCGCTCGCCTGCTCGGGGGCAACCGCACGAAGAGCCTCAAGAACCTGCTTCTTCTCAGCAGCAAAGCGGGTGCGGAAACCGGTCTGCACGCGCTGACCGTCCAAAGTCCAGCCAATTACAACCAGACCGTCACGCTCCACAACCTTGCCCGCCATGCCCTGATCGGTAGTGATCACAGCAAGTTTCTTCGCCGGAATCCACAGGTCCTTAGCGCCGTCGCGGGTGAAAATAATACCGTCGCTGTACACCAGCAGAGTGGACTTCGACTTGAATCCCAGACGGTCAAAACCCACGCGGTTCAGCCAATCGCCGTACAGGGTGGTGCTCACGTACTCGCCTTCAAAGGCGTGCTCGGCGACCATATCCTCGTAGCGCTCGGGCACATCCTTCAGCGAGCCGAACACCTTACCCTGACGCTTCAGGCGCGAACGCCAGCCCGAATACATGCCCAGGAAAACAACCAGCAGCAGGCACAGGCAAATAAGAGTACCGGGGAGAAATTTTTCCATACTTCTCCTACTCTCCTATCGGCGAGGGGTGTTCAGTTCGCCATTGAGTACGGTCGGGTGACCCTCATAGAAGGTCGCACGCACAGCACCGGGAACCTCCATACCCTTATAGGGGTTGTTCTTACCCTTGGTTGCCTGCTCCTCGGGCTTAATCAGGCGGCGTGCAGCCGGGTCAACCAGCACAATATTTGCGGGCTCACCCTCAGCCAGGGGGCGGCCCTGCTCAGCATCCAGGGAGCCGATCTTGGCGGGGTTCTCGCTCATAATGCGCGCAACATCAGCCCAGGTAATGTGGCCTTCGTCCACCAGGGTCATCTGGATAATGGACAGAGCCTGCTCCAGGCCGGTCATGCCATTAGCTGCGCACGCCCACTCGCATTCCTTGGACTCAGCCGGGTGCGGTGCGTGGTCGGTACCGATCACGTCAATAATGCCCTCAGCGACGGCTGCGCGCAGTGCCAGCACGTCTTCCTCGGTGCGCAGGGGCGGGTTGACCTTGAAGACCGGGTCGTAAGTGCGTGCCTTCTCATCGGTCAAAATCAGGTGGTGCGGGGTAACCTCAGCGGTCACGTTCACACCCTGGCTCTTAGCCCAGCGCACAACCTCCACAGCGCCCTTGGTGGACAGGTGGCAGATGTGCAGGCGGGAGTTCAGGTGCTTAGCCAGCAGCACATCGCGGGCAATAATGGCCTCTTCAGCCACTGCGGGCCAGCCGGGCAGACCCAGGTCGGCGGAGACCTCACCCTCGTTCATCTGAGCACCCTCGGTCAGGCGGGGCTCCTGAGCGTGCTGAGCGATCACACCGTCAAAAGTCTTGACGTATTCCAGGGCGCGGCGCATCACGGCGGGGTCGTATACGCACATGCCGTCATCGGAGAACACGCGCACCTGAGCGGTGCTGGTTGCCATGGAACCAATATCGGAGAGGCGCTCACCCTTCAGACCCACGGTCACGGCACCGATGGGCTGCACGCGGCACCATGCGGATTCCTTGCCCAGGCGGTCTACCTGCTCAACCACGGCGGCGGTGTCAGCAACGGGGTTGGAGTTTGCCATGGCGAACACGGCGGTGTAGCCGCCCAGGGCTGCTGCGCGGGTGCCGGTTTCTACGGTTTCGCTGGCTTCGTAGCCGGGCTGGCGCAGGTGGGTGTGAATATCAACCAGACCGGGCAGTGCAATCTGACCGGTTGCGTCGATGATTTCTGCGCCCTCAGCCTGCAGGTTTTCGCCAATGGCGGCGATCTTTCCATCCTGGATCAGGATGTCGGCTACGCGCTCACCCAGCAGGTTCGCGTTCTTAATCAGGTAGGTGCTCACGGTGTGTGTCCTCTCGTGTCACGGTGGGAAGTGTTTTTCCGGGGTCTCCCGGGAGGTCTTTGAATTACAGGCTCAGATTACCCGGGTTGTCGGCGTAGAGCTTGGCTGCGGTACCGTCGCACAGCAGCTGGTAAAGCACCGCCATGCGTACCGCCACGCCGTTGCTGACCTGGCGCAGCACCCACGATTCGTTCGCGTCAGCTGCTTCGCTGCACAGCTCCAGGCCGCGGTTCATCGGGCCCGGGTGCAGGATCGCGAAGGGCTTACCCATTGCCTGAAGAGCCTCGAAACGCTCCTTGGTCAGACCCCAGAGCTCGGTGTATTCCTCAGCCGAGGGGAAGTAGGCTGCGTTCATGCGTTCCTTCTGAATACGCAGCATCATTACAGCGTCCGGTTCGGTGGCGAGAGCTGCATCGAAATCGTGGAAAATTTCAGCATCCCAAGCGTGAGTGTCCAGGGGCAGCAGGGTCGGAGGCGCCACAAACGCCACCTGTGCGCCCAGGGTGCGCAGCAGCCACAGGTTCGAGCGTGCCACGCGCGAGTGCAGAATATCGCCCACAATCAGCACGCGCAGACCCGCCAGGTCGGTGCCTCGGGATTCCACGCCGTCGCGTGCAGCCTTGAACTTGCGCAGGCTCATGGCGTCCAGCAGAGCCTGGGTGGGGTGCGCGTGGGTGCCGTCGCCCGCATTGAGCACGGGGATATTGGTCCAGCCGGCGGTTGCCAGGCGGTAGGGCGCACCGTCAGCGCTGTGGCGAATCACAAAGGCGTCCGCATTGTACTCAGCCAGGGTCTGAGCGGTGTCTTTGAGCGACTCGCCCTTCGAGACCGAGGAGCCCTTGGCGGCGAAGTTCATAATGTCGGCACCCAGACGCTTTTCAGCGCTCTCGAAGGAGAGACGGGTGCGGGTAGAATCTTCGAAGAAGAGGTTGACGACCAGCTTGTCCTTGAGCAGGGAAAGCTTCTTGTTTTCTGCCTTGACCTGCGCCATGTAGTCGGCAATATCGAGAATATCGATGGCTTCTTCTCGCGTGAGTTCGCGAGTGTCGAGCAGATGCTTCATTCGGGGTTTCCTCCCTGCTGGATGATTTCTACCCTATCGACGGGTAGCTGAGCTGCAGTGTTGTGTATTGTGCCGGTGGCGGTACCGGCAGGTGAAGGGTCGGCGGCTGAAAGCCCGGGTGGGGCGTGACCGTCAATTTCTTCCAGGTACACGCGCACATTTTCACTGGCAGAGGTGGGGATATTTTTGCCCACATGGTCTGCGCGAATGGGTAGCTGCCGGTGGCCGCGATCGACCAGTACCGCCAGGCGTACCGTGGCGGGTCGCCCGTGAGCGTTGAGGGCGTCCAGCGCGGCGCGAACCGTGCGACCGGAGTAGAGCACATCGTCAACGAGCACAATATTTTTGCCGCCCAGGCTGCCGGGGATGTGCGTCTCGCCGGGGGTTCGGCGCTGCATTTCTTCCTCGGTCAAATCGTCACGGTAGGCGGTGATATCCAGGGCCCCCAGGCTGCTGGGTACATCAAATTCGGGGTGGATGTGGGCGATACGTTCGGCAATGCGCTGCGCTAGGGGCAGGCCGCGGGAACGAATACCGATAATCATGAGGTTTTCGGAGCCTTTATTGGCTTCCAGAATTTCGTAGGTAATGCGCGTGAGAGCTCGTCGAATTTCATCAGCGTTGAGGATAATTCGGCCCTGTACAACAGAAGCATGAACCTGAGCTACCGGAGAAAGCGCGGACGCATAAGTGCCAGCCGCCGGGGTGCGCTTAGCGCCTCCGGTGTGCAGGTGCGCGGAAGCCTGCTCGACTGCCGCTTTGGCTGTGGATACACTTATCCCGTTCACAGCGTTTCTCCTTCCCCGCCTCACAGGACGGACTTAAAGGTTCATGCTTGATTCAAGATTACCATATTCGGCAGCGTCATGCCCGGTCAGGGGCGTCTAGGATTCACCGCGCAGAATACGCCCAATGCGCTCCTTACGCTGAGTCAGAGTCCCCTCAAAACCGTGCGAAGTCGGCGTATAGTATTCGGTTCCCGTCAGGGTATCCGGCAGGTACTGCTGGGCGGCAACATGACCGGGCTCATCGTGCGCATACACATAGCCCTGCCCGTGGCCCATCGCCGAAGCACCCGCATAGTGAGCGTCCCGCAGGTGCACCGGCACCTGACCGAAACGACCGGCACGTACATCTGCAATAGCGCTATTAATCGCCCGATACGCGGCATTCGACTTGGGCGCCAGGGCGCAATAAATCACCGCCTCGGAGAGAATAATACGCGCCTCGGGCATGCCCACCAGCGCGACCGATTGAGCCGCGGCGGTCGCCACCGAGAGAGCTTGCGGGTCGGCAAGCCCAATATCTTCAGCTGCCAGAATCATAATGCGGCGCGCCACAAAACGGGGGTCTTCTCCCCCTTCGAGCATGCGCGCCAAATAGTGCACGGCGGCGTCTGCATCGGATCCGCGCATGGATTTAATAAAGGCGCTGACCACATCGTAATGCTGATCGCCATTGCGGTCGTAGCGCACCGCGGCGCGATCTACCGCCTCGGTGGCGTGTGCGAGGGTAATGATGACGGGGGTTTCAGCGCTGTCGCTATCATTGCTGTCGCTATCGTCCGAGTTATCCGCCTCACGGCGTGCAGCTTCACTAAAGGCAATGGCCGCGGCAGCCTCCAGAGAGGTGAGGGAACGGCGCGCATCTCCCCCACTGACCGCCGCCAGGTG
>Cebus_capucinus_imitator_PRJNA485217_SSR039__coassemble_1154_pt1 | contig 14783 bp, 13 predicted proteins | sample Cebus_capucinus_imitator_PRJNA485217_SSR039__metabat2_high_PE_009 | metagenome-assembled genome bin Cebus_capucinus_imitator_PRJNA485217_SSR039 | reverse complement strand
CTATCTGACACTTGATTTTTATTGTGTTGGTGGTGCGGGGTTTGTCATAACTCGCAAGTCGCGTACCTCCATTCTCGCCCCTATGCTTGCGTTCCGCAGATGGCTGGGACTTGTGCTCCCGAGTCCCGGGGAGAGCTGCGAATGGGGTTTTCGAGGCTCACCTCTCGCACGCGTCTCACGACACACTCTCCCTCGACTTCGGGATGGTACCACTCCCCAGATTGCTGCCGTTTCCTTGAATGTTTTACTTTTCTTCTCCGCCTCGCGAATAGTATTTTTCATCGCGAGGGATGACACCCCTCGCGATGAAAAATACTATTCGCAACATGAAACGCTAACTCACACACGCATGGGATGAGCCTCTTCAGCCCAGGCAAGAAACACACGCAAGCGAACCCAAAAACGTAACTCCCTGGGGCTCGTCCCATGCGTCAGCTAACCGAGCCAGTTTTCCCACCCGGCAAGGCTGCGGCTAAAACACACGCATAGGATGATGCTCTGACGAACCGGAAAGACTGGAACACAAGCGGACTCAAAAACACAACACCTTGAGGCTCGTCCCATGCGAATACTTCAACAACTCACATCACTAACGCCTCGCATAATGACGCCGCTCCCACACCTCATTCCTCACAGGAATCTCCCGATAACCATACCAACGCTGCACCTCAGTATCACCCACACCTTCACCATCCTTATGCCATCTCTGACCAGTAAACACATCAGGAACCATCAAACGAGGATTAGGATTATCAGGATCAGAACGACCACCAGGACCCGAAGGACACCCACGAGCATACGGATCCTCAACACAGGTCTTAGCCACCGGATGAGAATCATCCCTCCAAATACGCATGAGTAGCGGTTCAGAACGTTTAGATACACTGCCATCAATCACATGCCAGACACCATCCGGGGTTTGATAACGACCCTGATAGGTTACCTGTACATAGGCGTGGAAATTACCGGTGACAGTGTATACATGAGAGGAGTCACTCATGGGTACATCATCAAGTCTTTCACTAAAGCTAACCGGGCCGCTGGGGTAGCTAACGGTATTATTAGGGAGTTTATCTCCGTAAATGTAGGTGTATCCTACGGGGATTGCTTCAATAATAATTTTGTTACCCAGCAGGGTTGCTTCTTTACGTTGGGTGCTGGCACTGGTTTTTTCGGTGTAGAAGTGCGTGTTGTACCCGTAGTATAGGTTCATGTAGCCCGGGTGTGCTTCTTTGCCATCGTTAGCTTTGAGTACCGGGGTGGGTAGGCTCATGCTGGTGTATTCGTGGGCTGCTTGCTGGGCGATGAGGGCTTCTTCGCTGGGCCCGTTGTCTTCCTCGTCTACAGGAGTCGCGGGTGCTTCTGTTGAGGTCTTGGTGCACAACGCGATCTGTTGGCCTCGGTTATTAACGAGTCGTTCGGTCATGATGCCGCCGCCGTCGGGGGTGTAGTTTGCGGTGATGCAGCCTCGTTGATCGCGAACTGTGCCGTCCGTATAGACGGGGGCTTGAGAAGCAGGTTCCTGTACCGGATCAGCAGACTTAGATTCCTCACCGCTCCCCGTAGACGTCGGTACCGGCTGTTGATAACCACCCGGTCGACCATTGGAAGGAAGAGATTCAGATTTAGAAGCATCTACTCGCACACCATCACCGTTTGTCGAGCCTTGAACATCTGCATATGCCGGTGCATATATACCCGTAGGAACATAAAGAAATAATGTACAAAGTAACGATACTATAACAGTGTTTTTAATTTTCACGGACGAGCTCCGTCTCTACAGCTTCAACGTTGGCAATACGCCAGAACCCATCCTTATGAAAAGCAGCTGCAATACGTACAGCAGGCTTATTTAAATCGCTATAGTCATAAGGGGTAGTCGTGTTATTCTGCTTGTCAATAACAATACTTTTCGTCGTAATAATATGACCATATATATAGTAAATATGCTGGTTCTCTACTTCTAGAGTCTTCTTATCGATGTAGATATTACGAAGACCACCGATAATCCAGTTTCCCTTCTTGTAGAAATGGTAGATGTACTGAATGAACTCGGCAGTGCTCTTATATTCTGAGTCTGTACGATTCCCAAGCTCTTTAGAGTCGCCAGTTTGCATGGCGTAATTATGCAGATCCGTCCAATACTGCAAGAACTTGTACAGACCTTCCGGAGTCTCAACATCCATATCCTCAGGATACTTAGGCTTAGGAACATTCTGAGCAGGCCCCTCATAGTCAGCAGCACGGTACTCACCCTCGGGTGCTTTAGAACCGCCCGAATAGTACTTCTGGGTCGGGGTAGGAGAAGATTCATACTTTGCCCTCTCAGCAGCGTGCGAGGAAGCAGAAGCCTGGGCTGATGCTACTTCCTTAGCTCGTGCATCTGCTTCAGCTTTCTGGAACCACTGAGGAATAAAACCGCTTAGCCAGAATCCTCCCAACAGGCCAGCAGTTATGCCACCAAAGGTAAGTAGATCTCGACGGTTAAGAGGGCGGGGTCCTTCAGGGGTTTCTTCAGGTTCCTGGTGGTTCAGGGGCGTGGGGTGTTCTTCCGGGGTGAACGGGGGTAGCGACATGGCCGGGTGCTCCTTTGCGTGTGGTTGGGTAGTTTATCGGTGTGTGCCTTAGTGTTTCGGTGGTGTATTAGGGCACTGTTTTAGGGTAGCTTGGTTTGGTGGTTGGGTGGTATTTGTGACAGATTGTTACGTGTTTTTTGGGTGTTTGTGTTTGTTTGATGGTTTTAGTGTGGTTTTCGTGTATGGGGCGATACCTAAGGGAGGGGCGTTCCTGAGTTCACTTGCGCACTATCCTTTCCTGGTCGGAAGATACTCATCCCATGCAGGTGTATGGGTTAGCATTTCGCGTCGCGAGCATCTATTACCGTCGCGAGCATTAACAATGCTCGCGACGGCAATAAGTACTCGCGAGGCGGAGAGAAAACGGGAAGCGTATTAGAAACGAAGCCATCCCGAAACCAACCCTAAAATCACGAAAGACACGTGTGGAAGGTGAGTCGTCGGAAACCCCATTCGCCCTCCTTCCTCAGGGACTGCATAGACAGACCCCAGGCACCTCAAGAACGTGACATACGCGATCAATCCGCAATGGAACAAACGCCAACCGTCTCAAAAACCGGAGCGGGGAGAGAGAAGGGTTGAGCGCTATTAGCTGGGCATTCGCGCCCCAGCGCGAAGGCACAGGTCGTGCGCGAGCGCCCTTCTCTCGGACAGCGACCCAGTTTCAGGAATGTATCCATAGGATGGGCAACTCAGATAGTGCGCATGGGACGATGCCAAGGGAGTTACGTTCCCGGGTTCGTTTGCCTTCCAGCCCTTCCGGGTCTGAAGAGCATCATCCCATGCGGGAAATCAGACACGCAGCCGTAGCCTTGCCGGATTGCCTGCCGCAGCCTTGCCGGATAGCCAGCCACAGCCTTGCCGGATTGGTGGCCGTAGCCTTGCCGGATTGGGTTAGAGACTATAAAAGGTTCGTATCTGAAAAAGATACGAACCTTTTAGTGACTCTACGTAATGCCTATGCAATACCTATGCAATATCAGTAGTGTCTAAGCAGTGAATTAGTTCTTAGCCGCTTTACGTGCTTCTCTCTTGGCTTTACGCTGATTATTCCAGTCTTGAATCTTATGCCAGCAGGTGAGCACGATTTTCATCATGCGGTTGTAGAGCTTATGTGCCCAGACGAATTCGGTGGCCCAGATACTCAGACCGATGAAGATGAACAGCCATCCGGGACCGGGCGTGACGAGCATAATCAGACCTGCAATCAGGCAGAGCGCGCCGACTCCGATCACGAGGGGCTTGTAGAGGTGTTTCATGACCGGGTGCGCGTGCATTTTTTCTTTCATGCGCTCCATTTTGCGATGGACCCAGCTGTCGTTACTGTGGCTTACTTCGTCTTCTAGGGTGCTCATGTTCACCTTCTTTCGCCTGGTCGGTGGTTGTGCCGTGTTCTAGTGTACCGGTTTTTGCTGTGTTATTTCTTTGTTTTCTCTGCGTGCGGTTCGATAATGGTGTCATGTCCTATGAGGTTGTTTTTGAGCCGTGGCCGGTGAGCGTTCATTATGCCTGGAGGCGGAAGAGCTGTGATTTAGCAGCGCAAATTTTGCCGGGTACGATCTGTATTGAACGTGAGGGTGCGCGTACAGTGTTGTATATGGAATGGGATGCTGCGAATGCTGCTCGCAGTGTGCCTGTTAGAGCCTTGAAGACGCGTGTACGTGAGCGTTTTAAGAATGGGTACGCGCAGGATAGCCTGTGCCGGGTGAGCTTTGATGAGTCTCAGGGGTGCTTTGAGATTATTTTTGAGCCGTTGAGTTTTTGGCAGGCTTCTGCTGAGCCTGTTGCTCGTGCGGTGGTGCGTACAGCGCTAGAGCCTTCAGCATCTGAGGCGTGGGTGTGTACCTGGCGGGTTGAGTCGGGGATTGCGGAGCAGCAGGAGTATTTTAGGGCTGTGGTTGATGGCATTATGCTTTCACTTAACTCCGGGGACACTCCGGTGCTTAAAGATGGAGATTGTCAGCGTACCGATTGGGAGTACCGTACGGAGGAGAATAACCCGGGGCGGAGTATTCACGCAGGGGTCCCCGAGGGGATTGTGCGTGCTTTGATTGTGGAAGCACAACGTGATGATGCGGGGCGCGTGTGCGGCTACTATGCGAATTGTGTGCTGCCTGGTGCAGAGGTTTTTGGTAATCTGCGTTGGACTTTCGATCCGGATATGCCGATAGATGAGCGTGTGCCGCAGCTGGCGTTTTGGGAGTATAAGCCACGCCGTAGAAAACCGATTTTTGTTCCTCCGGCGCTAGGGGAGGACATCCCTGGACTGCTGCATGCTCTGGTGCCTTTCCTGCCGTTAGAGTAGGCGAGAAATTTCAATGATTTTTCCAGCTATTGGCTATATCGCTGGTAAGCAGACGTAGGATGTGGCTTTCGCTGGGGCTAAGGCTAGCGAAGAGTTCGTTTTCAGCGTCATTGAGCTGAAGCTGTATACGCTTGAGAAGGTCGATACCTTCGTCTGTTGCTTTGATAATCCGGATACGCTTATCGTGAGGGTCAGTTTCACGATAGATTAATTTTCGCTCTTCGAGGGCATGTATTACTTGGATAAGAGCCGCTCTATCTAGCCCTAGGTAGTCTGAAATTTCTTGCTGTGTTTCGGGTGCCTGAGCGACAACTGTGTATAGTACGTGGTATCCACGCATACCTTTGGGGACAGAGGCAAATAGCTTGATGGTGAGTTTTTCGTAATGCTGGGCTAGAACGGTAAGTGACCAGCCAAAGTCGCAAGGGGTGAGTGATGCTGCCATGGTACGTGTGCTTCCGAGGGTATTTCTTGAGATACACTCTATCTATTTTGCGGATTTTATGCCAATTTTAGTCTGTAGACTAGGGAGTTTAAGCTCTGAGGCGAGCAGTAAAAATACGTTGTTTTTCTACCTTTTTGATTCTAAACTTTAAGGGTAATATATCATCTGCTCCTCTAGACTGAGGAGTTTGATGGTCAACTTGTGATTGAAAGAAAAGGTTTCATGACTACTGAAGATCGTAACCCGAGTGTTGATCCGGCTGAGCGCAATGCGTTCTTCCCCTCGCCCTACTCGCTGAGCCAGTACACCGCACCTAAGACCGACTTTGACGGCGTCATTGCTAAGGATGCCTACTCGGGCGATAAGAAGGTGCTGGTCATCGGTACCGAAGAGCGCTACATGCTCATGCAGAACGGCAAGTTCTTCTCCACCGGTAACCACCCGGTTGAGTCCCTGCTGCCCATGCACCACATCCTGGAGGCCGGCTTCGATATTGAGGTGGCAACCCTGACCGGTGCTCCCGTGAAGTTCGAGTGGTGGGCATTCCCTCACGAGGACGAGGCAGTAACCAGCGCTTGGGCAAAGCTGGAGGATCAGATGAAGTCCCCCAAGCGCCTGTCCGATATTGAGCTGAATGACGACTACCTGGGTGTGCTGATTCCCGGCGGTCACGGCGCTATGCTGAACCTGCCCGAAAGCAAGGATGTTCAGGCTGTTCTGGACTGGGCTCTGGAAAACGACAAGCTCATGATTTCCCTGTGCCACGGCCCGGCTGCATTCCTGGCGGCAGGCTATGAGCGCGAGACCAACCCTCTGGCCGGTTACAAGATGTGCGTATTCCCCGATTCCCTGGATGCGGGCGCGAATATTGAGATCGGTTACCTGCCCGGCAAGATGCCCTGGGCACTGGGTGAGGCTCTGAAGGCTCAGGGTATTGAGATTGTTAATGACACTATGAGCGGCGCTACTCACCGTGACCGTAACCTGCTGACCGGTGACAGCCCTCTGGCATCTAACGCTCTGGGTAAGATGGCTGTTGAAGCTCTGCTGGAAAAGGTAGCTTAAAGCTGCCTCTATTGTAGAGCTGAGCGGCACATAAAGATACAGCTGTGCCCCGCACTTATTCAAGGAGTGCGGGGCACAGCTGTATCTATAACCGAGAGCGGTTTAGAGCTTGCCGATAGCGATCTGCAGCATACGGCGGATGGGCTCTGCAGCACCCCAGAGCAGCTGGTCACCAACGGTGAACGCGCTAATGTACTCCGGACCCATTGCCAGCTTGCGGATACGACCCACGGGAATCTCCAAGGAACCGGAAGCAGCCACGGGGGTCAGATCCACCATAGAGTCTTCGCGGGTGTTGGGGATGACCTTTGCCCAGGGGTTGTCCTCGGCGATAATACGCTCGATTTCCTCAACGGGCAGGTTCTTGGTCAGCTTAATGGTCAGCGCCTGGGAGTGGGAGCGCATGGTTGCAATACGCACGCACAGGCCGTCCATGATTACGCGGTCATCGCCGTTCAGACCCAGGATCTTATTGGTCTCTACATCAGCCTTCCACTCTTCGCGGGACTGACCATTGCCCAGATCGGAGTCGATCCAGGGGATCAGAGAACCGGACAGGGGCACGCCGAACTGGGTGGTGTCCAGCTCGCCGGAGCGCTGCTGCTCGAGCACCTTGCGGTCAATTTCCAGGATTGCCGATGCGGGATCGTCCAGCTCAGCGGAGACGTTATTGCCCAGATCGCGGAACTGCTTGAGCACCTCGCGCATATGGCGTGCGCCACCGCCGGAGGCAGCCTGGTAGGTCATGGAGGTGGTCCACTCAACCAGGCCGTTCTTGAACAGACCGCCCAGACCCATCAGCAGGCAGGAGACGGTGCAGTTGCCGCCGACGAAGTCCTTAACGCCGTTTTCCAGACCCTTGTCAATCACGTGACGGTTGATGGGGTCCAGGACGATAATTGCGTCATCGTTCATGCGCAGGGTGGAGGCTGCGTCAATCCACAGGCCGTCCCAGCCGCTTTCGCGCAGCTTGGGGTGTACTGCCTCGGTGTAGCTGCCGCCCTGGGCGGTGACGATAATCTTGTGCTTGCGCAGCTCGTCAATATCGTAGGCGTCCTTCAGAGTGGAGGGGGAGAGGACACCGTCGAAGGTGGGGGCTTCGCCACCAACATTGGAGGTGGTGAAGAAGACGGGGGTAATGCCCTCGAAGTCGTTTTCTTCGAGCATGCGCTTCATGAGCACGGAGCCAACCATGCCGCGCCAGCCAACAAAGGCTACAGAGTCACCGGTATTAAAGTTCATGGTTACTAGTTTACTCCCTTAAATCGTCTCTTAGCGTATCCTGCGTATCGCTGATGAACAGGTGTCGAATGTTTATAAACGGTCGAAAATTTGCATGCAATAGTAGACCGGGTTTTTACCGCCCTCTGCATCGAGCAGGTAGCCGCTATCGCTCTTCTCCCAGGGGCTTTCGCTCACCAGTTTAAAGTCTTCGCGAGCAGAAATATTGGGTGCGTAGGTATCCCCGGTTATTTCATTACCTTCCTGGCAATAAAAACGCGTAATCACGCAGCGCGAGAGGGTGCCGAAGCCGGGTAGGGACTCCGCCTCTAGCGCCTGGGCATAGAGGGATCCGCCTCCAATAATCCATGCGGTGGGTGCATCGTGCGGGTGATCTTCGGGAACCGGCAGGAAGGCTGCGAAGGAACAGGCTGCCTGCAGGGTGGGCATCCAAAAGGCGCCGTCGCGCTCTTGGGGCTCAGCCACGGAGGAAGAGATAACAATATTCACGCGCCCGGGCAGGGGACGGAAACGAGGAGGGAAGGACTCCCAGGTCTTGCGCCCCATAATCACGGGCGCACCCAGGGTGGTTTTCTTAAAATAGGCGAGGTCTTCGGGCACATGCCAGGGCATATCCCCATTGCGTCCGATAACTCCGGAGTCGGTTTGCGCCCAAATAGCGCCCAAACGTGGCTGAACCATTGAGTGTTCCTTTGAGATGAGCGCCCTCGGAAAGCGGGCGCGGATATAGTACCAGTGTACAGTCTGGGGCAGTGAATCCACGAGGGTAGAGCAAAGCCCCGTCACTGCGGCTTAAAGCTAGTGACGGGGCTTGGGAGGCTCTTGAGGATTCGCTTAGGACTCATTCCAAATGGAGAAAATGCCTACCTGCTGATCCGCCTGGTGGCCGATCCAAGCGTCCAGAATCTTTACCCCCTTCTGCTCATGCATGAGCTCGCGAGTAATGAGCTGCTTTTCTGCTTTGAGCGCTCGCTGCTCATCGGTCAGTTCCTCATCGGCTACTTCGGTAAACAGTCGAACATCCGCATTTTCCTTTGCCAGGGAGACGGTGTACTCCACCAGGGGTAGGGAACCGGTCTGCTCCAGGGTAGCTGCCTTCATGCGCTCAATACTGGGCTTGGCGCTGGCAGTCAGATAGTTTAGGAACACCTTGGATGCGCGGTCCTTCCAGGCGGAGTTCACGCCCAGTTCCTGCTCCGCTTCGTGCAGTTTGGCGCAGAACGCCTCGGAGGCGGCAAGGGTTGCGCCCGAGTCCAGCTGGGTGTGTTTGCCGGTGAGCAGATTGCCCTCATCGCGCAGGCGCAGGCGGATAACCGCACCGGTCCACGCGGGGATATAAATAATGCGGTAGCGGATATCCTCGCCGGCACCCTGCTGCTTGGAGAATGCCTCCAATGCCAGGGATTGAATGCGAGCACGGTCTTTTTCGGTTAGTTCAGCCATTATTTTCCTTCATCCCAATAGGAGCCCATATTGGCGAGAGTATCAGCGCGGTGAGCCAACCAGGCACGGAAGAGCTGCACATTGGGAATTTCACGCAGGGTATCGAAGGTGACATTGCCTTCTGCCAGCTGTGCGCGTTCCTCATCGGTCATTTCTTCATCGCGCTTGGGTACCAGGTAGCGCAGGGTTGCGGTGCCGGCGGCACGATCCACCTGGTAGTGCGATTCAAGGACCCTGCCGGTGGATTCGAGCACATCGGCGGAGTTCTTCTGAGAGTTTGCAACCAACGGACCGAGAATCTGATCCAGTGCCGAGGGGGAGGCACCCTGCGGCTCCCAAATAACGTTCACGCCCTTCTCGCGTTCCTTGTCATAGAGGTCGCGGCAGAAGGACTTATCGGCGTAGAGGGTATCTTCGGAGTCGACCGTGGGGTCTTCACCGTACATAAGCGCCTTGAGACGAATCACGGTGTTCGTCCAAGCGGGAATGTAGATGTTGTAGCAGGTAATATCACTTTTTGCGTAGAGTTCCTGGCGATCCAGGGAAGTCTGGGCAATTTGCTCCAGTGCCTGCTCGTATTCGGCGGAGCCGTGAGCGGGAATCTGAGTGGTATCCATAGTGTTCCTTGAGCTGTGAAATCTTCAGGCAGGTATTAGACGGCGATGGGGGCTGCAATACCCGGGTGGTGCTTGTAATTGACCAATTCGAAGTCTTCGTACTCGTAATCAAAAATAGAAGGCTTCTTCGTTTTAATGACCAGCTGCGGGTAGGGATAGGGCTCACGCGGCGGGTTCGGAACACCGTTTTCATCCTCACCTATACCCAACTGCTTCTTGACCTGCTCCAGGTGGTTCAGATAAATATGGCAATCGCCGCCGGTCCACACGAACTCGCCCGGTTCCATACCAACCTCCTGGGCAATCAGGTAGGTCAGCAGTGCATAGGAAGCAATATTGAAGGGCACGCCCAGGAACATATCGGCGCTGCGCTGGTACAGCTGGCAGGAGAGTTCCTTGGTGCCGTCCGCACGGGTGCTCACATAGAACTGGAACATGGCGTGGCAGGGAGGCAGAGCCATCTCGTCCACCTCGGCAGGGTTCCACGCCGAGACAATGTGACGGCGAGAATCCGGGTTGGATTTAATGGATTCAATCACCTTAGCGATCTGATCCAAGCTCTGGCCATCCGGGGTGGGCCAGGAGCGCCACTGCACACCGTATACCGGACCCAGTTCGCCGTTCTCATCGGCCCACTCATCCCAAATGGTTACGCCGCGCTCCTGCAACCAGCGCACATTGGAGGAACCGCGCAAGAACCAGAGCAGCTCAATTGCCACGGACTTGAAATGCACGCGCTTGGTGGTGATCATGGGGAAGGAATCGCGCAGGTTAAAACGCATCTGACGGCCGAAAACACCGATAGTTCCGGTGCCGGTGCGGTCGCCGCGCACCTCGCCGTGCTCGAGAATATCGCGCAGCAAATCTTCATAGGGAGTGGGGATGGCGGTCATGCGCTTACCTTTCGCGAAATGAGTGTACTGTACACAATTCTACGGGGTGCCTATGAGTTACGCTCGGGGCGGGGCACGGATTTCGCCGGTGGTAAACCGACGCTCATCATGCGATGGTTGCAAGAGCACATGAAGGCGCAGAAAAACCGCCCGCATGTTCTGCATACAGAACATGCAGGCGGGTTTATCAGGTATAGCGAGTCTTAGAGAGTCGGACGGGAGGTCTCAATAGAGACCACGCGTGGATTCTCCCCGGCACTTAGCTGCAGAATCAGTACATCGGCAGTTTCCAGATGCGGGTCGGCAATAGGCAGCTGATCCCACTGGCCGGGCGCCAGCAGGTACTCGCGTACAGCCTCGAGCATCTGCGGGAAGACCGGGCGGTGACCGCAGAGCAGAGTGGACTCGGGGCGATCCAGCAGGGAACGCACCGCCTTGGCGCAGCGCTTGGGCTTCTCAGCTGCTCCCGCTTCAGACAGGGACTTCTTCTCCTTATAGGTCACCGGGGTGCCCTTCTTATCCAGCCACTTGAGCAGAGGCTTGACGGTGCGCTCACAACGCACCCAAGGGGAGGAATAAATGCGGGTCGGCGCCCAGGCAGCCAGCATGGGCACCAGAGCCTTTGCCTGGCGCTCACCCAGTTCATCCAGGGGACGCAGCTCATCGGCAGCAGACCAGCTCTCGCGGGCGTGCGCGTGGGCGTGGCGAACCAGTAGAGAAGGCACGGTATCCAGGGTGCCGGCGGCAGCGTGTGAAGCCAGTGCATCCAGGGGCAGCTGATCGCTCTCATTGCTCAGCAGTTCACGAGCCTGATCAATGCTAACCCAGCGCAGCTGATCCACTTCACCCTCATCAGCTGCCGGTACCTGGTTCTCCGGTGCTTTCGCAGCCCAGTAGAAAACATCCTTGCTCTTGCCGTGCACGGGGTAGGAGGTCACTGCCAGGGGAACACCCAGACGCACATCTAGAGATACCTCTTCGCGGATCTCGCGCAGAGCGGTTTCGGGCAGGGATTCACCCGGATCCTGCTTGCCCTTGGGCCAGGACCAGTCGTCATAGCGGGGTCGGTGAATGATCAGCAGCTCAATCTCACCCTGAGGGTCCAGGCGCCAAATCAGGGCACCGGCGGCAACCACCTGCGCGGTGGTGCTGGGAGTGCGGGTAATGCTCAGGCTATTATCGTGCAGTCGAGCGGTGTAGTAGGGGGTTTCCTTAGCCACAAAAATCCTCTGCTAATGGGTTAAACGCGAACTCTATTGTAACGGGTGAGCGGTAGAAGAGCGGGGCAGGTGTCGGGCGCATCTCACGCCGGGAATAAAGAACGCTTATTCCTTATTCCCGGCGTGGACGCTATAGAGTGAAGACCCTATGCCAGGGCGCGGTTCTTCTTGCGCGAGCGCGATGCCAAATAATAGGACTGCACATCGCGTAGAGGCTCACCTTCAGCATTCTTCGCGTGGCGCTCCCACACACCCTCAGAATCCAAATGCCAGGTATTGGACTCATCGCTCATATAAATCGTGAACATATTCAACAGATACTCAATATGGCGAGGATCCTTGACCGGAACCAGAGCCTCAATACGGCGATCCAGGTTGCGGTGCATCATATCGGCGCTACCAATAAAGACCTTCGGCTCACCGGCATTAGCAAACGCGAAAACACGCGAGTGCTCCAAGAAACGACCCAGCACGCTACGCACACGAATATTTTCGCTCAGCCCCGGCACGCCCGGGCGCAGGGCGCAAATACCGCGCACCACCACATCCACGGGCACGCCTGCCTGGGAGGCACGGTAGAGAGAATCAATAATGTCCTCATCCACCATGGAATTGCACTTGAACTGAATGCGCGCTTCCTTACCCGCCTTGTGGTTGGCAATCTCGCGGTCAATATGCTCAATCAGACCGCTGCGCAGGGTACGAGGCGCCACCAGCAGAGACTTGTAATTCGTCTTGGGAGCATAGCCCGAGAGCTGGTTGAACAGGCGGGAAACATCCTCACAGATCTGCTCATCGCAGGTAACAATACCCAGATCCTCGTAGAAACGAGCCGTGGAGGGATGGTAGTTACCGGTACCAATATGGGCGTAACGGCGCAGAGTATTACCCTCGCGGCGCACCACCAGGGAGAGCTTGCAGTGAGTCTTCAGACCCACAATGCCGTAAACCACGTGCACACCAGCGCGCTCAAGCTTACGAGCCCAGGAAATATTGGCCTCTTCATCAAAACGAGCCTTAATTTCCACCAGAGCCACAACCTGCTTGCCCGCCTCGGCGGCATCAATCAGAGCGTCAATAATGGGCGAGTCGCCACTGGTGCGGTACAGGGTCTGCTTGATTGCCTGCACGCGCGGGTCGGCGGCAGCCTGAGCCAGGAACGCCTGCACACTGGTTGCAAAGGAATCATAGGGGTGATGCAGCAGCACATCGTGATCGCGGGCGGCTGCGAAAACATCGGCTTCCTTAGCGGTCTCTTCAGTATTGAGCCAGCGGGAGGTGTGAGCCACATGCTTGGGGTAGTGCAGCGCCGGTCGGTTAGCGCGCACCATAGCACCCACACCGCGCAAATCCAGAGGAGCGGGCAGCTTGTACACCTCGGATTCATCAATCTGCAGCTCGGAAACCAGCAGCTCCAGCACAGCCGGGTTAATGGAATCCTCAACTTCCAGGCGCACGGGCGGGCCGAAACGACGGCGCAGCAGCTCCTTCTCCAGAGCCTTGAGCAGGTTCTCCGCGTCGTCTTCTTCCACCTCGAGATCCTCATTGCGGGTCACTCGGAAAGCGTGGTGCTCCACAACCTCCATACCGGGGAAGAGCGCATCCAGATGCTCAGCAATAATGGTTTCCAGAGGGATAAAACGCGCGGGTGCACCGGCAGTATTGGCGGCACGGGCGCCATCCACTGAAACCATACGATCGAGCTGATCGGGCACCTTCACGCGAGCAAAGAGTTCCTTGCCGCTCTGAGGATTGCGCACCAGCACCGCCAGGTTCAGCGACAGACCCGAAATATAGGGGAAGGGGTGTGCCGGATCCACCGCCAGGGGAGTAAGAATCGGGAAAATATCGCGGAAGAACTCCTCTCGCAGACGCGCCTTTGCGGCGGGCTCCAGATCATTCCAACCGACCACCTGAATATTGTGTTCCTTCAGAGCCGGCAGCACCTGTTCGTGGAAAACACGGGCATGACGATCCTGCAGGCGGTGGGCAGCCTCTGCAATGGCCTCCATCTGCTCCTCGGGGCTCAAACCTGCCGCCGAAGGCACCGCCAGACCGGTGGCAATGCGGCGCTTCAGGCCCGCCACGCGCACCATAAAGAACTCATCCAGGTTAGAGGCAACGATGGAGAGGAAGTTCAGGCGCTCCAGCAGGAAGAGATCGGGGTCTTCTGCCAGTTCCAGCACGCGGGTGTTAAAGTCCAGCCAGCTGCTTTCGCGGTCTAGGAAACGCTCGGGGCCGAACTCACCCTCCAGCTGCGGCAGGGTGATTTTTTCGCTCTTTTCAATGCGGTCGCCGCGCGTCTTAGCGGGCTCAATTTTGGCGATATCACCGCCGAGATGAATGACACCGGTCAGCGGTGCCGGTTCGGGGCTGCGTTGTGCTGCCATGCTGTATTCCTTTCATCAGCGAATCAAGAATAAAAGTTCTATATATGCTCTTTATTTCCTGCTATAGCGGGCAAGAGCTAGTGTGAGTTAAAGATTTAGGGTTGCACCGGTGCGTACATGCGGTCAATGGTGTGCACCCTAAAGCCTAAGGATTCATAGAGTTTCAGAGCCGGGGTATTGTCCTCGTCCACATAGAGCTCAATAGCACGCAAATCACGACCCCGTTCATCCTGCGCCAGAGCCAAATATGCCAGGGCTTTGAGAGTCAGGGTACGACCCAAGCCGCCGCCCTGAGCATTGGGGTGAACACCCACCACATAAATCTCACCGGCGGGGGAGTACTCACCCTTCTCCTGAGCCGTGGGGATTTTAGTCCACACATAGGCTGCCATTGAGGGAGCATCCGAGTTAGAATCTTCAGCAATAAAGAAACCCTCGGGGCGGAACCACTCCGACTCAACCCTCTGCACCAAATCCTCAAGTACCAGCTTGCCCTGCTCCGGGTGGTGCGCAAAAGCCGCCGCATTGGCTTCAATCCACGCCGGACCGTCCGCACGCTGATAGTTCTCCAGCTCAAAAGTGCGAGC
>Cebus_capucinus_imitator_PRJNA485217_SSR039__coassemble_1146_pt1 | contig 15115 bp, 15 predicted proteins | sample Cebus_capucinus_imitator_PRJNA485217_SSR039__metabat2_high_PE_009 | metagenome-assembled genome bin Cebus_capucinus_imitator_PRJNA485217_SSR039 | reverse complement strand
GTAGAGTATAAGGCGCAAATACCGGAGCGTACACTGCACATTATAGATACGCGCTATAACATATGAGGAGATCTATGACTCAGACCCCTGAGCCTTTGGACTCGCAGTCCTGGGCGAATCAATTTTACGCAACCCATAACCGCCAGCCCAGCGCCGAGGAATACCGGGAGGCTCTTGCTGCCGGTCAGGTAATCATTGAGCAGAGTGCTGTCCCGGCGGGTGCTGCTTCCGCTCCGCAGCCGGTGCCTGCAACCCCCGAGCAGAAGAAGAACGCGAAGGTGCTGCTCTGGTCTTCGATCGCTACCGTGGGTCTGATCCTTGTAGTGGTTATTATCCTGGCGGTTATTGGTATGTCGTCTCAGTCTTCACATACTGGTTCCGCTGCTTCTTCAACGGCTGCTCAGGCAAAGGGTGCTGCTGGCACCTATAAGATTACCTATACCAAAATAATCGAGATTGGAGGAAAAGAAGCCGCACCCTCCATTCCCGAAGGTGTTGATATTAGTAATGCATATGTAGCAATCACTCTTCATGAGGACAAGACGTGCGAACTCGAAAACCATGTGAATTCCGTGTACTCCACGAAAGAGGCTTCAGGATGCACTTGGGAAGAGAACAATCGTGAGATTACCCTTAAGGCCTCTGGAAGTTCGAGTGAAGGCCATGCAAAGCTCTCTGAAGATGGTAATACTCTAACCCTATACAACGATGTCTCAAAGGTATCGCTTGAATTGACCCGAGTTGATTCCTAATACTGGGAGATAGCCCAAGCGGTGGGGCGGATACGAGAGTATCCGCCCCACCGCTTTATCTATGCCGCTGAAACACCATGCGGAGGTAAAACAGCAGGGGAGAAAGGCGCAGCGAAGCGCCCTAAGGAAACTCCCAGGTGGCATTCATCAAAAGCCAAGCTAAACATCAGGTACTCTCCAGCCGGGGCGCCTAGTGTAGAGAACAGATACCCGCGCTACTAGAGCGCTCACACCCCATACATACAGGAGAATCCGATGAGCCAGACCCCTTTCGGCCCCAACCCCCTAGAACCCCAAGAATGGGCCGACCGCTTCTACGCACTGCATAACCGCCAGCCCACCGCCGAAGACTACAATGCCGCCATTGCAGCCGGCGAAGTACGAGACCCCAACGCCTCGGCGCCGCAGCCAGCAACTCAGCTCTACCCTGCAGCAAACGCACTTCAGCCCACCGGCTATCAAAGCAGCTACTCGCAGCCCGCCAATACCGGATACGGCGCCCCCGGCTACAGCAACCCGCCCTATAATGCACCCGGCTATAGCGGAGCACCCCAGTACGGTGCACCCGCAGTGCAAAAGAACAATACCGGACTGATTCTCGGACTTGCTGGAGGCGGCGTGGCGTTGCTGCTGGTCATTGTGCTGATTGTGGTGCTCGCGGTTAGCAACCGCCCCTCCTCAAATACCCCGGTAGCTCAGCACACCACTACCAGCGCCGCGCCCGCCTACACCCAGGCGCCCGCACCGGAGACCACCTCGCCAGAGCCTCGCCCCACCGAGAATACTGAGCCTCCCGCATCGCGCTCCACCCCCAGCCCGAGCCGCACCACCACCTCCCCGACTCCTCGACGCACTACCAGCGCGGCAGCACCCGGCGGATCCACCAAGGACAAGGCAACCATGGCGGGTAGCTTTGCAGCTATGGGTACCCTGGAGGATGGAGAGAAAGTAGCTATTGTTCACCACCTCAAAGCTGACGGTACCTGCAGCATGGACGTGCACACCGAACGCAATGGCACCCAGATTCACAATATTGCTGTGCTGGCAACCTGCGACTGGTCCTTCATTAGTGATTACATTTTCATTAGCGGCCGCTGGCAGTCCGATGGTAGCGGAACGGCTAAGGCTTTTACCGAGCGTCTAGTCATTATCGATAAGGACACCCTGCAGAATAAAGACCATAGGGATGTTGAATACAAGCGCGTTGAAGAAGTGCGCGAATAAACTCTGACAGCCACAGCTAGGTGATAGAGGGCGGGGCGGATACGAGAGCGTATCCGCCCCGCCCCTGCGTTTGGGATAGCGTGAAATGAGCTGAATATCGGGGGCTGTCAGAAGATTACCTAAGACTTTAGTGTTAAGAGATTCGGCTAAGAAAGCGGCTCGCTCCTAGGAAACATGAACTCCAGTTCTCAGCGAGTTTGCAGGAAAATAGGGGACGTTTTCAGCTATCTATAAGCTTTATCCCGTACAGTAAATACCTGAGAGTTTCAGCGGGACACATCCCGCATCCCACGACATATATTGGATACTACGATGAGCAACTACCCCAATCAGCCCAACGAGGCAAAGAGCTACGCCGAATGGTACAACGAATTTACTCGCACCTATGGACGCGCACCCAGCGAAGCTGAATACCAGGGCGCGCTCGCCCTCGGCCAGGTACTTTCCCGTGAGTCTAGCGCTCAGGCTTCTCAGCCCGCGCAGCCCGTACAGGCAGCACCCGTTGCGCCGACGCAGCCCGCCTACCAGCAGGTGCCCGCACAGTCGGCAGCCTATGCAGCACCCGGCGCTGCGTACGGTGCACCCGGCTACCCCGCTCCTCGCCGTTCCAATACCGGTCTGATTATCGGCCTGGTCGGTGGCGGTGTTGGTCTGGTGCTCGTTCTTCTGCTGGTGCTCTTTATGACCGGTGTATTCGCGGCTGCTTCTTCGTCGAGCACCCCGATTGCGCACTCTTCGACCTCCAGTAGTGCACCGTACAGCCAGTCCCCGGCACCGAGCACCTCCAGCGCAAGCCCCTCGCGCACCCCGAGCCCGTCGTCTAGCTCCTCGAGCTCGGGACGATACACTTCGTCGGACTTTACCTCCTCCCGTTTTGCGGTACGTATTCCTTCGGAAAACACCCAGGATCTGATGATGATCTTCAAGTTTGAGTCCGGCGCAAAGTGCAGCGTGGGTGCCTCGGGTAAGGCTGGTGGTACTGAAAAGACCGTCGATAATCTGGAATCGTTCTGCACCTGGTCGGTATACTCCGGTAAGCTGCATATGAGCGTTCGTATGAAGCGGGAGAGCACGACCACCGATTTCGACTTCAAGATTATTGATATCGATACCATTGAAGACGTGGATGCGTTCAAGATGGTACGTATGGGTTCCGGTAAGGAAATCCCCAGCGCTGATGGTGGTAGCTCTGGTAGCGGTGGCTCCGGTAGCTTGATCTAAGGGACTCAATCGAGACTCTCATAGCTAGTACATAGCGACTAAGGGCGGGTGGATACTAATCCACCCGCCCTTTGCTGTATCCAACTGTACTACCTCCTATATTGTGCATATTGACAGGGGCAATTCGTATACAGAATATATTCAGACAGCGTTCAGGAAATATCCATAGACCCTCCAGCTTTTCACCAGATACAGGCTATAGGATATGAGGGATATTGACGCCCCGTTAGCCACACCGCATAAGGAAAGAAGACTATGGAAGCCTCCGTACCCCCTGTACCCCCGCCCCCAAACCCTGCACCCGTACCGCCGATTGCTACACCTGAAGACGCTCAGCCTACAGCAGCTCAGATACCGCCTCCCAATAGCGAACAGATGGATCAAACGCAGGTATCGCGTTCGCAGAAGAAGAGAATGCTGTGGACCACCGGAACTATCGTTATTATCCTGGCTCTGGTGATCGGCGCAATCTTTTACTCGAAGAATAATCGTCAGCTTGCCGGAGATAAGGAAAGTGATTTCTACGGTCAGACCTACGGTGTTTTCTTGAAAACCCGCGATGGAATTACCGCCATGGAAGTTCTGAGTCTGAAAGAAAACCACGAGTGCTCCTATTTTATGAGTTTCAATGTTTATGGAGTTGTCTCCCACCAGGCGGAACGATGCACCTGGACGTTTGGCGATTCGAGTATTCTTGTGCACCTGGAATATAAGGATATGCCCAGCGGTAAGAATGAAGACACGAAAGATTACCGAGTAGCAAGCTGGGATACTCTGCTGGAGTTGGGCGGAACCATCCCCGTTAACCGTGTGGATTCTGATAAAGGCGTAGCCATTATCAATGATGAAAATAAGCAGGTTGACACAATACCCGGTGATAAATTTATTGAGAAAGCAAAAGCGTTGGGCATGAAGAAATAAAGCGCCGAGGTGAACCCATAAACCGCTGAGGGCGGGTGGATACTAATCCACCCGCCCTTTGCTGTACCCACATGTACTGTCTCTGCCAGCATTGCACTGTGCTCGCATTCATGACAATCGCCAGGGCTAAACTCAATGCAACCAATAGGGTAGAGGCGGTGCATATAACCCGCGATAACGGGCGGATTACTCTCTAAAGGTACTCGGTGCACCTGCCGTGCGCACCATAACATGCCGCGAGAGCGCGAACGCGGTAAAATAGTAGTAACTGTGCCCGCATATGGCGCTCACGCCGGCGGCACCCACATAATCCGCGACCAAAGGACAAACACGTGGCTCTGACCATCGGCATTGTTGGCCTGCCCAACGTCGGCAAATCCACCCTCTTCAACGCACTGACCCGCAACACCGTGCTGGCAGCAAACTACCCCTTCGCAACCATCGAACCGAACCTGGGTATCGTGAACCTGCCCGACCCGCGCCTGAACCGCCTGGCTGAAATCTTCGGTTCCGAGCGCATCCTGCCCGCAACCGTCTCCTTCGTGGACATCGCGGGTATTGTTAAGGGTGCTTCTGAGGGGGAAGGCCTGGGCAATAAGTTCCTGGCAAATATTCGCGAGGCACACGCTATCGCCCAGGTTGTGCGCGCCTTTGATGACCCCGACGTGATCCACGTGGACGGCAAGGTCGACCCCGCCTCCGATATGGAGACCATTAATACCGAGCTGATCCTGGCTGACCTGCAGACCCTGGAAAACGCAATCCCGCGCCTGGAAAAGGCAGTGAAGATTAAGAAGGGCGACGCAGCACAGCTGGAAACCTACAAGCAGGCACAGGCAATCCTGGAAGAGGGCGAGACCATTATCTCCCGTGCGGCAGACGCTAAGCTGGACATGGCTCACCTGAAGGAACTGAACCTGCTGACCGCAAAGCCCTTCATCTACGTGTTCAACTCCGATGAGGGTGTACTGGCATCCGAGGAGAAGCAGCAGGAGTTGCGCGATCTGGTTGCGCCGGCCGAGGCCGTCTTCCTGGACGCGAAGCTCGAGGCCGATATGGTTGAGCTGAGCGAAGAAGAAGCACGCGAAATGCTGGAAATGAGCGGCCAGGACGAGTCCGGTCTGGACAAGCTGGCACGCGTGGGCTTCTCCACCCTGGGTCTGCAGACCTACCTGACCGCCGGCCCCAAGGAATCCCGCGCATGGACCATCACCAAGGGCGATACCGCGCCTCAGGCAGCCGGTGTGATTCACTCCGACTTTGAGCGTGGCTTTATTAAGGCTGAGGTTGTCTCCTTCGCTGACCTGGACGAGGCTGGCTCCATGCTGGAGGCGAAGAACCGCGGTAAGGTTCGTATGGAAGGTAAGGACTACGTCATGGAAGACGGCGACGTGGTCGAATTCCGTTTCAACGTCTAATACTTTGTGATAGAAAGAGGGCGGGTGCAGTCGCTATGACTGCACCCGCCCTCTTTCTATAGATTGTGGCTCATAGGGGAGAGACAGAGAAGATGCAGATAGAGAAGTAAGAGCTTTGATGTCATACGGCGTGGGGGTCTTGAATTAGCTGCGCGGCGGTTGGTAGGGTAGAGACATGAAAATTGTTATTGGAGCACCCAACAATGGCGTGGTACTCAAAGACGCCATTAAAACCTACCTGCAGGCCGACTCGCGCGTGAGCGAGGTCATCGACCTGAGCGAAGACACCAAGACCTACCCGACCATCTCCCTGGAAGCAGCACAGCTCATCGCAGACGGTAGTGCAGAACGAGGCATCCTGATTTGCGGCACCGGCATTGGCACCGCAATTGTCGCCTCCAAGGTACGCGGAGTACGTGCCGCAACCGCCCACGACCTCTTTAGCGTGCGCGGAGCCGTGGAGAACTACAACGCGCAGATTCTGTGCATGGGTCAGGCTGTGATTGCACCCCCGGCTGCTATTGCCCTGATTGATCAGTGGCTGGATGCGCGCCACGACCCGGCGAGTGCCTACGGCCAGAAGGTGCTGGAGATTGACGCCTACGAGGCTGAACACCTCTCCTAAATATCTTGGTATACAACTCAAAGCCCCGGACTGTAATAGCCCGGGGCTTTGAGTTTCGCTATATATCAGTAGAATTTAGGCGTTATGGTGGCGCGGAACGAAATCAGCAAAAGAATCCAAGAAAGAATCCAGACGCTTAATTACGGACTCGCTGTTGAGCTGGCCTTCCTTATCAAAAGCACGGAAAATCTGCGAGAGGGGAGTCTGCACCGGCACCAGGGGAGCGCCCATGGCGGTGTACATATTGCGCAGGTGATCGCCCACACGCTGACCGCCCGCCATCGCTGCGCCCAGAGTAATAATGCCGGTGGGCTTGCCCTCCCACAGGTTCGTGCCGGCGGGGCGAGTGCACACATCAATTGCGTTTTTGAGCACGGCGGGGATGCCAGCATTGTGCTCGGGAGTAATTAGAATAATGGCGTCGCTGGAGGCAATGCTCTCACGCAGACGAGTGTATGCTTCCGGCTGCGGGTCGAGCTCGTCCAGGTCACGGTTGTACAGGGGTAGGTGACCGGTTTCAAGCAGCTGCAGTTCGTATCCTGCGGGCGCGTGGGTGAGTAGGTAGTCTGCGATTTTACGGGAGTAGGCGCTGGAGGCGTAGCTGCCGAGCAGAATGGACACGCTAATGGGCTGCGACATGGGAATCCTTAGTCTGTGTGGATATAACTGAGGTATATCTTAGTACGCGCCTCGAATTACGGTCAATGGAGCTACTATCCGGGCTGGGGTATAGAAAAGGGCTGAATGAGAATAATCCCATTCAGCCCGTGAGGCTCTAGAGAGCTAAAGACTAAGCAGCAAGGCGCTTGCGCACAAAGAAGCGGTCAATGGAGTGCTTGCCCGCACCGGTGAAGATGAACAGCGCCGCACCGGCAGCCAGAACCAGCACGTACTCGTAGCCACCCTTAGAAGCAGAGAAGCCCTGGGGCAGGTGGACCATGATCATAGCGCCCGCCATGGCACCAGCCTGCAGAGCAGCAACAATGCGGGTAGCCAGACCCAGAATCAGCAGGATACCGCCGAAGAGCTCAACGCTAGCCACCACAGCAGCCGAGAGAGCCGGAGCCGGAACGCCCATCTGTTCGAAAGAAGCAGCGGTGCCTGCCAGAGTCCATTCAAAGAACTTCTGGGAGCCGTGGTTAATGAACACGATACCCAGCACCACGCGGAAGAGCAGCAGGCCGAAAGAAGTGAAGGTCGAAGAGTTAGCGGTCTTAATCAATTTATCCATAGGGCACAACCCTACGCGAGATAACTTTACATGGCAAGTTTTTGGTGGGTTTAGGGATATGAATCACAGCTTGAAGGTTGCTATAAAGCAGCCTTGCGGTGGAGGTGAAAGCAAGTATTTACTCGGTGTGGAGGTGTGTAGTGGTAGGGGTGGAGGAGGCTGTGGGAAGAGGGTTTGGACGTGCGGGGTGACGCGTGCTTTGGGTATGGGGCGGGGTCGATAGGGTGAAAATGTATATTACGTAATATTCCGGCATATTGGTGCATAATCTTGCAAAAATTGCTAGGGTTTAAGTAACACAACATAGTGATACGTCTTGCATCAATGCAGACGAGGGAAACGCAATCTACAGCGTGGAACACCCACCGGACGGGTGCGTAGAGCACGTTTCACAAGGGACCCGGGTACAAGCACATCACACCCGAAAATTAGATACCCCGCACGGCGCAGCACGCCCGCTCACACCCCGACGCCCGCATCCACACGGAACACGGCACGAACCACCGGCACTCACAATGAGCGAGCGCACGCACCCACACGCCCCACACGCGCATGGAAAGAACCACACGCCCGCGGGAAACCCACTCGATAGCGAAGGTGTTAAGAGATGGTCCACGTCCCCTACGATTACATTAACGTGCTGGCACCCGTAGCCACCCAGCGCGAAAACGCAGTCGACGAACTGCTGCACCGCCTGGAAGCATATACAAGCGACTACTTCACCCCCTCTGGAGCCCAGGAATACCTCAAGCTCATTGTTGACATCTACGAAGCCGGCGCCGAACCCCTCGCCGAATGGTACAGCGCCGCCCACTTTGTCCAGGGTAGAAGCCTGAGTCAACTGGGACGAGAACTCGGATCCAGCTACGAAACCACTCGCAACTACATAGCCCGCGCCCACCCGAATGTGAACATCACCCGTATTCGCGCCGCCCGACACGCTATCGAAGCAGAAGAAACCCACCTGCTCGAACGCGCCGTGCTCAACTGGTCCTACCACAACCCCGGACGCCCCGGCGAAGAAGCGGAGCGTATCTTCGGAATCGACAAGCAGCGCATGATGCACCTGCTCGATAGCCGCGCCAAAATGCACTACAGCCTGGCACGACACAACCCCCAAAATATGCAGCGATGGAGCGATAAAGAGATTCTCTCCATGCTGGGTACCTGGTGGGCCCAAGAGGAAGTGCATTCCGGCTCCTCCTTTAGCCGCTGGAGCGCAGAACGAGGCGGCCCCACCGCCCAAACCGTCGCCCTGCGTTTTGGTAAATGGTCGATAGCCCTGGAAAAAGCCGGGCTGACCAACGGCGCCAGCAGCTACCGCTACTACCCGCGCTACCGCGAAGAAGACCTCTGGGCGGCACTCATCGAGTACCTGCGCAGCACCCAGTTGAGCTACAGCTACAAGGGATTCGCCCGCTATTGCAGCCAGCACGCCGGAATGCCCTCCGCTGCCTCACTACGCCGCCGGGTAGGGGTCAGCTGGAGTGCCCTGCTGGAAGACGCCAAGAGCATTATCGCCGGAACCTGCACCGGGCATGACCCCGAATGGGTTGCCGATGTCATGCGCCCGCGCGTATGGGAGCTGATCAACCCCACCAAGGCAAAACCCTCCCAGCGCGACCATGAAACCACCGCCTACGCAGCATTGCAACACTACCTGGAAGACACCGGCGCGCGTAAAATCGTCGCCGCCGCCTATGATCGTTGGTCCAGGGTGCACGGTGAACCGCGCGCAACCACCCTAACCCACACCACGGGCAAGAAATGGAGCGAGCTGGTTGCCGCCGCCGGAGCTGTGACCGGCACCCGCGGGGGCGAAGGCATTAGCCGCGAAAAAATTCTGGAAGATTTGGTTGCCTACGCCTCCATCGCTGAACGCTGGAAGTCCGAAGAATACCGCCGGTGGGCGCGCGAAGAAGGTCGGACCTCGCTAACCACCGTGCTGGAACGCTGCGGAGGCTGGCAAAAGGCTCTGCTTATGCTCGCTCAGCACAAGGGACTCATTGATCCGCGCCCGGTATACGATAAAGCTCCCGAGCAATCGCGGGCAGCATAAGGGAATGGGCGATGGGCATGCTGGGTGTTGTATGTGGGAGAATCTACCTGAAATGTTCTGTATGAGTTCTCTTGTTTGAACTGTCTTGTTTGAACAATGAACAAAATATGGAATTTTCTCTCAAATATTTAGAAACCCACTCCGGGTAGGGTACGCTAATGTATACAAGGAATACGCACCCGGCGTACTCCAATGCGGCGACTATGCCGCCAACCGAAAGGAATCACCCTATGAAGAAGCTTCTGGTTATCGCAGCTATCGTTGCCGCTGTTGTTGTAGTGCGCAAGAAGCTGGCATAAGACCCTTTTAGCCTGAACCCCGGCGCGTCTCCCCACGACGAGGAAACGCCCGGGGTTTTGTGCATCCTTTTCCGTTTAGACGTGGGCGGTAAAAGCAGTTGAAGTTATAGGCGCGCACCGGCGATAAAAAGCCGAGTAGAAGAAAAGCGCACGCGAGCGATACACTACACATATGAGCACGCACAAACACTCCGACACTCACCAGCGCCCCAGCTGGAGCGAACGTATCCGTGCTCTACACATGCCCAGCCGCGCTAGAGTCAAAGAAAGCGCAACCACCGCCCGCCGAGTCGTGCGCGCAGAAGCCAAAGAAGCCGTCAAAGACACCGCACGCAACGCACGTTCCACCGCGGCAGCGCTGGCTCATCCGGCACAAACCAGGAAACGACTCTACACCGAATACCTCGCTGGGCAGCTACTGATTGACCGCGAAGACACCAGCTATAACCCCACCGTGCGAGGGGAACTGAAACGACTGCTATCCCGACCCCTACCGGTAGAAACCCAAACCCTGATCTGCAATGCCTTCCTGGCGTTTTTGTGGTGGGCAATCCTGCCCGCTGACTGGCGCACCTGGTTCTTCGGCAACCTCTACGGTCCGGCAGGATTCGCCATGGTGGTTGTCGGCTATATGGTCGCCGATGTAACCTCCACCAATATCTTCGGGCACGACCCGAGTCAAGCCCTCAAAGCCTTACGCAGTCCCAACCCCAACGCCATACGACGCTTTATCTACGTCAAGGCCGCCGCTATCGGTATTTTGACCGGTATTACCGGCTGTGTCGTGGCGCTCGTGCTGAACCTGTTCGGTCACGGCGATTTGCGGCATAGCGCCATGACCTTCACCGCCTTCTTCGTGATTCCTGCGATTACCCTCTCCCTGGGCTCAATGATCGGGATTCTCTTTCCCTACCAGCTGCGAGGAGCCGCTTGGCGATGGGAACGCCGCCACCAAGTACGTATGAATGTGCGCTGGGCAGTGCTCTGCTTCGGCCCCGGACTGGTGCTCGTCTCTGTACTGCTAGCGCTCATGTACCCCGGGCTCATGATTAGTGACTGGCTGTTACCGCATACCGTCAGCACAGACGGAGTCAAGACTCATAGTCCCTACCGTCCGCTGGTCTTTGCTCTGACCATGTGGGTATACGGTGCCCTGAGCCTGCAAATCTTTACGCGTATTACAGCGCGTCTTGCCGCCGCGCGACGCGCCTACCTGATTCAATACCTTACGGACGAAGAGGCCGGGTAGATTCACCCAACGCGTATATGACGCGCCTGCCGCTCCTAATCTTGCCAAGACCAAGAGCGGGCGCGCACAATAGAAGCATGGCTGAAATTACTTTCCACAATGAAACCCCCGTCCACACCAACGGCGAACTGCCCGCAGTGGGCGCATCCGCACCCGCGTTTGAGGTGCTCGGCGCAGACCTGGCACCCATTAAGCTCTCCGATTTCGCGGGTAAGAACCTGATCCTGAACATCTTCCCCTCCATCGACACCGGCGTATGCGCAACCAGCGTGCGCACCTTCAACAAGGAAGCCGCTTCCCTGGAAAACACCGTCGTGCTGTGCGTTTCTAACGACCTGCCCTTCGCCCTGGGTCGCTTCTGCGGTGCCGAGGGCATTGAGAACGTCGTGACCTCCTCCGCATTCCGCTCCAGCTTTGGCGCTGACTACGGCGTGCTTATGGAAGACGGCCCGTTGGAAGCACTGCTGGCACGCTCCGTGGTGGTTATTAACCCCGCCGGCGAAGTTGTCCACGCAGAGCTGGTTTCCGAGCTGACCAATGAGCCCAACTACGAAGCAGCAAAGGCAGCAATCGCCTAAGGTATAGACACGCTAAAGCCCCGCGACACATTCGCGGGGCTTTTCGTATATACGCTTTAGAAAACCCAGGTTGCTAGCACCACGCAGGTTACCGTACCGGCCACCATGCTATAGATAAGATTCCTCTTCCATAGGTGCACCGCAATGGTGACCACCGTAGCGATAGCCTGCGGAACCCAACCAGCAGGGGATGAAAGATCCACGCGAGTCATCGCAAAAATACCCAGCAGAATCACCGCCCCCAAAGGAAGCCACTGCTTGAGCGCCTCCAGAAGAGCAGAACCAGCCAGAGCGCGCTTAATACCAAAAGGCAATAGGCGCAAACCAAAAGTAATAGCCGCCGAAATCAGCACCGCGGTGAGAATATACCCCGCATCAATCTGACCGTTAATCATTGCGCGCCTCCTGAACACCAGACGTCTCGTCCTGAAGCGGCTGAAGCTCAGCGGGAGCAAACTCAGGCGGCTGAGGCAGAGTACCCGCACGACGCGCCAGCACAAAACGCACCAGCAGGAGCACCACATAAGCGCTCATCGACACCAGGAGCATAGAACCTGGAGCCAACACTAGAGCCAACGCCGCAGAACCCAGAGCGCAGCACGCCGCAACACGATCGGGGTTTTCGCGGTACGCATCCATCGCCATGACTGTAAAGAGCGCAGTCATCACAAAATCAATGCCCTTCAAATGACCCAAGAAACCGGCACCCACCACAAAACCCAGCAAACTACTGCTAATCCACACCGAATAGAGCAGAATATGAACCCAGAGAATACGCCAGGAACCCAGGCGCTCGCGATCGGCACCCGTATTGAGCACATACGCCTCATCGCAGAGGGTATATATAGCAAAAAACTTCCAGAACCTACCGCGCACACGGTGCAGAGGGTACGAAATTCCGTACACCAGGTGACGGGCATTCACCAGCAGAGTGGTTAGAGCAATAGAACTAATCGGGGCACCGGCCGCCAGCAGAGAAGCCGTCAAAAACTCCACCGATCCGGCAAAAATCACGGCACTGAGCAAAGGTAGCAGCCACCAGGGCAGACCATAAGAATTAACCAGTACACCCAAGCCCATACCCAGCACAAACATGCCGCCCAGCATCACCGCGCTGAGCTTGAAAGCCTGTTGAAAACCGGAACGAATAGTATCCGGCGCCTGATCGGGCGCATCTGATGGCGGGGAGCCCTGATAGTCCTTAGTCATAAAACCTCAAAAATATCCACCGCGGAGGCGGGAAAGAACCTGTGTGCAGCAACCATTTTAGCGCGGGAATAAAAACGCCACCGGACGGTTATAGTAGACATAGAAGAAAATCCCACATAGCGGAAAGAAAAGATCATGAGCGAGAAGCTGCACATTGCACACGGCCCCGCCAATAACCCCGAACGTCTTGCCAATGAAGACTACCGCGCCGTGAGCGTAGAGCGTATCGGCCCCACTCACTACCGCGCCACCAATAAGGACGGCGCAACCTTGGACTTCGGCTTGGGCGAGGGCATGCTCAACCCCGTTGAGCTGCTGCTGGCCGCTATTGCCGGCTGCTCCGCCGTGGACGTAGATATGGTCACCACCCGCAAGATCGAACCCGAAATTTTCAAGGTTCTTTCCTCCGGTATTAAGCAGCACGAGGACGGCGCGGTTCGCCTGGACGATATTGAGGTGGACTTTGATGTTGCTTTTGATTCCAGCGAAGAGGGTGTGAAGGCTGCCTCTAAGGTGGATCGTATGATTGCCCGTAGTGCCGAGAAGGATTGCACCGTTTCCCGCACCGTAGAGCACGCAACCAACGTGACTTTCCGTAATATTAATGGCTAATCATTGAATATGGTTCGTGCCTGAATACTCAAAAGCCCCGCGCAGTGTATAACTGTGCGGGGCTTTTATGTGAGCAGGGTGCGTGCGCTGTATGTCGAGATCGATCGGCGGGGGATAAGGGGAGCTACCGTGGCAGGTATATTCCGCGTGATACGGGGTGATACTGCCCAAAGAGAGTGCCCTAGGGGTGGTATGAAAAGCAGAAGGCACGTAGTATAGAACGGTACTACTTAAGCTGTGCTTAGGGTGCATAAGCAAAACTTATGACGCGCGCCCAAGCTGAAACAGCCTCATCGCCCGGCTTCAACCAAGCCGACGACGAAAGAAACACAATGTCACAGACTGAAACCTCTACCGCAGGGGAGCAGCAGGAACTCAAACGCGGCCTGACCGCCCGCCATATGCAGATGATTGCAATCGGCGGCGCCATTGGCACCGGCCTGTTCGTCGCCTCCGGCAAGACCATTTCCACCGCGGGCCCCGGCGGCGCAATCCTCGCCTACGGCCTGATTGGTATTATGGTGCTCTTCCTCATGCAATCCCTGGGTGAAATGGCAGCGCACCTGCCCGTGCCCGGCTCCTTCCAAACCTACGCAACTCGCTATGTTTCCGAATCCTTCGGCTTTGCCATGGGCTGGAACTACTGGTTCAACTGGGCGATTACCGTCGCCGCCGAACTGGTCGCCGTGGGCGAAGTGATGAAATACTGGCTGCCGGATGTACACCCCGCCGTATGGGCCGGTGGCTTCCTGGTACTGCTGACCGCAATTAACGCCCTCTCAGCGCGCGCTTACGGTGAAAGCGAATTCTGGCTGGCGTTCATTAAGGTCGCTACCGTTATTATCTTCCTGGTTGCCGGTATCGCCATGATCTTCGGTATTCTCGGCGACCCCAGCCCCGGCCTGAGCCACTGGACCGAAGACGAAGCGCCCTTCGTGGGCGGCCCCATGGCAGTCTTTGCTATCTTTATGGTCGCGGGTTTCTCTTTCCAGGGCACCGAAATGATCGGCGTGGCGGCGGGCGAATCCGCCAACCCGCGTCGCGATGTGCCCCGTGCACTGACCAGCGTCTTCTGGCGCATTATGCTCTTCTACATCGGTGCGATCCTGGTCATCGGTACCCTCATTAGCTACGCCGACCCGAACCTGCTCACTGCAGCAGAGGGCGATATTAGCATCTCGCCCTTCACCCTGATTTTTGAGCGCGCGGGTATTGCTTTTGCGGCAGCAGCCATGAACGCCGTGATTCTCACCGCCGTGCTCTCTGCCGGTAACTCCGGCCTGTACGTATCGGCTCGTATGCTTTTCTCCCTGGCTCAGGAGAAGAAGGCACCGGCTATTTTCGCCCGTGTTTCTAAGAACGGTGTGCCCCTACCTGCGCTGCTGGCAACCGCCGCGATTGGTGCTTTTGGCTTTATCGCAGCTCTGATTTCCCCGGACGGCGCGTACCTGTGGCTGGTGAATGTCTCCGGTCTTGCAGGCTTTATTACCTGGGTGGGTATTGCCGTGGCGCACTGGCGTTTCCGCCGTGCATTCCGCGCGCAGGGTCACTCCCTGGACGAGCTGCCCTATGTGGCGCCCTTCTTCCCGATTGGCCCGATGATTGCATTCCTGATGTGCGTGTTGGTTATCGCAGGCCAGGGTTACGATGCGATCGTGGGTGGCGACTGGGTTGGTATTGCCAGCGCCTACATTGGTCTGCCGGTCTTTATCGCTGT
>Cebus_capucinus_imitator_PRJNA485217_SSR039__coassemble_1136_pt1 | contig 16197 bp, 9 predicted proteins | sample Cebus_capucinus_imitator_PRJNA485217_SSR039__metabat2_high_PE_009 | metagenome-assembled genome bin Cebus_capucinus_imitator_PRJNA485217_SSR039 | reverse complement strand
GGGACGTCTTGAAATTAGACCATCGTGCGCGGGGAGCCAGAGCAACACGGATCCTTTCCATAAGACTACGCTCTCCACTTACATTCATATTATATACAACCTGACCATATGAGTTACCGTCAGGCTGAATCATTGAATTTCCGACCCACCCACACACACCAGGACGAACAGCATAGATTTTTAAATGTTTTTCTGTAGAAAAGTATCCCCATTCATCAGCTACCCACAGGGGGGAGCCATTATCTTCTGCTAGTTCAACTATACCCTGAGCAGCTTTTCGAGTAATCGCATAGAGCCCAGTACTAGTAAGCCTGCCTCCATAAGGGCCCACTCTATGTTTAGAATCTACAAATCTAGATAATAGAGAGATTCTTGAGTTAGGAACATAGGGATTTTGCTTATGCGCTTCCCACGCATAGCTGTCGCCCAAATTTAGAATATCCAATTCAGGATGCATGGTAAAGATTTTCTGAACCAGTGCATCCACATCAGCATCAATAATGGCATCGTCTTCAGCAACAATCAGAATATCGTCATCATTCAAACTTTCTTCTAAGAACTTCTTATAGACATTCAGGTGACTCCAGGTACACCCCACTTCTGCGTTCTTAGGAGGGCGACCGTAATATTCTTCAAAACGAGCTACGTCGAAAAGCTCAGGATCATACCCCTGACGAGCATCAAAACCCCAAAACTTCTTAAAATCCTTCACGTAGGGAGACTCAAAGAACGTATCAAATCGATTGGCGTCTTCCAGGCCAATCACATAGCGAGATACAATGTTAACCATATATACACCTTAAAATCTAATCATCCTAATTCTATCGCAAAATAATCTGATATACATGTTTTTTTGTTGCTTCGAAAGACATTTTAAAATTAGAAAAACGAGCACGAGGGGCAAGGAAAGATCGAAGTTTATCAATCATTCTACGATCATCACCGGAATTTAAACGATATATAAGACTTGCAACCGACTCCCCACTCTCGGTAATAGTGGAATCTCCAGTCCAACCACAGACTCCCGGCCGCACAGCATAGATAAAATAATTACCATTCTTTTCGAAGAGCGCAAATTCATCTGCTACCCAATAAGGAGAGTTACCAGAATCTTTCAACATCTTTATAATACTTTTTGCAGCAGAATATTTTATACCATACAAACCCGTACAGATAAGTCTACCACCATATGGGCCAACTTTATGATTTTCATCAACCCGACGCGATAATACCGATATTTGAGTATTCGGAATAAAAGGGTTTCTTGTATGAGATGCCCAAGCAGCTCCATCTGCAAGGTTTACAATCCCAAGCTTCGGGTACATGGTGAAAATCTTCTGAACCAGTGCATCCACATCAGCATCAATAATGGCATCGTCTTCAGCAACAATCAGAATATCATCATCATTCGAAGCTTCTTCTAAAAACTTCTTATAGACATTCAGATGACTCCACGTACAGCCTACTTCCGCGTTCTTGGGAGGACGCCCGTAGTGTTCTTCAAAACGAGCCACATCAAAAAGTTCAGGATCATACCCCTGACGAGCATCAAACCCCCAAAACTTCTTAAAGCCCTTCGCATAAGGAGACCCAAAGAACGTATCAAATCGATTGGCACCTTCCAGGCCAATCACATAGCGAGACACAATATTAACCATAGAGTGAGTTCTTTCTATAGACAGAAACTGCGAGTGAAACAGTCTCAGAATTTTTACAAGTATATCAGGAAGGCAGCGCTACAGAGTAGAGGCGGAGCCGGGAGTGTCGGCGGTGTTTACCGTGAAGTCCCACGGATCGGTATTCAGAGTCGAGACTCTAAATTCCACCGAGTAATCCTGTTCAGCCAGCAGAGCCTGTACGCGCTCACCGGCGCGCTGCATCCACAGGGATTCGCTTGCCGCATGGGAGCAGTCAATTAGGGCGCATTCGCTACCGCGGGCACGCTCCTGCTCACGGAACTCGCTCGCCGGATGATGGCGCAAGTCCGCAGTAATATACACATCCACATTTGCGGCACGCACTGCATCAAAGAGAGAATCACCGGAACCGCTACACAGCGCCACGCGCTCAATCATCTGATCAGCACGACCCGCCACGCGCAGGGGTGCAGCAACACCCGGGAGAGCACGCGCAAGACGCTGAGCAAGCTCATTCAGGGTCACCGGCTGCTCCAGACGACCCACACGGCCAGTGCCAACACTATATTCCACACCGTCCAATACCTGAGTCTGCGGCTCGGTCAAGGGCACGCAATCCGTCAGACCCAACACCCGGCATAGGGACTCATTCGTTCCCTCAACAGCAGAATCAACATTGGTGTGTGCCGCCAAGAGACCGCATCCGCCGCCAATCAGGGTGTGCATCACGCTACCCTTATAGTCCGTATCGGGCAGAAAAGACACTCCGCGCAGCAGCAGCGGGTGGTGTGTAATCATCAACCCGGCGCCATAATCCACCGCCTCGCGTGCGGTGGCATCGAGTGCATCCACAGCAAAAAGAATGCGCTCCACGGGATCCTGCGCGCGACCAGCAATCAGGCCGGACTTATCCCAACCAGCCTGAAGACTCGGCGGGTACAGCTCATGAAAAGCCTGGACAACCTGCTCAAGAGTGGGAATTTTAAGGGTATTCTGCTCTGCCATGCCACTATTGTCGCACGGCACTGCCTCATTCTTCCAGAAGAGAACGGCACAGCGTTTCACGGAATAATAATCCCCTACCCCGCGTTGCTCTAACAGTACATCAGCGAAAGGATAAATATGGCAACTGAAAGTTTCATACTCGGCGGCGGATGCTTCTGGTGCCTGGACGCGGTCTACCGCCAGCTGCGCGGGGTGCAGGACTGCGTGAGCGGCTATAGTGGTGGCGAGATGCCCAACCCCGACTACCGTTCGGTGTGCTCCGGTCAGACCGGCCACCATGAGGTGGTACGCGTGGATTTCGACCCCGAAATCATTAGTAGTGAAGCTATCCTCGATATTTTCTTCACTAGTCATGACCCGACCAGCTGGGATCGTCAGGGCGCAGATACCGGTAGCCAGTACCGTTCGGTCATGCTCTACCGCAATGAACAAGAACGAGAGCTTTTTGAGCAGGCAGCCCAGCGCGCACAGGCTCTTTTTGATCAGCCTATCGTTACCGAAATCAAGCCTCTGGGTGAGTTCTACGAGGCTGAATCCTACCATCAAGATTTCTACGCGCAGAACCCCTATCAGGGCTATTGCACCTTTGTAGTCAGCCCCAAAGTGGCGAAGGTGCGTAAATCCTATGCTCACCTGCTCAAGTAGAATTTCTGACGCCACGTAGTGCAACTCACGCACTCTCAGCATGCTTTTTAGCCGGCAGCGGTGGAATATAGTACACCGCCGCCAGCTTGTGCGATACCCTGGAGGGAGAGAAGAATATATCCCTCACAGACCATTTAAGGACACCATGACTTTCATGAACCGACGCCGTGCCCTTGCGCTCGGTGGTACCTCCCTCACCGCGGCAGTACTGACCGCTTGCGGTTCGAAGGAAGAACCCGCAGCAGAAACCAGCACCAGCGCAAGCGCATCCGCTACCCCGAGCGCTTCGGCAAGCTCGGCAGTACCCAGTGCAAGCGCCACCGTAGCAGGCCCCAGCCTCAAGGGTCCGCTGGCTGTGGATTCTTTTAGCGAGCCCGGCGCCTTCGAAGCCGGCAATGAAGAGCACAAAGCAAATAATGTTCCCGTGCCGAATGAGCCCGCTAAGCTGCGTGAAAACAGCCCCGAGGGTCTAAAAGCTTTTGCCGCATACTGGGTTGAGACTCTGAACTACCTGATGCTCACCGGCAACGGCACTCTCTTTAGCAATATTGACCACACCGGCGACTACACCTCCACTATCGAGGGTTTCCAGCTGATCTACGACGGTAATATTGGCTGGGTGACCGGCCCGGCGCGCCCGCTGGCTGGTACTCTGACCGAGGATCGCCCCAAGCAGGACGGCGATATTTATACCTGGTCCATGGAAATGGCTGTCAATAAGGATTCCGCTATCTGGTACAAGGAAGGCCGTCGCTCCAAGCCCCTGACCGAGTCCCTGAATGCACCCACCGGCGTGGTCAAGGGTCAGATTGTGGCTCACTATGTTGAGGGTAACTGGCGTATGGTTCGACGGACCCCCGGTTCCGCTTCTGCCGCTCCGAGCGTTTCCGCTTCGGCTGTTGCTTCTTCTGAGGCGCCTGCTGCGGAGAATACTGCTGCTACTGAAAGCGCTGAGGCAGTTGCTACCGAGTCGAAGGCTGCTGAATAATCTCTGAATGCTAAATGCCCCGGATATTTGCTCCGGGGCATTTTTCTATCTGTATGTATCTAATATATCTGCCCTATTATTCCGGAACAGGATAAATGGGCATGAAAAAACCTCCACTCTTTCGAGTGGAGGTTTTACCTAGTGACCCCAACCGGATTTGAACCGGTGTTGCCGCCGTGAGAGGGCGGAGTACTAGGCCGCTATACGATGGGGCCATATGTTTTCGATTCTTTCAGTTTTCACTGCTTTCCTCGGCAACACATATAACTATACAGGTGCAATTATCTGAGTGCAAATCGAAACAGAGTGTTTTGAGTTACACTTACTCTAGCACTAGTACGAGTCTGATCGAGTATTGATTTTCCCTTATACATTGAGCTTCAAGTATGAGGACATGGCATTTATGTCTATGGTTGCGTTTGCTTATGTGGAGGGGAGAGCAGAGAGCCCGATCCAGCTCAAACACTGCCAAAGGGGCACTCCTGGATCCTCTGACCTTCCAGCCTTACCGGGTCTGAAGAGCATCATCCCGCGCAGGATGATGTGTAACTCGCAGCAGGAAAGACGAGGAAACTCAGAAACGCTACCGCCCCAAAACCGGGAAGAACATGTCATAAGGCGCATGCGGGACGCAAACTGTTGAAAACCCCTTCCGCTGCCCCTCGATACTGCAATTGACGCATCCCGTCATCTCAGGAACTGGAGCGGGGAGAGGGAAAGGTTGAGCGCTATTAGCCTGAGGATTTTGCTCTGCAAAATGTGAAGGGTCGTGCGCGAATGCCTTTTCCTCGAACCGCGACCCTGCCTCAGAAACACAATCGGAAAATTTAGATACAGCGCATGGTTTGCCCGCAACCTAGCCGGATTGCGTGCCACAGCCTAGCCGGATTGGGTGAGATAGCAGTGCAATAGAAAAAGTCGGTGTGTATCAGATGGTTCTGATACACACCGACTCTTTGTTCTATAGGCTCGGCCTTCTACAACGTATCGCTCACTTTATAGAGTCTATAACCTATAGTTCTTTCAATCCTATGATTGAATTATGCCTTGCGGCGACGTGCTACAACCAGCGTTGCACCTGCCAGCAGTGCAAGTGCACCGATACCAGCGTAGAGAGCAACGTCTGCACCGGTGGATGCCAGCTTCTTAGAGTTGGAAGAAGTGGTGGTGGAAGAAGTGGAACCGTTCGAGGTGGTCTTTGCCTCGGTGGTGGTCTTCTTACCGTCGGTGCTCTGAGAGACGGTGAAGCCGCTCTTGTCGTTGGAACCGTTGGTGTTGTCCTTGACTGCTGCTGCGCTCTGGCTTGCGGAAGCGGATGCTTCAGCGGAGGTAGAAGCAGATGCGGACGCCGAGGGGGTAGCGGATGCACTCTCGGATGCAGAAGCGCTAGGTGCGGGAGTTGCCTTGTCCTTAGCGGTTACCTTTGCAACTACGCCGGCGTCCAGGGAGCGGTCGGTCAGCGCCAGGCGGTGTGCTGCCATGGTACCGATAACGTATTCACCGTCAGCCAGGGACTTCTCAGCGGGGATCTCCAGGGTGGTGGAGAACGCGCCGTCCTTGATCTGCTCTGCCTTGACCCAGGTAACTGCTGCTGCGCCCTGTACGGTCTTGAGCAGTTCGGGGGTCATTTCCTGGCCGGGGGTCCATGCATCCTTGGGCAGGATGAAGACGTATACGCCGTGCTCTGCACCTTCGCCAACGTAGTTCTTACCGGAGACCTTGATGGTCACTGCCTCACCCTTGGTGAAGGTGGTGTCCTCGAAGGAGAGCTCAGGGTGGATCACGACGGTGTCGGTTGCCTTCTCGGGGTAGCCCTGGAATTCAACCTTCTTGGGGGTGATCTGGGTATTCTCCACGGTACCGGTGGAGGATTCCTTAATTTCTGCCTTGAACTTCAGGATGGAGTTCGCGTGCAGCTCTACCTGCTTCTCGGGTACGTCGTTGCCCTGGCGGTCCTTGCTGGGGGGCAGGGTCACGGTGGAGGAGGTGGAGATGGTGTTGGTCTTGTAGTCCAGCACGTAGGGTACGGTTGCTGCGCCCTCGAGGTCTACCTTGTCCACGGCGATGATAGCGCCATTCTTATCCAGCACCAGGTCGTTTGCCTTGGCACCGTTCATGGCGACTTCACCGATGAGCTTGTCGTTGCGGCCGTCGAAGACGCCGACCTTACCGGTGCCGAAGTCGGTGACGTAGACCAGGTCGCGGTCTTCATCGTGAACCAGGGAGAGTGCCTGGGTACCGAAGGGAATGGATGCCTTGTATTCGCCGGTGGTTGCGTCGTAGACGGTCACGCCGGAGTTGACGCCCTTAACGCCCTGGGAGGAGACGTAGATTTCGTTCAGGGACTTGTCCACTGCCACGTCGGAGGGGCGAACCTCGGTGCCTTCGGTGTCAGCGTGTACCTGGATGGTCTTTTCGACCTTGAAGGTCTTGGTGTCGATGATGAACAGCTTGCCGCCGGTGCGCTCGGGTACGTAGAGCTTGCCGTCCTGCACGAAGATGTTCATGCTGATGTAGCGGGTGCCGCCGTCGGGTGCGCCTTCGAGCTGGATCTTTTCAACGGTGTTGGTCTTGAGGTCAATAGCGGAGATGTAGAAGCGACCGGTGACGAAGACCTTGCCGGATACGTTGTCAACGAGTACTTCGCGGGGGTGCTCGATCCAGTTGGAGTCGCCTTCCTTAGCGCCCAGGGTGGACCATACGATTTCCATGGTGTCCTGGTCGTATGCGACGACGGTGTTGTCGCGGGTGTTGGTGACCCATACGGTGTTGGATGCATCATCCACGTAGATGCCGTAGGCTGCTGCGTAAGAAGAGACGCCGTTAACGGTGTTAGTGGGCAGGGCTGCTACTGCCTCGATCTTCAGGGAGTTAGCGTCTGCGCGGGCAATGGTGGATGCCTGGTTGTTGGAGGCACCTGCGATCCAGACCTTGTGGTTCTTTGCAGAGTAGCTGACCTGGAACTGGCCGGGCAGACCCTGGGTGATCTTTGCCTTAGTTGCGCTTGCATCCAGGTTACGCACGGTGGTGGATGCTGCCGGAGCGGTTGCGTCTGCCGCGAAGGTTGCGGGGACGGTTGCTACACCGGAGAGGGAGAGTGCCAGTGCACCGATAGCCAGGCTCTTGAACGCCTTGCCGGAAGTGATCATGGAAGGGTTTTCCTTTCGGATGAACGTATGGGGCGCCTTGGGTTCACCGCACGGTGTCTCGGGCGCTATTTTAGACATAGCTGTATGCCTTATTAGACTATCCTTACGTTTTCCTGTGCATTTTTCAAGTACAACCCGCATTTTTGAGGCAAATTTTATGAAATTGTTAGATTATGACCAACTTTTTCAAAGATATCGTGGTCTTAAACACTCGTACGACGCGAACAGGAAGGGTAAAGCAGCTCGTATTGCCCTATACACAAGAGACGCTCGCTATGCACTCTTTTAGAGTGCATAGCGAGCGTCTCGCATCACATCCAGTCTATTACCCAGGGTCACACCGCGGGCATACTGTGATTAGTCCAGCAGAGCGTCCACGAAACTCTCCGGCTCAAAGGGAGCCAGGTCATCCGGCCCCTCACCCAGACCAACCAGCTTGACCGGCACGTTCAGCTCTTCCTGAATAGCAACAATAATGCCGCCCTTTGCGGTGCCGTCCAGCTTGGTGAGCACAATACCGGTCACGTCCACGATTTCACTAAAGACCTTCGCCTGAATCATGCCGTTCTGACCGGTGGTCGCGTCAATCACCAGCAGCACCTCGGTAACCGGCATTTCCTTCTCAATCACGCGCTTAATCTTGCCCAGCTGATCCATCAGACCCGCCTTATTCTGCAGGCGTCCGGCGGTATCAACCAGCACGGTCTCCACGCCCTCAGCGCGACCGGTGGTGACAGCATCGTAGGCTACCGAGGCAGGGTCGGCGCCTTCTTTCTCGCTGCGCACAGTGCGCACACCCACACGGTCACCCCAGGTAGTCAGCTGCTCGGCAGCTGCGGCGCGGAAAGTATCGGCAGCACCCAGCATGAGAGTGTGTCCATCGGCAACCATCACGCGGGCAATCTTACCCACAGTGGTGGTCTTACCCACACCGTTCACACCCACAACCAGCACTACGCCGGGGTTACCGTCGGTCCCCTCGGTTGCCAGGGAGCGATCCATCTCGGGGCGAATAATCTTGAGCAGTTCTTCGCGCAGCATGCGCTTAACCGCTACCGGGTCATCGGTACCCTCAACACGAACGCGCTGCTGCAGAGCCTCGACCAGGCGAGTGGTCGGCTCGGACCCCAGGTCGGCAAGCAGCAGGGTCTCTTCAATCTCGTCCCAGGTATCCTGATCGATCTTATCGCGGGAAAGCAGAGCCAGCAGACCCTTGCCGAGCATAGAGTTCGAGCGAGCCAGTCGAGCACGAAGACGCACCAGGCGACCGGCGGTCGGGGCGGGCACATCCAGGGACGGCGCCTTCTCCCCGCTCTCTTCCTCAGCTGATTCGCCGTCGCTATCCGGCAGGTCATTTTCATCGCGGGTGGAGGCATATCCCCCGCGAGGCGCCTTGGGCTTGCGCACAAAGGCGATAATCAAGCCCGCCAGCACACCCACGCCAAGCACGCAGGCACAAATAATTAACAACGTAGTATCCACCCTTCTAGCTTAGCGTGTTCACCGCGGGCACAGCGATAAGCACGCACACCACGGACGAAAAGAGTAGACTGGATAAGTTCACTTTGAGATAACAGATTATTCACTACTCGCAGAAGAGCTAAATTTATGAGTCAGGATAAACACCCCAGCACCGCCACAGGTGCTATTCCCATTATTACCCCCGGCGCGGACGCACTGGCGAGCACCACCATTGAAAACGAGTCGGGCGAAAAGACTGTATATTCCCGCCCCGAGCCGCAGAACGCGCAGCCGGCGACTAAAACTAAGCAGCGCATCCCCACCGGCCTGTGGGTACTCATCGCAGCCTCCTTTATGATCGCCCTGGGCTACGGCCTGGTCGCGCCCGTGCTACCCAGCTACGCTCGCAGTTTCGATGTGGGTGTCGCTGCAACTACCATGGTGGTTTCGGCTCTGGCGCTAACCCGTCTGCTTTTTGCACCCACCAGCGGCCAGCTCATTAGCCGCTACGGCGAGCGCCCCATCTACACCCTGGGCATGCTCATTGTGGCGATCTCTTCCTTTATTAACGCTGCCGCCTGGGATTATTGGGTGCTCCTGGCGTCCCGCGCCTTTGCCGGTATCGGTTCGGTCATGTTTACCGTCTCGGCAATGGGTCTGCTGGTGCGCCTCTCCCCCGCCCATATGCGCGGCCGTATTTCGGGTATGTATGCTACCGCCTTTATGCTCGGTAATATTCTGGGTCCGGTGCTGGGCGGTCTGCTCTCTCCCTTTGGCATGCGCCTGCCCTTTGTAATTTACGGTGTGGCGTTGCTGATTGCCGGCGCAATTGTGTGGTTTATGATGCCCTCCACCGCCGAGCTGGAGCGTGAGCGTGACGCTATGGACGGTCATGAGCCCGCCTCGGCATCCGATGAGCCTAAGCCCGCGCAGGAGTCCATGACCTTCAAACAGGCAATGACTTTCAGCAATTATCGTTCGGCTCTGGTGACCAGTTTCGCCAATGGTTGGGCGATTTTCGGCGTGCAGTCCTCACTGATTCCGCTGCTGGCAGCCTCCCTGATCCTGGCAAGCGACCCGGGCAATATTGCCGGCGGTACTGTGCTTGCCTCCACCGCAATGACCGCCTACGCCCTGGGAAATGCTATTACGCAGAGCCTCTCCGGTTCCCTGTCGGATAAGGTGGGTCGCCGTATTCTGCTCTTCATTGGTCTGCTTATGGCTGCTGCCGTGACTGCGCTCATGGGCACCGTGCATATTGTGTGGGTCTTTATTACCGCCGCTGTATTCCTGGGTGTGGGCGCTGCGGTTATGGGTCCTTCCCTGCAGGCTGCCGTGTCGGATGTGATTGGCACTCAACGCGATGGCGGTCGCGTGCTGGCTATCTACCAGATGAGCTCCGATTTGGGTCTGATTCTCGGTCCGCTCTTTGCCGGTCTGGTAGCGGATGCTTTTGGCTTTATGCCCGCCTTTATGCTCTGCTCTGCGGTGCTGCTGTTGGCTTCCCTGGGCTGGCTTCCCTGGGTCAAGCCGACGTTCGACCCGGAGCTGGCTGAAGAAGGCTACACCGGTCGCTAATCCGGTTGCTCAACTGGTCACTAAACCGAAAAGCGCAGCTTATGCGCAAAGCCCTCCGTTTCTCCCCTAGTATTCGGGAGAAGCGGAGGGCTTTTCTCTATGCTCTCAAGATGCTCAAGCGCGCTATAGCGCTAGTCCAGCAACTCGCGCAGCTGCTGCATATCCTGCGAAATCACCGCGGAGACACCATCGCGCATGGAAATACCGTAGAGCACATCGGCACGCTCCATAGTGCGCTGCTGGTGGGTAATCATGAGCAGCTGCGAGGACTCACTCAGCTCTTCCAACACCCGTAGCAGGCGACCCAGGTTCCTATCGTCCAGAGCCGCTTCGACCTCATCCAGGGCGTAGAAGGGCGAAGGACGCGCCATGAAAATCGCAATCAGCAGCGCCAGAGATGCCAGGGAGCGCTCACCGCCCGATAGCAGGGAGAGGCGCTTGACCTTCTTGCCCGCCGGGCGCACGCTAATCTCCACACCGCTACCGAGCACATCCTGAGGATCACTCAGGCTCAAGCTACCCTCACCACCGGGGAAAAGCACCTCAATAATGCGCTGATAGTGACCGTTAATATCCTCAAAAGCCTGCATAAAGGCCTGCCCCATGCGGGCGGTAACCTCGTCCATAACGGTGCGCAGATCCTCACGACTGGATTGCACATCGGCAATTTGGCGGCTCAGGTAGCTATAGCGCTCCTGCAGGGCCTCATATTCCTGCAGCGCCAGGGGGTTGGTCACGCCCAGTTTTTCGAGGTCTTTCTGCGTTGCGCTCAGGCGCGCACTCAGAGCAGCACGCACCTCGGCGCGATCTTCATCCTCGTCTACGGGGTAGGCTGCTGCGAGGGTTTCCAAGCTATCACCGGTGTGGGTCAGGGCGCGCTCCTGCAGGGAGTCCAGGGAAGATTCCGTGCGGGTGCGCTCCATCTCCAGGGAGGCTATGAGTGCCTGGGATGCTTCGACTGCGGCAGTCAGCGCGCGAGTATTCTGCTCATCGGCGCTATGACGCTCACGATGGGCATCCAGTTCTGCATAAGCTCGGGTGCGTTCACTCTCTGCCTGCGTGAGAGCCTCATTGAGCTTCTCGATGAGGGCGGATGCGCGCTTCTGCACGGAGGCGGCTCGCGCGGCACGCTCATGCAGGCTATCGCGACGTTCCTTTGCCTGCTCCAGCTGGAAGCTCGCACGACCGTGGTCTTCATAGGTACGCTGCAGAGTACCCAGAATCAGGTCGCGAGCGCTTTCGGCACGCACCTGAGTCTGCTGGGCTTCGGAGAGCTCCGCAGTATATTTTTCAACCTGTTTATTTAGTCGGCTAATGCGTTCGGGCAGGCTTTCAGGAATAAAGTCGGAGGTATTCTGCTCATTATCTGCAGCTGAGTTACTCGATTCACTGATACTTGTATCCGCTGCCAGTGCCTGCAGCGCGTGCTCCAGATTTTCCTCGCTCTTCTCAAGATCGGCAAGCTGTTGAGCGTACTCGCTGCGGGCATTTTCCAGTCGAGTCGTCAGGCTCTCGAGGCGCTCGCGGGCGCGCTCAATCTCGGTACCGGCGCTGTTCATACGCACCAGCACCGATTCAAGAGCCACACGGGACTGAGCCAACTCAGCCTGAGACTCACCCAGTACACGCGAAAGAGCACGCTCACGCTCACGAGCCTGCTCATACTCGGCCATTGCCCGCTGATAGTTTGCTTCAGCCTGCTGAGCTGCCTTATCTGCCGATTGCGCTAGAGCCTGGGCTTCACGCAACTGCTGAGCAACCACCAGCGTATTATTGCCAGACTCGGGAGCAAGAACCAGAGAACGGAAGTACGCAAAACCGCGAGCATCAATAACGCAGCGAGCGCCCGCCTCCAGGGAAGAATAGGCAGCAGCACTATCCCCCGCAGGGATAAAGACCACAGCGGAGCACAGCTCCTCTAAAGCGGCTCGCAGAGTGCTCAGCTCACGCTCAGTGAGACTCTCAGATTCCGAGATGCTCACAGCATCGAGAGCCATACGGCTACCGGCAGGCAGAGAAGAACGCAAAGAATTATCCAGGGTATTGTGCGCATTCTGAGAGCTTTCGGAGAATTCCAGGGCACTGGAATATAGAGTGCTTTCTTCTGCAGTAGATATGCCCTGTGCGCCCTTGAGACTCGGCTTATAGTCACTTGAAATCTTGGCACGTACGGCGGATCCCAATAGCTGCGATAGAGCCAAATCCCAGCCGTCAACGGGCTCAATAATGCTGGCAATACGCAGAGCCTTATCCGGGCTCTCAAAGTCCCCCAAAGATTCAGAAACCATAAGAGACAGGGCCTGAACACGCTCGGTTGCTACCGCGGCCGCCTGTGCCGACTGAGCAGACTCTTCTCGAGCTATATCGCGTGCTTTGTCTGCCTCTTCACGATTCACGCGTGCCACGGCCACCGCCTGGGTGTGGCTCTGTTCCTGAGCCTGGGCGGTCTCTACAGCTGCCAGTGCCTGCACATGCTCAGATTCAAACTGCTGAGCATGTGAGGTGCGGCTCTCCAATTCCTTTTCAGCCTCGGCGTGGGCTTCCTGGGCGCGCTCGAGCGCCGCACGGCTCAGAGCCACGCGCTCGGTAATATCTACACGTTCTTGTCGCGCACGCTGAACATCTTGCTCTAGGTTCTCAGCCATGGTGCGGGACTCTTCCAGCAGTTGCTGAGCCTGAGCAAGATTCGCTTCAATGACCTCGCGGGCGCGTTGGCTCGCTTCTAGGCGCACCGTGGCACAATCCAGCTGGTGCTCCTCTTCGCGCATACGCGCAGTAACGCTCTCCAGCTCCTGCTCAAAGGGCGTCATGTCCTCAGCGCCGCCGGCTTGCTGATGGCGTGCAATGGTTGCTGCACTGCGCGCACGGGTTAGAGCCTGCTGAATTTGAGAGAAGGCTTCAACTATACTCTGTGTCTGCTGACTAAGTTCCTCGCGCCCGGTTGCGCGCTGAGCAACTTCTTCGGCATGTCGAGCTGCTGCTGCGGTACGCTCGTTCAGCAGTCCTTCTTCACGCCCGCGAGCCCTGGCGTTATCTTCCAGGCGCTCATTAATCTCGAGGGCTTCACGCACGGCAATCATGCCTCGAACCTGACGAATACGAGCCTGGAGTTCGCGGGCGCGCGAGGCCGCCTCCGCCTGCTCACCCAGGGGCTCGAGTTGGTGGGAGAGCTCTGCCGCTACATCGTTGAGTCGGGTGAGATTTGCACCCAGATCAGCCAGTTTACGTTCGGTTTTTGACTGACGGCGGCGATATTTTTCTATGCCTGCCGCTTGTTCGATAATATCGCGGCGCTGGGAGGAGCTGGCGTGCAGTACCGAGTCCAGGCGTCCCTGCCCGACCAGCACATGCAGGTCGGTGCCCAGACCGGCTTCAGCCAGCAGATCGTGAATATCGCTCAGGCGTGCACTCTGACCGTTAATATCGTATTCGCTACCGCCGGCGCGGAACATGGTGCGCGAGATGGACACCAGCGGGGTGGGTATGCTCAGTGTGCCGTCGCTATTGTCGAAGGTAAGGGTGACTTTGGCGCGACCGAGCTGCGTCTTGCCGTCCTGTGCGCCGGAGCCGGAGAAGATAATGTCTTGCATATTGGCGCCGCGCAGGTCTTTGGGGGTTTGGGAGCCCATGACCCAGGCGAGCGCATCCAGAATATTGGATTTTCCGGAGCCATTGGGACCGACCACGGCGTTCATGCCGGGGCTGAATTCGAAGGTGGTGGCGGAGGCGAATGACTTGAAGCCGCGCAGGGTCAGCGACGCCAAATGCATGGGGTTCCTTCCATCGGTGTTTTCTCTACCTTTAAGGGTATCGCACCGCTAGGCTCTCTTCTGACGCTTATTATGTAAAAGACCCGAACCGAATGGTTCGGGTCTTTAGCGTTAGTCTTTACTTTTCGCAGAGTGCGTAGGTATTGCGGGTTGCCGTTGCACGTACACCCACGGCGGTTGCACCATTGCCGCTGGTGCTCACGGTCACCGGCTGAGTTGCATCCAGCAGATCGGTATTCACATAACTGCCACCGGCACCGCCACCACCGGAGGCAACGGTAATGCTGGAGTACGCCAGTTTGCTCTTCTTGCCTTCGTAGAAGCCGCCATTCACACGGTGCGGGGTAGTCACCACAGCTGCGCCGGAACCGCCACCACCGTAGCCTCCGCCGCCGCCGGAACCAACCATACGGCCGCGGCGATAGTGATCAGCCTGCATATCAGCAGTCACCAAATCTTCAGTGCCGCGATAGGGCATGGACCAGGACCATGCACCGGCACCATCAGCGCCCTGACCGCCCGGGTTGGAGGCGCTGGGTACAGTGCTGCTGGTCTTGCCGATTACGCCCTGACCGAGTTTGAACTGGGTGGCATATTCCCAGTCAGTGGTCGTATTCAGACCGATACCACCTGATGGCTGAGCTGCACTTGCAGCGGTACCCACGGTACCGCGCACACCTGCACCCTTACCACCGGTCACATTTGCGCTAACGGCAGGGAAATTCTTATAGGTGAATCGAACCGGTTCACCGTTCTGAGCGGTATTGCCTGCATTGCCGCCCGAGGGGGCGTCGTTAGTTGGGTTCCACTGGGCGTCCAGGTTATCGGAGGATCCGGTGGCAACCTGGGCGATATTCTCGCCGTAGCCACCGCCTCCGCCGCCGCCAGCAATAGCCACGACGGTTTCCTTACCGTTGGCATCCACCAGGGTGACAGCCGAAGAACCGCCGCCGGATGCACCGTAGCGCTCAAGTACGGTCGCGGAGTGAGAGGTGAAAATATCGGTCAGATCGTAGGTCTTGCCCAGGAAAGTCCAGCTGGTGGGGTAATCAGGCATAGCAGATTCCAACGCGGATCCGCCGTTATTGAATCCTTTCCCACCTTCTGCAGGTGCAGTACCGTAGCCAATACCGCCGCTGCCACCATAAAACTTGAGTTTTTGACCGGGCAGCACCTTGACCACACCGGTAATGGTTGCACCGGAGCCGCCGGGGGCAGAGGTATGGGACATGCCACCACCGCCACCGGTAATGCTGAATTCAACACGGAATACGCCGTCGGGAACAGTGATTTCGGAGGTGGTCATGGTGCCATCCCCTGCAACCACAGCGGTATCTACACTGTCTTTAAAAGAGATACATGCAGCGGTGGGAGAAGCCGCATACGCAGGAATGGCAGCGGAAGCCAACACTACGGGAGCTGCCCAAGCGCCGCCCTGAACCAAGGCTCGACGAGAAATACGAGAAGTCATTATTCCTTGAAAATCTATCGGGTTGCCGATCTAGGACAACCATCTGTGATGAGTTTAGTATGAGTGATTGTTATGCACTGCATGCATATTGGCACAGCGCGTATCAAGTATATATGCTCAACTCAAGGGTTAAGCAGATTTTGGCAAATATTTCTCCGCAAGAGCTAGTGAGCTTGAAAACAAACATTTTACATGCAAAATATATTACCCTTCAGGGCTCTGACTAGGGAAAATACCTCAGTGAGAAATGAACAGAGTTTAGAAAGTGCGCCCTTCACATAAGCTAAGGGGCATGAATCCTATGAATTCATGCCCCTTAGAAAGTGTTTCTCCGCTTACGTCTTAGCTATACGCACACTGTATATTTCAGCTTTTAGACTCTATGCAGCAGAGCGGCGGGAGGATAGGTACTTGACATTCAGTATATTAGCAGTCGCCAGAGCCACACTCTATATCTTGAACAGTGCATGGAATCTTTAAAGACATGGCGGGA
>Cebus_capucinus_imitator_PRJNA485217_SSR039__coassemble_1133_pt1 | contig 16336 bp, 14 predicted proteins | sample Cebus_capucinus_imitator_PRJNA485217_SSR039__metabat2_high_PE_009 | metagenome-assembled genome bin Cebus_capucinus_imitator_PRJNA485217_SSR039 | reverse complement strand
TTGAGAAGAACCATCCCATGCGTGGATCTTTTACGCAGAACATATAGAAAGAACCGAGTCAGCGGTGAACTACTGACTCGGTTCTTATCTTAGTAACCAATGATTCGATTACTTCTTGTATCGCTGAATGAACGCAGCCATGGCGTCGCGGTGAATTGCTTCACCGGGGCGGAAAGTACCATCGGACCAGCCGGTGGTAATACCGCGCGCAGCCAGCCACGACACCTCCTTATAGAAAGGAGAAGAAACAGGCACGTCACGGAAACGCTGAGAACCAGCATTGTGCGCGGGGGAACCAGCGAAACGGTAGAAGAATGCCGCCATCGCTTCACGGCTGACGCTAGCGTCGGGGCGGAAAGTGCCGTCAGAGTAGCCGGTGGTGATTCCGCGCTGCTTCATCCACACAATTTCCTTGTAGAAAGGATCGTTAGTCGCAACGTCCCTAAAAGGCGAACGTGCGGGCAGGGAGACGGCGGGGGAGCCAGCCATGCGGTAGAAGTAGGCTGCCATGGCGCGGCGTTCTACATTCTGGCCGGGGCGGAAGGTACCGTCGGAGTAGCCGGTGGTAATACCGCTGGCTGCGAGCCATTCAATTTCGCTCTTAAAGGCGGTGCCGGCGGGGACATCCTTGAAGCGCGATGCGGGCGTGGGCTGAGCGGCGGGGTAGTTGCGATGCCAGTTGCCCGCTACTGCTGCGGGGTTCTTGGCGAGGGTGACCAGGTCATTGTAGCTACCGCGGAAGTGATTCGAGTCGCCATCGAAGGGGCCGGTGGAAGAGAACTGCCAAATATCGTAGTTGGACCAGCCAGAGGGCATGGGGCCAACAACAGTGCTGTAGCTTGCCAGGTGCAGCAGCAGGTTGCTGAACTGCGCGGTGCCCAGGCAGGTGGTCCACCAACTGGTGGCGGTGTAGAGCATGGGGTTACGGCCGGTGAGCTGACGGTAGGTGTCGACGAAGTCCTTAGTCCATGCGACCAGCTGCGCGGCGCTCATATTAAAGCAGGTGTTGCCGTACTGCTGGTAGGGGTTGAATTCGAGGTCGAGCAGGCCGGGCAGGGTCTTGCCATCTGCGCTCCAGCCGCCTCCGTTAGCCACGAAGTAGCGTGCCTGGTCTGCGCCGGAGCCTTCACGCGGGTTGGCGAAGTGGTAGGCGCCGCGGATCATACCGGCATTGTAGGAGTCGGTGTACTGGTCGTTGAAGGACGGGTTCTTGTAGTAGGTGCCTTCGGTGGCTTTGGTGTAGGCGAAGCGCACACCGCGCTGGTAGTGTGCGGCCCAGTTGACATTGGGCTGGAAGGAGGAGACGTCCATGCCGAGCACGCCGCCTGCGGGGGTCCAGCTTGCCTGGGTGCTGACTCCGCCGGCGAGGCTTTCGTTAGCGGGTAGACCTGCCTGGATGCGGGCGCCGGCGCCCAGGCTGCTGTTCATGTCTGCGGTTGCCAGGCCTGCGGGTTCGGGCTGGGTTGCGTCGCCTTCGGGGGCGTTGATCAGGCCTGCGTCGGGCGCACCTGTGGTTGCAGCGTCTGGGTTGGCAGTGAAGGCTTCGGGGAATGCCTGCTCTGCGGCGGTGGCGCTGATGCCGCTGGTTTCAGCGGGTGCTGCCTGGGCGGGAAGTGCGGGTGCGAGCAGGGTTGCGAGGGCAAGGCTGGATGCGGCGGCAGCGTTAAACGCTCCACCTTTGAGGGTGAATTTCATGATGTCCTTATGGGCGATGTGTTTGAGTGCGTGCGGGTGTGTGTCCCGCTGTGATGTGTGTGGCGTGGGCAGGTGAGTGAGGTCTGCATTAGCCAGTACTAACCTTAGAGGGTTTTTGCATGGGTATCAAGGAGGCACGCGAGTATGACGTAATTATGACGCGTTTTTCAGGCGGTGACATGTGGGCTGCATCCCGCGCCATGTGGAGTGTATATGGGTGGGTGATGCGTGTCTCTTGAGTGGTTTTCTGTGAGTTTTCGGTGATTTTTCAAGGGTGACACTCTGTCATTGACAGAATGTCAATATAATCTCTCGATGAGGCTCATTCTATATATTTCCCGGAGGGTATATATCCCATTTTTTTGTGAAGGTGTATGTAATGTTGGTTCGTATCACATCAGGGTACTTGGGGTAGATGCGCCCAGAGGGTACTGTTGTGCATGGCTATCGAGTAACTGAAACCTATGACTCGGAGCGCATGTATTTACCCAAGTGAACATGTTTTCATTCAACCTTGAGGGGTTGATGAGTTGTAGTGTGCTGTTCCATGCTTCACGAGATACCCATGCAAGAGTTGAAGGAAAATATATATCTATATGAATTGAAACCCGGAAATACTTAAAAGTTCTATATGTTGGCTGGTTGTAAAACAGTATAGTGATTGTGATATATTGCAAGGATTTTAAAGATTTGCAGATAAATGTAGAAAAATAAATAAACCCGGTAACCTATTGATTAAATGCCAAGAAATAAAAATTTAAGAATCTTTCAATAAAATCCATCCAAGAATCCGCAAGTCCACAAGAAGTCAAGATGGGTGTATTTATATGTATATATGTATAAAAATGCACTATTGCAGTAAGTAAAACGCGCCGTGCGTCCGCCTCCCGCTATAGGGGAGCACGCACGCACGGCGCGTCGTTATATAGAGTAATCAGCCTTATCTCAGCTCATGCAGCTATACAGATTTAGGGAATCAGGCCCATCTCGCGAGCCATGCCCGCAGTCAGACCGCTCTGCTCCACATGGGGACCCTCAGAGGTCTTCTTGGTGCCGTCATGAGCCTGGAAGTGCAGACGCTTCAAATCGCTCGGGGAGGTCAGCTTGGAGTACTCGCCGTCGCCATTAATATCAGCCTTGACCGGCTCGCTATCGATCACACCGTTACCGTTAAAGTCAATGGGCTTAGACGCAGCAACACCATTGTAGTTGTAGCCGCGGTTAGCCGGGCCCAGGCCGCGACGCTCATCCAGAGCGTTCTCATCCAGGGTGATGTTATCGTAAATGCCGTAACCAAAGTGGCGGGTGCCGTTGGTCTTGGGCGCGCCCGAAAGTGCGTACTTATAGTTCATGACGCTCATGTACTGCGGCTTGTAGTTAACCTCGTCATCGCCGCCGTGCATCAGGTTCAGGTTGTGGCCGAGCTCGTGCACGAACACGCCCACGCGAATATCGCTACTTGCCGAGCCCCAGAAGGTCGGGCCCACGGTGACAATAAAGTCCTTATCGTCAAAGTTCGCCAGACCCGAAGACCAGGAGCCTGCATAGTAGTCGCCCCACACCATGTAGTGGAAGCCGGGCGCGCGGTTCATATCGAAGTACTTGGACTTGTAGTCCGCCAGGTCAACCAGCCAGCCGTCAAATTCCTTATAGGGAACCTCATTGCCGCCGCCCAGGTTGTACTTAGCGCTGCGTGCGCTACCGGCGTCCAGATGAATATTAATGCCGCGCACACCGTCCGGGTTGGGCAGGGGGATTTCCTTCATGACCTGCACAATGCGATCCAGGTCTTCCTCGGGTGCCAGCAGGCCGGGCATGTAGTCCATTTCCACGAAAATATCTTTGTGGAAGGGGTTGGCGCCCATGCCGGGGTAGTCAACGTCAATTACGCCGTCACCATTGGCGTCGTAGCCGTTGATTTCCCAGGAGTTGGGGATGCCGTCGCCGTCAACATCTCCATTGACGGTCGCTGCCATGGCGGGCGCGGTGGCGGCAACACCGGTGAAGAGTACCGCCGCGAGGGTTGCGGAGCGCAGCTTCTTAAAGAATGACATAGCTTCTTCCTTTGTGGTTGAGTTCGGGGCGTGAATTCCCGTGCGGGGGAGTGCCCGTATGGCCGTGCGTATGCGTGCGCACCCCGTGTGTGCGTGGGGTAGCTAACAGTGCACGATGCTCACCACTATACCCTGTCAAGTTCAGCTAAGCCACAGGTTGAGACTCTCCCCGAGCCCTTAAAAGCTGCGCGACACGCCGAAGAGGTCACTATGACACGAAGATGACTCAATGAATATTTTTACTTTTGAACAATGTTGCGATGTGTATATTCAAAGAATATATACCGGTTCAAAGCGCGAAATATCGCTGTTCTCTGACAGAGTGTCAGTGAGCAATAATTATTCATTCTTCACCCGTTCAGCCACACCCTGTCATCAAATGCCGACCTTCAAGCAAAAGCTCACGTATAATACTTTCCAGACCCCGCCACTAAGACCGTGAAAGGGTCCACAACCATATTTCACTTGGAGATATAAGAGATAAATATGACTACTTCCGACTCTATGGATATCGCACAGCCGGCACGCACCGGACTGACCCGCCGCCGCCTGGTCGGCGCAGCCGCATGGGCAGCACCCGCCGTACTGGCAGCCTCCGCCGTACCCGCCTATGCAGCATCCCGCACCGCAAGCGGCAAGTTCGGCATCTTCGGCCAGCTCTTCAACACCCAGGTTGGCGACCGCGAATCCTCCATGATGGGTACCGACTCCTACACTGTGCCCGTAGACAACGAAGCAGCATGGCAGTACGCCGCAGCAAACGGCGCCGCAGATAGCGTGGGCGCAGGTACCTTCACCCCCGGTGGCACCATCGGCAACGGCCAGTACGGTGGTGCGGGCATCTGGATTGCACCCCCCGTTGCAGAAGATGGCTCCTACACCGGTACCGCAACCATCCCCGCCGGTGCACGTTTCTACCTGAGCTACCGCTTTGAATTCCCCAGCGTTGACGAACGCTACGACCCCGAGGGCTGGGACCAGAACGTAGACCACACCTTCGTTAAGCAGGCAACCAACCCCACCACCCTGGGCCTGAACCCTAACCTGAATGCATACTCCGGCGCGGGCTACACCGCTCACCAGGTGGGCGAGGCTCCCGTGGGTGCAACCTGGGTTGGCGTGGTCGAGATTGTCACCACCGAAGATCTGGTTGCAACCGCGGGCGATAAGCCGCTGGCGCAGATTCTCTTCAGCCACGCGGGCCTGCTCTACCAGCCCGTGGGTGATATTGTTTCCTCGCAGATTTACGTTGAGATCATTCAGGGTAGCCTGATTCTCGACCCCGAAAATGGTGCTGAGAAGCAGACCATTGACCTGCGCGGCAACAAGGTACACACCTACCTGAAGATTCGCTAAGGTAGTGAAGATTCGACGGCGGCGGCTCTTTTCGAGCTTGTCAGCCGCGGATTGTGCCGTGCATACGGTATAACTTAAAGGGCGGTGCGTTCGGTCAGGATGCGCACCGCACCACTTATGGAGAATAAGCGCGGGCGTTCCGTTATGAGACGGAACGCCCGCGCTTTTATGCTGCCGGGATGTCTGTGCCGATATCTGGAAAATTTATGGTCATGACGACCCTGAGAGCTATGGCATAATGGGAGGGATAAAGAAAACGTGCTCCGGGGTCGGTGAAAGTCCGAACCGGCGGTGATAGTCCGCGAACCCGAGACGCATTCGACAGGTGAGATCCTGATCGAAAGCGAGTAGGGCCGATCCGGTGGAAATCCGGAACCGACAGTACAGTCTGGATGGAAGGCAGCACGATCACGCCCTCGGGCGTATTCTTTCAACGGCTACCCGCCGTGGATTCGGCGCTCTGCCGGCTCGGCGCTCACGGCTCGACTATGTACGGGATTACCCGCCTCGGGTCGCAAGCACAGAAAGAATACGCGCGAACCGCACTCGTAGCGAGATGCATCGCTATAGTACGGGAACACGGCGTGACACCACGCGTCCGCCACAGGTCGTTCAATACTCCCCGGAGCCTGCCCATAGATGAGAAGGTAACGGACATGGACTTTTTGCGATGGCTCTTCGATGCGCAAATCCACATTGGCGACCAATCCCTGCTGGTACGCGAAGTACTCGGCAACCTTTTTGGCCTCGCCAGTGCCCTGGGCGGCATGCGCCGTAAAGTCTGGGCATGGCCGGTAGGTATTATTGGCAACCTCCTTCTCTTCACCGTCTTTATGGCAAGTCTCTTCGGCGGCGCGAACGCCGTGAATATGCTTGGCCAGGCGGGTCGACAGATTATGTTCATTGTGGTCTCCATCTGGGGCTGGTACCGCTGGCGCCAGAGCTGCAAGCAGCAGGGTGAGCGCACCGAGGGTGCCGCGGTGATTCCCGAATGGGCAAGCACCAAAGAACGTATTTTCATGGTGCTCTTTATGATTGCCGGTACCGCGATTCTCACCCCCGTGTTCCGCGCCCTGGGTTCCTATGAGCCGGTCTGGTCGGACGCCTGGATTTTCACCGGCTCCCTGCTGGCAACCTACGGCATGGCTCGCGGCTGGGTGGAATTCTGGCTGGTTTGGGTTGCCGTTGACCTGGTGGGTGTGCCCCTGCTCTGGTCGGCAGGCTACTATGCCACCAGCCTCATGTACGTCTTCTACGGTGTCTTTACCCTCACCGGTTTCTTTGTCTGGTGGCGCACCCGCAATCGTGAGCATGAGCGTCTGCAGGTGCAGACCCAGTTCCCCGATGTCACCGTTGATGTGAAGTAGGCTGTTATGACTCGAGATTGCGCAACTGTGCCGAATGTTCCTGAAGGACACGATAGCCACCTGGACGCGGGATACCCGCAGCAGCGCGTGCTGAAGGCTGAGCCGGGCACTGTGCTGAGTGCAGATCAGGCAATGGAGCTTGCCCTGGACGCTGCACGTATGGGTATCCGCGGTGCGAACCCCCTGGTGGGTGCCGTGCTGGTTGACTCTGAGCACCGCCTGCAGCAGGTGGGCTGGCATCGCGGCGCCGGAACCCCCCATGCGGAGGCGGATGCCCTGGCCAAAGCCCGGGCGGCGGGGGATGACCTTTCGGCATCGACCATGTATGTGAGCCTGGAGCCCTGCAATCACACTGGACGCACCGGTCCCTGCTCTCAGGCTATTGAAAAGGCGGGTGTGCCCACGGTGGTCTATGCCTACTCCGATAGCACCGATCAGGCAGCTGGCGGTGCGCAGTATCTAATATCCCGTGGGGTACGAGTCACTCAGGCAGAAAAATACGCTGCCGCCTCCTATCAGCTGAATGAACGCTGGTTTAAAGCAGCAGCCGCACGCCGCCCCTTTATTACCGCAAAAGTCGCCTCCACCCTGGACGGTTTTATCGCTGCGGTAGACGGCACCAGTAAATGGATAACCAATGCCGTCTCCCGAGCCGACGGGCACCTAATCCGGCATCGAGCGGACGCCGTGCTCATCGGCACCCGCACCGTGCGCATCGATAACCCCAGCCTGGACGCACGCGACTCCTTCGGTCGACGCTTCGAGAAGCAGCCCCTGCGCGTGGTCTTCGGCGAGACCCATATTGACGAAGACTACGCCATTACCGGACACCCCAATGGCGACCCCGAAAACTATCTGCAGGTGCACAGCCACGACCCGCAGGTACTGCTCGATACCCTCTATGACAGGGGAGTGCGCCACCTGATGATTGAGGGAGGACCGGGCATGATCGGTATCTTTGCCCGTGAAGACTTGATTGACGAGCTGGTCTGGTATCGCGCCACCAAAGTGCTCGGTACCGGCATGAGCGCTGTGGTGCGCATGGTCACCCAAACCTTGAGTGAAGCGCGTGAATTCCAGCTGGATGATCTGGGTATGTTCCCGGCGGTGCGCACCCTGCACGATAGCCAACTGGGCACCACGGATATTGCCACCCATATGGTGCCGGTGCCCGATATAGTTGCTGAGATACCAATCGCCGATAGTTAGACATATTCCGCCAGAATGCGCGGAATAATACTATCGAGTATTACGCTTAGATATATAGGTTTAAATAAGAGAAGAGATACGAGAAACACATGTTTACCGGAATTATTGCAGCTCAGGGTGAGGTTATTGCCAGCACCCCGGCAGTAAACGCCAGCGGAGAAGACACCGGAGCCCTCTACCTGGATATTGCCGCCGGAGACATTATTGCCGACCTGGAACACGGCGGATCCCTCGCCGTCAACGGCGTATGCCTGACCGCCCTGCACGGCGATGTCACCAATGGTAACGGCGATACGCTACCCGCTGCGGCTAAGGGAGTTTTCCGCGCCTACGCCATGGGTGAGACCCTGGCACGAACCAATATTGGCGAGCTGCAGATTGGCTCCCGCGTAAACCTGGAACGCTGCATGGCAGCCAACGGCCGCTTTGACGGTCACGTCGTACAGGGACATGTGGACGCCACCGGCACCCTTATCGCCGCAGTACAGCACGACGCCTGGCGCACCCTACGCTTCAGTGTACCCGCCGAGCTAGCACCCCTGCTGGTTGAAAAGGGCTCCATTACCGTCAACGGTGTGTCCCTGACCGTCACCGCCGTCTCTTCCGCTACCGAATCCAGCCACTGGTTCGAGGTCGGCCTAATCCCCGAAACCCTGAACGCAACCAACCTGGGCGCACTGGCACTGGGGGATAGTGTAAACCTGGAGACCGACGCCCTAGCAAAATACGTGCAGCGCCTGGTAGCCTTTGACGCGCCCGCTAACACTGCCCAGCGCACCGTAAAAACCGGCCTGGACACCATTGAAGAAGCCATCGCAGCCATCGCCTCCGGTAAGCCCGTGGTGGTCGTTGATGACGAAAACCGCGAAAACGAAGGCGATATTATCTTCGCCGCCGAACACGCCACTCCCGAGCTGATGGGCTTTACCATTCGCTACACCTCCGGCGTAATCTGCGCACCCATGAGCGGCGAACGAGCTGACGCGCTCAACCTGCCTCCCATGCTCGCAGCCAACGAAGACCCCAAGGGCACCGCATACACCGTCTCCTGCGATGCGCGCGAAGGCGTACACACCGGCATTAGCGCGGCGGACCGTGCCCGCACCGTGCAGGTACTGGCGAACCCCGCCTCCGTTCCGGCAGATTTGACCCGCCCCGGTCATGTCTTCCCCCTGCGCGCAGTACCCGGCGGAGTGGCACAGCGCCCCGGCCACACCGAAGCAGCAGTGGATCTCTGCCGTGCCGCGGGACTCTCCGGAGTGGGTGTGATCGCCGAGCTAAACCACGACGACGGCACCATGATGCGCTTTGACGCCCTGCGCGCCTTTGCGAACGAGCATGAACTGGTCATGGTATCCATTGACGATTTGATTGAATACCTGGCGGCATGAGCGTAGAGAATAATCCTCCCGTATCGGAATCACTCATGCCGGAGCAATCGGACCAGCTGATTGCCTCCAGCCCCGAGGTGCCCGTGCCCACCCCGCACGGACTCTTCGGTATGCGCGCCTGGGCCTTTGCAGACGGCGCCGAGCACATCTCCCTGCGAGCCCTCGACAATCAGGGACAGCCGGTACCCTTCAGCGCCCGGGCAGATAGCGTTGATGAAGAGAACCTATACGCCCCGGTCTGTGCTCCCGAGTACATCCCGGCGGTTCGCATTCACTCCGAATGCGCCACCGGCGACCTCTTCGGATCCTACCGTTGCGATTGTGGACCGCAGCTGGAGCAGGGCTTGAGCATTATTTCCCGTCACGGCGGCTACCTGCTCTATATGCGGCACCATGAAGGGCGCGGAATCGGCCTGGTCAATAAGCTGCGAGCCTACGCGCTACAAGATCAAGGACTGGATACTGTGGACGCCAACCTTGAGCTTGGACTACCTGCCGAAGCACGTCAGTATTCGGCGGCGGCGCGCATTTTGACAGAACTGGGTGCTGAAAAGATCGCCTTGGTCTCTAACAACCCCGCCAAACAGCAGGCGCTGAGCGAGCTGGGAATTAACGTGGGTACACGCATCCCCGATGAAATTCCGGCACGCGCCGAAAACGCACGCTATTTGGACACCAAACGAACCCGAATGCATCACCTGCTCTCCCTGTAGAGTCAGGCATAAACCCCGCCCGCTGTGGGCACCATATATTAAGGAGTAATAATGAGCGGTGTAGGAGCTGCAGATACCACCCTGAACCCGGCAGAGTTCGAGGGTATGAAGATTGCGATTATTGCTGCCAGCTGGCACACCCAGGTCATGGACGGCCTGATTGACGGCGCCCAGCGTGCGGCAGCTGACGCGCAGGTCGAGGCGACCCTGGTGCGCGTACCCGGTACCTTCGAGCTGAGTGTTGCGGCATCCCGCCTGGCTGAGAAGTTTGACGCTGTGATTGCCCTGGGTGTGGTGATTCGTGGCGGCACCCCGCACTTTGACTATGTGTGCTCCTCGGCAACTCAGGGCCTGACCGAGGTATCGGTGCGTACCGGCGTGCCCGTGGGCTTCGGTGTGCTCACCTGCGATAATGAGCAGCAGGCGCTGGATCGTGCGGGTCTGCCCGGTTCGGCTGAGGATAAGGGGTATGAGGCGACCGCTGCGGCTCTGCAGACTGCTTCCATCTTGTCGCGAGTTTAGCCCACTTAAGCACGTTTAGCCCAGGTTTAACTGGGCTAAACGTGCTTAAACGGGCTAAACATATGTCAGTCAGTATTGCGCGCGTGCGATACACTAGAATCACACGGTTTTGTACCCTAAGAGTTAGGCACCCCATGCAGGATCTGGGCATCGTTTCGCCAACCCTGGACGAGTTCCGCGCCCTCGCGGCAACCACCCGAGTCATCCCCGTCCGCGTTAAAATCCTCGCCGACGGCATGACCCCCATCGGCATCTACCGCAACCTGGTTCTCGACGCTCAGGGCAAAGCCGCACCCGGTACCTTCCTGCTCGAATCCGCCAAAGTCGCAGAAGGCGGCAAAGCAGCATGGGACCGCTACTCCTTTATCGGTGTGAACACCCGATCCACCCTGACCACCGTCGACGGTAAAGTCCACTGGCAGGGCATTACTCCCGCCGGCGCACCCGTAGACGGCGACCCAGCCCAGGCGATCGCAGACACTCTGCGCATGCTGCACACCGACTACCGTGAACATGCCGCTGACCTGCCGCCTCTGACCAGCGGCTTGGTCGGCTACATGGGCTGGGATGTTGTGCGCCGCTGGGAGCACCTGCCTTTCCCGCCCGCAGATGATGTGAACCTGCCCGAGTTCGCGCTGAATATGGTCTCGGATATGGCAATTCACGATAACCTGGACGGTACCCTGCTGCTGGTTGCCAACGCCATTAACTTCAACGGCACCGACGACAATGTTGACGCCGCCTACGCTGACGCCCTGGCACGCCTGGAGGCAATGCTCACCCGCTTCGAGGCACCCGCGGCAGGTGCTGCCTCCACCCTCAGCGGGGTAGCAGCGGTTAATGAACGCGTGCGTCGCGACGTGGTGCAGACCTGGAGTGAACAGGGGTTTATGGACGCCATTGAGCGCTCCAAGAAGAACATTATTGACGGCGATGTTTTCCAGATCGTGCTCTCTCGCCGCTTCGAGGTAGAAACCAACGCCAACGCCCTGGACGTCTACCGCGTGCTGCGCCAGACCAACCCCTCGCCGTATATGTACCTCTTCAACTTCGAAGACGCGAACGGTGCGCCCTTCCAGATTGTTGGATCCTCCCCGGAGGCACTGGTCACCCTCAAGGACGGCCGCGCCACCACGCACCCCATCGCCGGTTCCCGCCCGCGCGGTGCCACCGAATCCGCCGATGTGGCACTCGCTGAAGAACTACTGGCTGATCAGAAGGAACGTTCCGAGCACCTGATGCTCGTGGATCTGGCGCGCAATGACCTCTCGCGTATTGCTAAGCCCGGTACTGTCTCGGTGGATAAGTTCATGATGATTGAGCGTTTTAGCCACATTATGCACATTTCCTCCTCGGTCTCGGCCGACCTTGATCCGGCATATAGCGCCTACGATGTGCTGCGCGTGGCATTCCCCGCCGGCACTCTTTCCGGTGCGCCCAAGCCGCGCGCCATGCAGCTGATTGACGAGTACGAACCGACCCGTCGCGGTGTGTACGGTGGCGTGTGCGGTTATTTCGATTTCGCCGGAAATATGGATATGGCGATCGCGATTCGTACCGCCGTGCTCAAGGGCGGCAAGGCCTATGTGCAGGCGGGTGCCGGTATTGTGATGGACTCCGTGCCGACCAGCGAAACGGAAGAAACCGTGAATAAGTCCGCTGCTCCGCTGCGTGCTGTGCTGACCGCGGACGGTCTTGCCGATGTTTCTTCGACCATTGTGAAGGGTGCCTAATGGCTACTGAAACTGTTCTAGATTCCATTATTGACGGCGTGCGCGAAGACCTCGCAGCTCGCATTGCAGCCGTGCCTCTTGAGGAGGTCAAGCGCGCAGCTCTGGCAGCCCCGGCAGCGAAGGATGCCCTGGCTGCACTGCGCGGCGACGGCAAGAATGTGCGCATTATTTCCGAGGTGAAGCGCTCCTCGCCTTCCAAGGGTGCCCTGGGTGAGATTGCCGACCCTGCCGCCCTGGCGGGGGAGTACGAGCGCGGCGGCGCGGCGGCTATTTCCGTGCTGACCGAGCAGCGCCGTTTCGGCGGTACCCTCGCTGATTTGGATGCGGTGCGCGCTCGCGTGGACATCCCCGTGCTGCGCAAGGACTTCACGGTGGATGAGTACCAGATTTGGGAGGCTCGCGCTCACGGTGCCGATTTGGTGCTGCTGATTGTTGCGGCTCTGCCCGAGCAGACTCTGCGTGAATTCCTGGAGTTGACCGAGTCCCTGGGTATGAACGCCCTGGTGGAGACTCACACCCCTGAGGAAATTGAGATTGCTCAGCGTGTGGGAGCCAAGATTATGGGTATTAATGTGCGTAACCTCAAGACCCTTGAAGTCAATAATGATCACTATGCGACCCTGGCGGCGAACCTGCCCGATAGCGTGATTAAGGTTGCCGAATCCGGTGTTGCCGGTATTGAGGATGTGCGTGCCTATGCTGCAGCCGGTGCCGATGCTATTTTGATTGGTGAGGCGCTGGTCAAGTCCGGTCAGCCCGCTGAAACTGTGGCTGAATTTTCGGCTGTGGAGCGTGTAGCTCGCTAGGGCATCTAAGCTGTTAAATAAACCGGTCGGTCTCTATAGGAGACCGACCGGTTTTCCCTATCACAACGATAACCAGAGTGACTCTGGATTTCGATATACCTACCACACATATGCACAGGTGTGTGGTACGCGGGTGTGACGTATACGTTCCGGGGTACTGGTACGTATACGCTCTTCCGGATAACCCGCGTGTATGTCTTTAGTCTACCGTTGAACGAGTCACTTAATGCCCAAAATGCCTTTTATGACAGATTATGACAGGATTATTTGACGGTTGGGGGTTGTGAGGTGTGGTTAGTCGTCTATTGCGAGCGACGGCGAAATCTTGTAATTTGCACTCATGCGTGCGTTCAGATAATCCAAAGTAGTCATCCACCAACGTCCATCTCTATAGATAGTCGGATATCCAATATTCTGATGATAAGCGCGAACAAGCTCCTGAACGGGCTTGCCCTGGTCATCGTGACGAATAATCGTGTAATTAGGTACAGAGAGGCGTACACTCCAGATATAACCATGGAAGGAAACATTCTTCTCTGCAGTGGGTGACTTTTTCACGATATAACTCGGCTGGTAATTCATAACCCACTCTTCAGGCTTTTCGCCGTATGTTCCTGTACGTTTCTTCTCTTTCTCCCAGACTTCCTTTTCTTCCTCGGAGTACTGGTACTCTTTCCAGAATTCCTCTTCATCGGGATGGTAGAACTCGATATCGCTGACGCTCACACGACCGGCAAATTTAAAAGCCTCAATCTGGCAGTATGCAGACAGGACTGCGTACGATCCTGAGACCATCTTATCTTTCCAAAGGGACTCATCGACCACAGGCCAAGGATAGTTTTTCGGTCCGTGTTCCTGGGTTGCCGGCTCATAGGCTCCATGGGGCGAGGGTTCCGAGGTGAAAATAATCGGCCCCAAATACCCCGTGGTTGGAATGTGCTGGGTGGGTTTGGGGGGGGAAGGCAGCTCCTTCCGCCGATGCCGAGTCGGAGGCAGTACTTGAGGCTGACTCCTGAGCTGCGGCGGAGCATCCGGCAAGAGCACCGACTAGCGCCAGTGGGCCTGCACTGAGTATCAAGCGACGTGAGAGAGCGCTAGGGGTGGGCGTCGCTTCCATCATGCTGCCGGGGTTGGAAATCTTGGAGATAGATGAGATCGAGCTATCTGCGATCGTGGCATGGGGGTGCACAACACAGTGCGTGCCCGAGAGTTTGGGGGTGAAAATCATTGGTGACTTCCTTGGACTATAACGGTGATTGTGAGGCTCTCTTGGCTGATACATATCAGTGATAAGTGTCAAATAAGAGATACCGTAGCTATCCTATGCACACTGAAAATACTCAACACTGCAAAATCAGCCCATAAGCACGAATTGTTATCAAAACGTTAGACAAAACAGCTTTTATGACAGATTATGAAGTGCGCAGAAGCCCTAAACCTACCCCGTTGATCTGGACAGTACACGCCAAAGCGTCTGAAAACCATTGCCCACATTGCACATAATCTTCACAGAGGCCGAACCCTGACAGGCACACCGCCTAGAATATGAACATCCACCCGCACAGATACGCGCTCACCACTGTGAACAGCGTAGAATAGGGAGAGTAACCCTTGCGTGAGCTGCGCCCGATAGCGGCACGGCAGCACAAGGTATCCGAGATTCACCAGCACAGCGGGAAGGACCCCATGAGCGACAACCTGGCAACCGCATTCCTTGAAGGCAGCAGCCTCAAAAACGCGCCCGGCCCCTACTTTGGCCAATACGGCGGCCGATGGATGCCCGAATCCCTCATCGCCGCCATGGACGAACTCGAGCGCACTTTCAACGAGGCAAAAAACGACCCCGAATTCCTCGCAGAATTCCGCCGCCTGAGCCTGGAATATTCCAACCGCCCCTCCCTGCTGACCGAATGCTCTCGCCTCTCCGAAGAAACCGGCGTGCGCATCTTCCTCAAGCGTGAAGACCTCAATCACACCGGCAGCCACAAAATCAATAACGTAATCGGTCAGGCACTGCTGGCTAAGCGCATGGGCAAAACCCGCCTGATTGCTGAAACCGGCGCGGGTCAGCACGGCGTGGCAACCGCCACCGCAGCGGCACTCTTTGGCATGGAGTGCGTGATCTACATGGGTGAGGAAGACACCGAGCGCCAGGCGCTGAACGTGGCGCGTATGCAGCTGCTCGGCGCGAAGGTCATCGCCGTACAGAACGGCTCCCGCACCCTCAAAGACGCCATTAATGAGGCATTGCGCGACTGGGTCTCCAATGTAGATAACACCCACTACCTGCTGGGTACCGCAGCCGGTGCGCACCCCTTCCCCGCCATGGTGCGTTTCTTCCACGACGCCATTGGCACCGAAGCACGCGCCCAGATTCAGGAGATGACCGGCCGCCTGCCCGACGGTGTGGCAGCATGCGTGGGTGGCGGTTCCAATGCTATCGGTATTTTCCACGCCTTCCTGGACGATAAAGACGTGAAAATTTACGGCTTCGAGGCAGGCGGTGACGGTGTAGACACCGGTCGTCACGCAGCAACCATCACCCTGGGTCGCCCCGGCGTGTTGCACGGCGCCATGACCTACCTGATGCAGGATGAAGACGGTCAGACCATCGAATCTCACTCCATTTCCGCAGGTCTGGACTACCCCGGTGTGGGTCCCGAGCACTCCTACCTGAGCGATATTGGCCGTGTGAGCTACCAGCCTGTGACCGACACCGAAGCTATGGACGCACTGCGCCTGCTCTGCCGCACCGAGGGCATTATCCCCGCAATTGAATCCTCCCACGCGCTCGCCGGTGCTCTGCGCATCTGCCGCGAATGGGTTGCTGAAGACCCGCAGGCAGCACGCGAGAAGATTATGGTCGTGTGCCTCTCCGGCCGTGGCGATAAGGATATGGAAACCGCCCTGAAGTGGTTCGGTCTGGGTAAGGCGATCCCCTCCTCCACCCTGATGACCGGCAATAAAGAAGCAGCAGCAGAAAGCGAGACGAACTAATGAGCTACCGTGATGCCAATGGCCAGGCGCCCTACACCGTCGCCTCGCACACCTTCCCCGCACGCAGCGAAAATTCTCGCCTGGCGCAGCGCCTGGCTGAATGCCGTACCGCCGGTCGAGCAGCCCTGATCGGCTACCTGCCCGCCGGTTTCCCCGATCTGGAAACCAGCATTCAGGCTGCTATTGAGTTGGGTAAGAATGGCGCCGATATTATTGAGCTGGGCGTGCCCTACTCCGATCCGGTGATGGACGGCCCCGTGATTCAGCAGGCAACCGGCGTGGCGCTGGAGAACGGCTTCCGCCTGAGCCAGATTTTTGAGGCGGTTCGCCGCATTACCGAAGCCACCGACGCGGTCGTGGTTGTTATGACCTATTGGAACCCCGTGCTCGCCTACGGCGTGGAGCGTTTCGCTGCGGATCTTGCGGCGGCGGGTGGTTCCGGTATTATCACCCCCGACCTGGTGCCCGATGAGGCATCCGACTGGTTCGAAGC
>Cebus_capucinus_imitator_PRJNA485217_SSR039__coassemble_1114_pt1 | contig 17153 bp, 14 predicted proteins | sample Cebus_capucinus_imitator_PRJNA485217_SSR039__metabat2_high_PE_009 | metagenome-assembled genome bin Cebus_capucinus_imitator_PRJNA485217_SSR039 | reverse complement strand
CTGAGTTTATTGAGGTGAAGGTTCTGGGTAAGGAGCCGGTCATTCGTGCTTCCAAAGTCGCCGAAGCTGCGGGGGAGTAGAACCTATGTAAAAGCCCCGGTCAGTGAGTTACTGACCGGGGCCTTAATCTAAAACTAATCCTCGTGCGCAACGACAACGGTCACACCGTTGAGCGTGACTTCATCGCCCACGTGCAGCTGCTTGCCGCGCGCCTCCTCAATCTCACCATTGACCTTCACCAGGCCGTAGCTAATGACCTCGCGCGCCTGCGCGCCGTCCTCCACCAGGTTCGCCAACTTCAAAAACTGACCCAGACGGATCATCTCATCACGAATATAAATCTGCTCCATAGCTTCCCAGTCTACCCGCTCTGATACTCCAGCGCACTCCTCAGATAGGGGATTGGGGTGGTACCCTTATATTTTGACCTTTGCCCCGCAGGCGCAGCGCCGATGGGCAGTCCAACGCACGCCATAAACCAATGGCGCCAGCACCATAAGGAGAACAACACATGGCTGAAAAGTCCACCCTGGACAATGTTATTTCCCTGGCAAAACGCCGCGGCTTCGTCTTCCAGGCGGGTGAAATCTACGGCGGTTCCCGTTCCGCATGGGACTACGGTCCGCTGGGCGTGGAGCTGAAGGAAAACATCCGTCAGCAGTGGTGGCAGCGTTTCGTGCGCTCCCGCTCGGATATGGTCGGTCTGGACTCCTCCGTGATCCTGCCCCGCGCCGTATGGGAAGCATCCGGCCATGTGGCAACCTTCACCGACCCGCTGGTAGAGTGCCTTTCCTGCCACAAGCGCCTGCGCCAGGATCACCTGCTGGAGGCATTCGCCGAGAAGAAGGGCCGCGAGGCCGAGTCCATGGCAGAGATCGCCTGCCCCAATTGTGGCACCCGCGGCGAGTGGACCGAACCCCAGAACTTCTCCGGTCTGATGAAGACCTACCTGGGCCCGGTGGATAACGAAGAGGGCCTGCACTACCTGCGCCCCGAAACCGCTCAGGGTATTTTCGTGAACTTCAACAATGTGGTCACTGCAAGCCGCAAGCGCCCGCCCTTCGGTATCGGCCAGATTGGTAAGTCCTTCCGCAACGAGATCACCCCGGGTAACTTCATTTTCCGTACCCGCGAGTTCGAGCAGATGGAAATCGAGTACTTCGTACACCCCGAGGACGCTCAGAAGTACTACGAGCAGTGGATTGAAGACTGCTGGAACTGGTTCGTTGACCTGGGTATTAACCCGGATAATATGCGCCGTTTCGACGTGCCCGAAGCTGACCGTGCGCACTACTCCGCTGGCACCATGGACCTGGAGTACCGCTTCGGTTTCCAGGGCGGTGAATGGGGCGAGCTCATGGGTGTTGCTAACCGCACCGACTACGATCTGGGCGTGCACAATGAGCACTCCAACGCTAAGCTGGAGTACTTTGACCAGGCGTCCGGCGAGCGTTACGTACCCTACGTGATTGAGCCGTCCTTCGGCCTGACCCGCTCCATGATGGCATTCCTGGTGGACTCCTATGTTGAGGACGAGGCACCGAACACCAAGGGCGGCGTGGATAAGCGCGTTGTGCTCAAGCTGGACCCGCGCCTGGCACCGGTCAAGGCTGCTGTTCTGCCCCTGTCCAAGAAGCCCGAACTGGCTGAGCCTTCCCGCAAGCTGGCTGATGAGCTCTCGGCACTGTGGAATATTGACTACGATGAGGCGGGCGCTATTGGCCGCCGCTACCGCCGCCAGGACGAAATCGGTACTCCTTTCTGCATTACCGTGGACTTCGATACCCTCGAGGATCAGGCTGTGACCATTCGCGAGCGCGACACCATGGCTCAGGAGCGTGTGGCTCTGGACCAGGTGAAGTCCTACCTGGCTGCACGCCTGGTTGGCTAAATAGTACATAAGCTAGCGTTAGTCTAGTAATTGGCAAGGGGCGGGTACTGCATGGGTACCCGCCCCTTGTGTTATGCCCTTTTCAGCGCCGCGACATGTATCAGCCTGTGCGCTGTCAGCGTGTTTCATTCTCTAGCGCCCGCGCCATAGAGCACCGTACAATAGGGGAAGATAAAGAATCCGTGCACGAAAGGTACACACATGGCATATGAGATTCGCCCCTGGCGCGAAGGCGATGACTTGGCTCTGCTGCAAATCTGGGGAGACGCCGCCAATACGAGCGAGGAGCAGCAGCGTGCCGCCTTCGGCCCGGATATGAATGCCCCCTACTTTAGTCGCACCCTGGTTGCCACCGATAATGATGTGCCCGTGGCTGCCGCTGTGATTACTTCTTCTTCACTGCATCCTTCCCGTCTGTGGTCCTATGTTGAGGTGGCGAAGGATCACCGCCGTCAGGGTCTGGGTTCTGAGCTGCTGGCTCGTCTGGAGCGCACCGCCGAGGAGTTCGGTCAGACTAGCGCTCTGCGCGTAAAGCTTGCGCCCTTTAGTAGCGGTGAACAGTTCGCTCAGGCTAAGGGTATGCAGCTGATTCAGCGTTCGCGTATGGTGCGTATTGAGGCGGGCGCTATCCCGCCTGTGCCCCTGCGTGAGGATGAGAACGGCAAGCCGACCCAGGCAATTGAGGATATTGCCACCGGCTCTGTGGAGCTGACCGCGGCTCTGTGGGATTTCTACCAGCAGGCTCATCAGTGGGATGTGCCCGGCCAGGTGGGCCTGGGCACCGTGAACCGTTATTTCCTTTCCGATGAGGCTCGTGCTTTTGGCGCCGTGGTGCTGCGTGATCATATTCAGGAGGCTGCGGCTGAGGGTAAGAAGGGCGCTATTGTTGCCTTTGCTATTAGCTACCACCCCTTTGAGAGTGATGAGGCGGCGCGCCTGGTTACTGAGGACACCCCGACCGAGCTGCTGCTGGGCTATGACTTTGAGAACCCCGGAGCGGTAGAGGCAATTATGCAGCTGCTGTCCCTGCTGACTGTCAAGCACCCGGTGCTGGTTGAGGTGGACGACGATATGACCGCCCTGGTGGAGGTTACCGATGTGCTGCTGCGGAATGGTACCGCCTCGGTGGAGGACGACCCGACCCTCATCTACGCCACTCGCTAAGACTGGAGGGAAAAGATGCCTGTAGCTCGTAATTATGGTTTGTCCTGGATTGATAATGATGCCCTGTTCGAGGTAAGCCGTAAGGCTTTTGCCAAGAGTTTCCAGAAAGCAAATGCTCCCTTTGACCCGGAAGAGAGCAAGAATGCTATTGACCCGTTCAATGCTGTATTGCTCATGGGCGCAACCGGGCGGGGTTATCAAGCCTGGGTACAATCTGAACGTGAGCGCCAATTCGGTAAAACCCTGCAGAACGCTACCGGTAATTGGCATCAGACTGTTTTGGGTCTGGCTCCTCACTGGAAGAATAAGGGATCCAACGGCGGTGTTTTTGATATCGAGAGCACCGAGCCCGTCCTCGGCTTTGGTGCTGAACGGCATAAACCGGTACACGTAATTGCCGAGGTGAAGAATAAGTACAACACCATTAAGGCATCCGATGAGCGTGAAACCCATCGCAAGCTAGAGGATCAGGCAAAATCCCGTGGCAAGGATACGATTGCTTATCTTATCCAGATTATTCCCGATAAGAAGCAACGCTATAACAAACCGTGGGTTCCCTCCGGTGCACGCGAGAGCAATCGCGTATACGTTATGGATGGGCATACCGCCTATGATTTGGTCTTTGAATACCCGAATGCTTTGGAAGAGCTCTACTTAGCTCTTCCGCACATTATGAATGATGTGCTGGTTGCAGAAGGCTTTGCCGAAGCTGATTTGAGCGCGGATGCAGAAGAAATTACTGCTCTTTTTGGGGCTACTTTCGGGCGTTAGAGCCAAGAAGCCTTAGACAATAAAAGTGGGCTTGGATAATCACCATGAGGTGCATATCCAAGCCCACTTTTTATACTTTTAGAATAGAGTCGGAGCAGAAGAATACTGCTCCGCTACCTCGTGGTTAATGAGCTCTGAATCAACGGGAGCAATCGGCTCTACTTCTTCCAACTCAATGTATTCATCGTTCGTGCGACCCTCAATCATGGCGCGCACAGCACGACCAATATGGAACGCCATATTGGAAGGCACTGCATTGCCAATCTGCTTATACTGCTGAGAAATGGATCCAGCGAACTGCCACTCATCGGGGAAAGACTGAATACGCGCATATTCGCGAACCGTCAGCGGGCGGGTTTCACTCGGATGGCAACGCTCGGTCTGCTTCTGAGCGGGACTGCAGGTTAGAGTCAGCGAGGGTTCATCCCAAGAGAGGCGACGAGCCATACCGGTCTTGCCGCCGCCCAGATGGTAGGAACCTCCCAGATATTCCTTCTGAATATCCTCAGGCAAATCCCTCCAATATCCACCGGGAGGCACCATTTCCAGCACTTTGCGCTTCTTTTCTGGATAGCTCTGACCGGGGGACTCGGGGCACTGCCCGATAGCTTCCCAGAGGCTAATAATGTAGTCGCGTTCCTTGGGGAAAAGAATCGGGGAATCAATATCGCTACGCACGCCGATAAGAAGCAGACGCTCTCGCTTCTGAGCTACATCGTGGTACTGTGCTCGTACAATACGGTAGGCAACCTTGTAGTGGCGACCCTTTTCATCACGGATGGATTGCAGAGTCTTTAGCATGGTTTGCAAGGTGCGACCGTTATCATGACGCAGTAGACCCTTGACGTTCTCGCCCACAAAGACCTTGGGCATGACTTCCTGAACGGCACGAGCAAATTCAAAGAAGAGCGTGCCGCGAGTATCTTCAAAGCCACGAGACTTACCTGCATAGGAGAAAGCTTGACAGGGGAAGCCGCCCTCGACCAAATCAATCTCGTTATAGAAGGGAGTGAAATCTACCTTGGCGACATCTCCCTCAACCACATTCCACTCGGGACGGTTGGTGCGCAGAGTCTGCGCGGCAGAAGGGTCAATTTCAGACAGAAGCTGATGAGAGAAACCTGCATTTTCCAGTCCGGAGGCGGTACCGCCTCCGCCTGCAAAAAGGTCAATGGAGGAGTATAGCTTATTCTCGGAGGCACGAAGAACTTTGTACTGGTCTACGTCGCTTACCTCGCGGCAATGGCGCTTCTGCTCAACACGCTGAATTTCTTCTGTGTCGAAAATACGGTGACCGGCGGCATTGCGTTCAGCACGAATAATGCCGGACTTATCCCAGCGGCGTAGAGTATCGATAGAGATGCCGAGCTGTGCGGATGCTTCGGAGATAGTCAGATGAGCCATGCGGTAATTATAACCCATGCATAGGCAAGGGGTATAAATTTATCGTACATTAGTGCAGAAAATATATAGAACATAGATACTGGGTGTGCGGGGATTTGCGCGGCTGTGCCACAATAGAAAGCGTGACTGAGCAAGCAACACACCTGAAACTTCCGCCCCTGCAGCTGGGCAAACTCACCATTGACAACCCCGTGGTTCTGGCCCCCATGGCGGGCGTGACCAATAAAGCCTTCCGCCGCCTCTGCCGCGAATACGGCGGCGGCCTGTACGTGACCGAAATGGTCACCGCGCGCGCCCTGGTGGAGCGCCGCCCAGAATCCCTACGCATTATTGACCACGACCCCGACGAGACCCCGCGTTCCATCCAGATTTACGGTGTGGACGCCGTGAATGTCGGCAAGGCTGTGCGCATGGTCGTTGAAGAAGACCGCGCCGACCACATCGACCTGAACTTCGGATGCCCCGCGCCCAAGGTCACCAAGCGCGGCGGCGGCGCAGCCCTGCCCTGGAAGACCGACCTCTTTACCGCCATCGTGCAGACTGCGGTCAAAGAGGCGAGCCGTAATGATATTCCTCTGACCATTAAAATGCGCATGGGTATTGATGATGAGCACATTACCTACCTGGAGTCGGCAAAGATTGCGCGCGATTCCGGTGTTGCCGCCATTGCCCTACACGGTCGAACCGCCGCTCAGCACTACTCCGGTCACGCCAATTGGGACGCTATCGCCACCCTGCGCGAGGCTATCCCCGATGTGCCGATCCTCGGCAATGGCGATATTTTCGCCGCGGAAGATGCCGTGCGCATGGTCGAGCAGACCGGCGTGGACGGCGTGGTGATTGGCCGCGGCTGCATGGGTCGCCCCTGGCTCTTTGGCGACCTACAGAATGCTTTTGAGGGTAGCAGCGAGCGCATCCGCCCGAGCCTGAGCGAGGTTGCCGCCATGATCTACCGCCACGCTGAGCTGTTGGTGGAAGCCTTTGGTGACGAGACCCGCGGTCTGCGCGAAATCCGTAAGCACGTTGCCTGGTACTTCAAAGGCTACCCGGTCGGCGGCGAGCTGCGCGCCAAGATGGCGAATGTGCCCGATTTGGCGACCTTCCGCGAGCTACTGGCTCAGCTGGATCACAGCGTGGGCTACCCGGGTGCCGCGGTGGAGGGTTCGCGCGGTCGTGCCGGCAGCCCGAAGAAGCCGCATCTGCCCGATGGCTGGCTGGATTCTCGTATTCTGGGCGATGCTGAGCGTCTGGGTCTGGTGGAGGCAGAGCTGGATATTTCCGGCGGCTAAACTGGCTCACTAGAATCTTGAAGCCCCGGAGCACGTATCCGCTGTTATATAACAGCGGGGGAGTGCCCCGGGGCTTTGCTGTACCCCCGAACTCTTTGAAAGAGTACATAAAATACTCGCGTCATAATCTGTTATATTCACCTGTACCCGCGAACACCGGGATAGACTAAAGATAAGAACTGCGGGGAAGGAACCTCGCGCGCATTCGCTCGTGAATGATCACCGGTGAACACAACTCACAGGGGGTATGTATGAACTCTGGACAGAATCCCGAGCCCTATCCCGCTTCGCGCGCCTCTGCCTCCTCTGAACCTGCACAGCCCACCGAGCTACCTGTCTGGCCGGTTCAACCCACCTGGCCGACCAAGCCAACCTGGCAGCAGCTACGCGCCCGCATGCTCCCGGCATGGTTTCGCCGCACCGGCCATAAATTCGCGACTTTAGCCTACCCTCTGCCGTTTGGCGCTCGCATTAGTGCCGGTCGTCTGCCCCCGGCAGGACCGGTATGGTTCGGTAGCGTCATGGGCACCAGCATGATGGCTATGCTCGCCGGTCTTTATGAGCTGCGCGCCCTGGCTATTCCCATGCTCTTTTTGAACCTGGTGCTGGTCACCTATTTATGTGGCTCTTTTACCCGCCAATGTGCGAAAGACCCGGGCGTGCTGCTCCAAAATATTAGTGATGGAGCGATTATTCCCTATTGGGGTCTGGTGGCTATGGGGCTCATGTCTACCGGTTCCTCCACGCTGATTGTGCTACCCATGCTTAGTTACCGCCTGCTGCCGGCAGCCCATGCGGTGGATATTGGCATGTGGATTGCTGGAAGTGCCATTGGTTTTATTTCCGCTTTTGGTTTTGCCGGGATGCTCATGAAAAATAATCTGGGGCGCCCGGTGCCAGCCTGGGGTCTACCCCTGGTTTCTCCCATGGTTACCGCGACCACTAGCGCCGCCATGTCTGACGGTGTGCAGGGTATTCATATGAAAATGTTCCTGCTGACTATTGGTGTGCTGGGTTTTTTCCTCGCCTGGATTCTGGGCATTATTGTTTTTGGCGTGACCTATGAGTATGCCTGGTTTGAAAAGCCCCTGCCGGATATTTTGGCGACTTCTACGTTTATTCCGCTGGGCATTATTGGTCAGAGCGCGGCGGCGGCGCAGGTGCTGCAGAGCCGCATTGGTATTTTTATGACTCCGGATGCTGCCGAGGCTTTAGAGTCCATTGCCCTCTGGTATGGCGCGATTCTGCTGCTGACCGGTATGCCTCTGCTGCTGTGGGCTATGTTTTTCTCCTATCGGGCTTTTGCGCGTAAGGCTCCTTTTGTGCCCGGTTGGTGGGCGATGACTTTCCCGGTGGGTACTTGCTCTTTGGGCGCTCTGTATATGAGCTGGGATGTGAGCGCGGCTCTGCTTTTTGCACTGCTGGGCGCTCATTGGCTGCTGTGCGCGGTGGCAAGTGTGCAGGCTATTGCTGCGCAGCGTTCTCGGGGTACAAAGGCAGTCGATAATGCCTAGAGTTAGCCTTTGGAGTTGGTGCGCTGAGTGCATAATATGACCGCCACACGCCGGTGAGAGAGCGGGCCGGTACTACAATGGGAGGGTGGCAGGTTTAATACGTAAAGAAGATATTGACGAGGTTCGCTCCCGCACCGACATACGCGAAATCATTGAAGGCTATGTCACCCTCAAAACCGCGGGTATTGGAACCTTTAAGGGGCTGTGTCCGTTCCATGATGAGCGCACCCCTTCTTTTAACGTACGTCCTGCTATGGGCACCTATCATTGCTTTGGCTGCGGCGAATCCGGGGACGTGTATTCCTTCATTATGGCAATGGAGCACACGAGTTTCGTGGAGACCGTGGAGCGTCTTGCCGCACGCCTAAACTACGAACTGCACTATGAGGGCGGTAGCGGTGCGGATCGTTACGAGGCGCATCAGCGCCGTCGCCTGCTGGATGCGCACAAGATTGCCTCCGAATTCTACGAAAAGCAGCTTTATTCTGCCGAGGCGGGCGAGGCGCAGCGCTTCTTGGGTGCTAAGGGCTTCACCCCGGAGGATGCCAAGAAGTTCGGTGTGGGCTATGCACCCCGCGGCTGGGATAACCTGTATAAGCATCTGCGTGCCGCCGGGTTTAATGATGATGAACTGCGCGCCACCGGCATGTTTTCCGATAACCGCTCCGGCGGTATGTACGATCGTTTCCGCGGTCGCGTCATGTGGCCGATTCGTACCGTGGCGGGGGAGACCATTGGTTTTGGCGCTCGCCGTATTTATGAGGATGATCAGGGCCCGAAGTATCTGAACACTCCCGAAACCTCGCTGTATAAGAAGTCGCAGGTGCTGTACGGTATTGACCTGGCGAAGCGCTCCATGACTAAGTCTAAGCGCGTGGTTATTGTGGAGGGTTATACGGATGTCATGGCTGCCCACCTGGCGGGTGTTGATACGGCTGTGGCAACCTGCGGTACCGCTTTTGGGTCCGGTCATATTCGCGTGGTGCGTCGCATGATTACCGATGATGGCTCCGGCGGCGAGATTATCTTTACCTTTGATGGTGACGCCGCGGGTCAAAAGGCGGCAATGGCGGCCTTTGAGCAGGATCAGAGTTTTGTGGCTCAAACCTATGTGACCATTGTTGAAAACGGTATGGATCCGTGCGATTTGCGCCTGGCTAAGGGGGACGCCGCTGTGCGTGCCCTGATTGACGCTAAGCGTCCGCTTTTTGAGTTCGTGGTTGAAACGACCCTGAAGTCCTATGATCTATCCACGATTGAGGGTCGCGTGTTGGCTATGCGCGCGGTGGCTCCCGTGGTTGCCGGTATTAAGGACCGCGATTTGCGTAGCGCCTATATGCGTCGCGTTTCGGGCATGCTGGGTATGGGTTTGGATGAGGTGCAGCGTGCTGTGGCTGAGGCTCAGCGTAACCCGAAGCCTGCTCGTACTATGCCCTCTGCGCCGGCTGAGCCGAGCGTGGATTATGCGGCTCTTGCCGGCTATGCGGTGCAGGGCGTGAATCCTCAGGCTAGTGTCCAACAGCGCCAGCAGGGAGTATCTCCTGCTCAGCAGGTGCAGCCGATTCAAGCGGCTCAGCAAGCGCAGCCTGTACAGCCGGGCTATCAGACACCTGCTGCCCAGGTACCCGTCGCCCAAGCAAGTGTCCAGCCCGGTGTAGTCCAGCCCGGTGCTACTCCCCAAGCTACACTTCAGCCTGCCGGTCAGATTTCCTTCCCGCCCGGATTTGTGCCCCCGGGGTTTGTGCCTCCCGCCCCGCAGGTGCCCGTGGCGCAGGACCCGACGGTTGATTTTGTGATGCCTTCTATTCAGGACCCGGTGGCGCGCGTGGAGCGAGCCGCCCTGGAGGCTGTGTTGCAGCTGCCTCAGTTGGTTTCCTATGAGCAGTGGCAGGATTTTGCGCGTTCAAAGTTCCGCTATAGGGTGCATCGTGAGATTGCGGCGGGCGTGGTGTATGCGGCTTCCCGCCTGGCGCCGGTTGCCGGTATTCAGTGGCTTAATGCTGTGCGTGAGGGTGCCGATCCTGCGGTGCATGCGGCGATTGCTCAGTTCTCGGTGGAGCGTCTGCCGGTGGCTAATGATCAGCAGCAGCCGTTTTTTGTGCACGGGGTCATGTGCTCTTTGCAGGAGGCGCAGATTGCTCGTCGCAAGTCTGATTTGATGATGCACCTGCAGCGTTTGAACCCTGAGAGTGATGCTCTGGAGTATCAGGCGGTGCAGCGTGAGCTGCTGGGTTTGGAGCGTGAGCGTAGGGCTTTGCGTAGTTCATCTAGCGCTTAGGGTCTGTGCTTGAGTGCTTGGGGCAGTGGTGGCTCCGCAGCTATAGAATAAATGTGATACAGTTCATGCTGTTTCGATTTGCGGAGCCTGAAAAACCCCGGTATAGTTATTACTCGTTGAAGGGGAAACCCGGAAAACGAAAAACAAAATATTCCTCCGTAGCTCAATTGGCAGAGCATTCGACTGTTAATCGAAGGGTTACTGGTTCGAGTCCAGTCGGGGGAGCAAACGAAAAGCCGCTCTTCGGAGCGGCTTTTCTGCTATTCTGGGTTAATACCCATCCTCTAGGAGAAGCTGGAGAATAATGTATTTAGATTCCGATGAAGCTCGTGCGCTCGCGGTGAGTGTTGGAGAGCATAGTGTCATGTACTTTGGCCGCGAGAATTTAGAGAACCTCGTGGTACATCTCGATGCTGCAACGGGCGAGGTAAAGATTTTGGTGGCTACTGTTGAGGAAAGTAAGCAGAAGCGTAGCGAGCTCTACTCCCAATTTTTAGATGAGATTGTGCCGCTATATGCTGATGAACTCGATTTGAGCCTGCAATTTTATCGCTCGGATGCTCCTATCTTCGATGAGAGCCGCCAAGCGCGCCGCGAATATCTTAAAAGCTACGCCATGGTCTAGAGCCTGAGAGGTATAGATTATGCTGGCTGATTCACGTCAACGGGCCCACCAGAATAAAGCTCAAAAATTTATCCGTGAGGCTCAAGAACTCGTCGCCTCCCACCCGGATATGTCAATTGTCTGCTCTTTCTATGCCCTATACCATGCCCTGAGCTATTCCATCCGAAACGCAGATATATGGGATGGCGATATATCTTTCCTGCGTAAGCGTCGCCCCGATATTCGCCCTGAAGATAGGGATGCAACGCATCATTCATCCTCAATCCGACACGGTCGTGGACCCGGGGTGCGCGACTTGGTCAGGCTTTTCTTCCCGAATACCATTGTCGAAGTGTATGAAGAGCTTCATGATGCTTCTATCGATGTTCGATATATTTCAGAACCCGGTCGTATCCTTCCTTCCGCGCGAGACGCATATGCCGATGCGCGCCTGATTGTTGATAAAGCATTGGCGGGAACAATAATGTACCGCGATGGGGTGGGCTAGAAAAATCACAGGGGATTAGAGCGCAAGAGCCGAAAAATCCACACGAAGCCTCTTAAAGCGCGCTAAAATAAAAGTCTGTGGAGTGTACGCTCCACTCCACGTATCGCATTCATAGAAGAGGGTGGGCATGACCACTAATACTAATCCCAAGGGCATTCGTGCCGGTATCGCGGGGATTAAGAGCGGCGTCACGAACATCATCGGTGCCGCAAAGCTGATCTCTCGCGATGGCCGCGAACAGCTCAAGGACGAAATTGCTATTGCAAAGCACGAGCTCAAGACCAAGGGCATTGCCGTTGGTAAGGGCGCAGCATTTTTGGTAGTTGCTGTTGTTTTTGCACTGCTGCTGACCATTGCCCTGGTCTCCGCAATCATTCTGGGTCTGTCGACCGTTATGCCCGGCTGGGCAGCGGCTCTGCTGGTATCCCTGATTTTCCTGATTATTCTGGCTATTTGCGCGCTGATCGGTATTAAGCGCGTTAAGGCTGAGCTGCCCTTCAAGCCCGAGTCCGCTATTTTTGGTGTGCTCTTTGACCTGGGCGTGCTCAAGGAAGGTAGCGCAATGACCGCTGAGCGTCTGAGTGCTGAAATTCAGGAGCGCGCAGAGGCTAAGCGCAAGGCTGCTGAAGAGGCTGCTGAGAAGGCACGTCAGGAAGCTGAAGAGCGCAAGGCTCGCGGTGAGGAAGAGCCCAAGCCGCCGACCATTGAGGAAATCAAGGCACGCGCCGCTGAGCGCCGCACCTACCTGGCAAGCCTGCGCGATCAGATTGAGGTTGACGCCAACGGTGTCCAGGCTGGTACTGAGAACCTGATTGCCGGTGTCAAGGCTATCCCCACCGAGGTTGTTACCGAGGTGACCGAGACCGGTAAGCGCCTGCAGCAGAACATCTCCAAGCCCGAGGTTGTTAAGGCTCGCTGGGTATCCTTCACCGCTCTGGGTGTATCCCTGACCGCGGCTGTATCCTTCCTGCGTAAGCTGCTGCGCCGATAATATCGACAACGCTTACGCGTGAAAAGCGCCCCGCATAGTATTCCTGCTATGCGGGGCGCTCTGTTTATTTACGCTCATATATCTTCGCTAACCTTCCGGAGGAAACTTCCAGTAAACTCCCAGGGCACAGGACGCTTTAGGATTAGCCCCGCCCCATAGGCACTCGATACACTGGATAGGAATAGAAATCGGTCAGCACAGACAACACCACCGCCGATACACCCCGCAAACCATACCCCAGGAGCAGAGCATGAAGCAGGCAGAGACCATCCTCATCGGAGCCGAAACCTATCCGCCCGATATTAACGGCGCGGCACAATTCGGCCACCGCCTCGCCACCTCCATGCTCAAGCGCGGCCACAATGTTCACGTGGTTGCTGCAAGCCCCATGCCCGGTCCCAGCTACACCACCGTGGTCGAGGGCGGCATTGTAGAGCACCGACTGCGCTCGCACCTGCCCCCGACCCACGAAAATATTCGTATTTGCACTCCCTGGGAGATTTGGAACGAGATCGGTCGGATTCTCGACGAGGTCAAGCCCGATGTGGTGCATATTCAGTGCCACTATATTATTGGTCGTGTGCTGGCTCTTCAGGCTCAGCGCCGTAATATTCGCGTGATCGCCACCAACCACTTTATGCCTGAGAACCTCAGCCCCTTCCTGCCCTTCCCGCAGCCGGTTAATGACGTGATTGCCTGGGCTACCTGGCGCGATATGCGCCGCGTGTTCTCGCGCGCCGCCGTGGTGACCACCCCCACCCAGATCGGTGCGGATGCCATGGAGACCCGCGGTAAGTTCACCACCCCGGTTATGCCCGTCTCGAACGGTATTGAGATTAGCGACTACGAGTCTGCTGACGGTAAGGATCTGCGCGGTGCTGACGATAAGTTGCGCATTGCCTTTGTGGGTCGCCTGGCACGCGAAAAGAATGTGGACGTGCTCATTGAGGCTCTGTCCCTGTTGCCCGAGTCCCTGAACCACGTGCTGCTAAATATCGCCGGTGGCGGTGAGCTGCGCGAAGAGCTGGAAGCAAAGGCTCGCGAATGCGGTGTTGCTGACCGTGTGTTCTTCCAGGGGTTTGTGCCCGATGAGAAGCTGCCGGATGTTTACCGTAGCGCCGATGTCTTCTGCCAGCCCGGTACCGCCGAGCTGCAGTCCCTGGTGACCCTGGAGGCAATGAGTGCAGGTGCACCGGTGGTGCTGGCAAACGCTATGGCTCTGCCTCACCTGGCGAATAATGGTGTGAACGGTTACCTCTTTGAACCCAATAACGCTAAGGATCTGGCTGAAAAGTTGGAGGCTGTGCTCTCCCTACCGGCTGCTGAGCGTGAAAAGATGGGTCAGGCAAGCCGTGAGATGGTCAGCTACCATAGCGCCGATAAGACCTGGGAGATCTTTGAGGAACTCTATGTTTCCGATGCTCCCTATGAGCGTTTCCTCGCGGAGCGCGCCAAGGGCTAAAGAGCATTGCTTCTCGGCTCTGAGTAGGTGAAACAGGAAAATCTAATAGGCGTTCAAAGCCTTTCCTGGAAAAATCCTGGGAGCATGACGAAAAACTCGCACCCCGTACAAAAAATAGGGTAATCTTATACAAGTGCTTTGACAGCGAAGGCTGTTGGGGAACACTGTGGGGTGTTAGCTCAGCCGGTTAGAGCAGGGGACTCATAATCCCTTGGTCGCGGGTTCGAGTCCCGCACGCCCTACATTACCCCCGTTCAAGTCCTCACTCGAGGCTGAACGGGGGATTCTTTATACCCCTATCGCGCGGTAGTACCGCGTGAACTCATCGACGATAGAGAAAATTCATGACACACCATACTCCGGAGCGTGTGCGTACCAAACGTGCACCCCGCACCATCGTTGCTACGGTGCTGCTGAGCATCCTGGCGCTCATCCTCGCAGCCTGCGGCGCCCGCCTGGAAACCAACCTCACCGTGGAAGAGGGCGGCAAGGGTACCCGCATTATGTACACCGACTTCAACCTCAAGGAAGACGCGAACTACATTAAGGGTGGCGCCGACGCACTGGATGCCTCCATACGCAAGCACCTGCCCAGCCAGCTAACCTTCGACGGCATTACTCGCGACGGCGATAAGGCGCGAGCCACCTTCAAGCTCAGCTTCGAGTCCACCAGTGACTACCAGGCGAAGGTCACCGCGCTATTGAAGACCAGCGGCTCGACCACCACCCCCAATATCACCCTCTCCGAAACCAAGGAGGGTCTGGTCACCGGTATTCGCGTGAATGAAAACTTCACCACCAAGGAATTGTTGGGTTGGATTCCCGAGTCCTTGGTTGTGGACGGCGTGATTGAATCTAACCGCAAGAGCAATGTGCTCGGCACTGAAGAGAAGACCGTGCTGACCTACCAGGGTAAGGAAATCAAGAGCAGCTCCTACACCCGACTGCAGGTTACCGATGTGCAGGATAACGGCTTTAGCAATATGGTCTTTAAGCTGCAGATCACCGACGCATCGAAGGCAGAAGCTAAGATCTACCTGGTCGCCAAGGACATTATGAGCCCCGAACGCTCCCAGACTGTCGATAACTACCTCAATGCGCACCTGCCCACCAATGCCAGCGTAGCCCGCGGTATTGACGAGCAGGCCGTTAAATCTGCGGGTCTGTACTACACCAATGCGCCCACCAGCGATGAAGGCAAGGCTCAGATTGGTCGCACCATCTCCTTTAGCGGCAGCATGGAAGAGATTCAGGCTGGTCTGAAGAAACTGCTGGGCGATAACAATAGCCTGCAGTACTCCTCCCAGCTGAAGAACGATAGCGGTTCCCTCTACGTCTACGACCAGGTCAAGGGCACCATTAACTGTGCTTCTGTCTGCTCCCCGGGCGCGAAAATCTACAGCGATATTGATAGCTCTCAGGGTTCCTCCAACTACGAGCGCAGCTACAATAAGGACTACACCAACACCAAGGACGGCGACGGCAAGCTCGAACTCTCCGCCTACCACCGCACCAAGGTCGTTATGAAGAGCGCAAAGGTTGAAACCACCGTTAAGGACAACCAGAGCGTAGAAGCGAAGTTCAGCTTCGGTTTTGACGCCGAGCAGGCAAAGATCGCCGATGCATCCCTACGCAATAGCTTCAAGCTGCCCGAAGGTCAGGAGGGTGAAGTAAGCACCCGCGAAGAGAACGACCAAATCTACTACGAGGCAACCCTGACTGGTAAGGACCCGAAGGAATTCGAGTCCCGTCTGCAGGCATACCTGCCCGATTCCTCTTTCTCCATGAGCGAGCGTGCCTTCTACGCACCCTTCGGTGAAGATTACCGCCTGAACGCCAAGTACATGGTCGGTGCCAAGATCGACTCGAGCTTCAACGGCTCCTACGACTTCAAGCTGACCATGCCCGATGAGCTCTCCAAGGCAGGCAGCGATCTGCCCTATAAGGACGCGGCAGTTTCCGGTAAGGAGATCACCTACCACCAGGATTCCATGAGTGGTTCCTCCAGCGCCAATAGCAAGGAATTCACCCTGCAGGCTCACGGTATTACCCTGATGAGCATGATTATTGACGGCGTGCTGGTTCTGCTGATTCTGGCGGGTTGTGTGCTGATTATTCGTGCGATTCGTCGCTCCGCTAAGAAGCGCGCCGAGGCAGTGGTAAACCCCGTGGTTGCAGTTCCGGCAGCTAATGCACCGGTAGCCAATGCACCTGCTCAGGCAGCACAGCCTGCGCCCACCGCGACTATGCCCGCACCGGCAGCTCCCGCTCAGCCCGCTGCACCGGCTCAGACTATCCCTGCGCCTACCGTACCCATGCCGAATATTCCCGCGCCGAACATCCCGGCACCGAATACTCAGGTACCGCCGGCAAATATTCCGTCCGCGAATATTCCGGCACCGAATAGCCAGCCGACCCCGCCGCCTCCGGCGCCCGGTCAGTCTAATGGCTACGGTAGCTACGGCCAGTCCTAAATAAGATACATGCCCGTGGTGGTTCTTCACTAAGAATCACCACGGGCATGGTGTATGTGGCAGAGATAATAGGGCACCGGTGACGGGTTAGAGCGCAAAAGAGGCACGGGTCGGATACTATAAATCTGTACTCGCTGAGAGTATCTATCCCTATTACACTCAAAGGACATCATGAACCGCACATACACTGCGCTGGCAATGATTGCCGCGCTCGCACTGGCAGGCTGCTCCTCCAAAGCAGATACCACCAATAATGCGCCCGTTAACGGCACCAGCAGCTCGGCAAGCGCATCTGCGTCCGCTTCGGCCTCTGCATCTGCTTCGGCAAGTGCAAGCCCCAGCGCCACCAAGAGCGCAACTCCTAGCGCAAGCCCCAGCCCCAGCGTGGTTCCCACCGTTACCGTTGAAACCACTCAGGCCCCGGTTCAGACCACTCAGGCAGCGGTGGAGGCACCGGCACCGGTGCAGACCACCCAGGCAGCCCATGTTGCTCCGGCGCCCGTACAGACCACCAAAGCATATGTTGCTCCCGCACCGGTTCAGACCACTACCGAAGCCTATGTGCCCCCGGCGCAGCAGCAACCCGCAGCTCCGGCCCAGAATGAGAATGTGTACTACGCTAATTGCGCGGCAGCACGTGCAGCCGGTGCCGCCCCGATTTATAAAGGTCAGCCCGGCTACCGCTCCGCTCTCGACCGCGATAATGACGGTATTGCCTGCGATAAGTAAGCTGTACTGATGAACAGATTCAAGGCTCCAGAAGAGACTCTTCTGGGGCCTTGTATTCTATCCAGAATCAGATA
>Cebus_capucinus_imitator_PRJNA485217_SSR039__coassemble_1106_pt1 | contig 17696 bp, 12 predicted proteins | sample Cebus_capucinus_imitator_PRJNA485217_SSR039__metabat2_high_PE_009 | metagenome-assembled genome bin Cebus_capucinus_imitator_PRJNA485217_SSR039 | reverse complement strand
TAGGGATCCTCCGGAATCCCGCTATCCGCCGGGGAATCATCACCGGGGAAGGGAGCATCAAAAACAGGAGGGCTAAAATCAAAATCCTGAATATAAAAATAGGGCTCGCCGGGTTCAGTTTCAGCGGGTTCAGTTTCCGCGGGCTCCGCTTCAGTCTGTGTCGCTTCAGAGTGTACCGGCTCAAGCGTTACGGGCTCAGTCAGAACAGATTCAAGCGCTACAGGTTCAACCGGGCTATCCCAGAGAGGATCGGGTGTGTAGCTCGCTAGGGGTTCAATATCTTCAGGCTTTACCGCCGCAAAGGAAGAAGAAATATTCAGATCATCAACCGGCAAAAACACAGGAGCCTGCGAATCTTCAGCCTCCCAGGCAGAGCTCAGCCAATCGCTTGCACCGCCCTTATTCTGAGCCATCCTATCCCTCCTTCCCCTAAGAACACAGCACTACTACCCTATCACTGCTCACAGCCTGAACAGTTCAGACTCAGCAGATACACAAAACCGTGGGGCGCCGTGCTCACGCACAGCGACCCACGGCCTTCTGACACGCCCGCAGGCGCTACACACAGCGGCTTATCGAGATGTCTCTACATCGCGCCCATAAGCCACCAAGCCTATTACAGCTCGTCCGAGAGCTCATCCAGCGGATCAGACTCAGCAGCAGCCTCAGCACCCTCGGCAGTTTCTTCCTCGGGAGCCTCAATAATGCCCAGCTTCACCAGGACCTTATGCTGCAGCTCTTCGGTCAGCTCAGGGTTATCCTTGAGCAGCTTACGCACATTCTCACGACCCTGACCCAGCTGCTCACCCTCATAGGTGAACCATGCGCCGGACTTCTTGACGATATCGTGATCCACCGCCAGGTCCAGAATGCCACCCTCAACGGAAATACCCTCACCGTAGAGAATGTCGAATTCAGCCTGCTTGAAGGGCGGAGCCATCTTATTCTTGACCACCTTAGCGCGAGTCTTCGCACCAATCGGGTTTGCGCCATCCTTCAGAGTCTCAATACGGCGAATATCAATACGCACCGAAGCGTAGAACTTCAGAGCCTTACCACCGGTAGTGGTCTCGGGAGAACCGAAGAACACACCGATCTTTTCACGCAGCTGGTTAATGAAGATCGCGGTAGTGCCCGAAGACGCCAGGCGGCCGGTAATCTTACGCAGAGCCTGAGACATCAGACGAGCCTGAAGACCCACATGGGAATCACCCATATCGCCCTCAATTTCAGCCTTGGGAACCAGAGCCGCCACGGAGTCAACCACGATAATATCCACCGCGCCGGAACCAACCAGCACGTCCATGATCTCCAGAGCCTGCTCACCGGTATCCGGCTGAGAAACCAGCAGAGCGTCAATATCCACGCCCAGCTTTGCTGCGTACTGAGGATCCAGTGCGTGCTCCGCGTCGATAAACGCAGCCACGCCGCCAGCCTTCTGAGCGTTCGCCACAGCATGCAGAGCCACGGTGGTCTTACCGGAAGATTCCGGACCGTAAATCTCAATCACGCGACCGCGAGGCAGACCGCCAATACCCAGTGCAGCATCCAGAGCAATAGCGCCGGTGGGGATAACCTCAACCTGGGTGTTGGTCTTCTCGCCCAGGCGCATCACCGCGCCCTTGCCGTAGTTCTTTTCAATCTTTGCCATGGCGTCTGCAAGAGCCTTGGCGCGACCTTCTTCGGCAACACGGGTCACGGTCTGAACTTTAGAGTTCTTAGCCACTGTATATACCTTCTTCTTAAGTTTGATTCAGAGTTCATTCAGGGGCGTGTGCCCCCTGTTGCTTACTACTATAGGCATCCAAGCGGACAGGTTAAGCGGGTTCCCACACATCTGTGGAAAACCGAGACAAAAACTATCAAAACGGCGCCTCTGTGGATAAGTCTACCAAATATAGAACAATTTTACGACTATATCGCACGTGTTTCCGGGAAAAATTTTCGAGCCTTTTTCGAACACTCACCCCGAGGTGCACGCGGATGCGCCTCTAACGCGGCTTAATATCGGGCCCAAAACGGCGAGATTCCGGCACATCCTGCACAATGCACACCTGCTCCCACACCGTGCGAGGATCCACGCCCGCATCCAGAGCCTGCTGAGCCGTACGATCCCCCAGGGCACCCAAAACCAGGTCTTTAGCTAGAACACGCGCATAGGAAGCACCAAATTCATGCTCCATAAACACCCAAAATTCACTTAATTTCATTCCAACACCCCGCTTCCTTAGCGCGAATATGACAGGTTTAAGACAGGTTTATGACATAGTATGACACGGCGAATCTCGCCCGGTGCCCAACAAAGCAGCCCATTCACTCAGGGCGCAGGTACTCGCACCTCACGCGGGCATAACAAAAGGCAGGTTAGTCAACCTGCCTTCTGCTTATCTATAGGTCTCTTATGCCATGCTGGACATCATGTACTGCTCGGACATCTCAGCCGGAATAGTATCCGGAACCTGCACGCCCTCAAGCATAGCCATACGATCGGATACCTCACGCAGCATCTGGTACATGGGAATCTCCAGCGCCTGGCAAATACCAGCCAGCAGCTCCGAAGAGGCTTCCTTCTGACCGCGCTCAACTTCGCTCAGGTAACCCAGGGATACACGAGCCTTCTGAGAAACCTCGCGCAGGGTACGACCCTGACGCTGACGAACATCACGCAGCACCTCACCAATAGCCTGGCGCAGCGGTACTACCTTGGGCTCCTCGACAACCGGAACAGCCTGCACGGGTGCAGCGCTCTCAACTTCCATCCAGCGAGTAACACCATTGATAGATACGCGTTGCTTAGTCATAGCTTTAATCTCCTCTGTAGAGTAGTTCCGCCCATAAGGGGTCTTATATCTGTTAAGCCTAGCCTATTTTTACGCTCTGAGCTAGGCGAGCGGTCACATCTGGACATCTTGTCCGCGTGTTACATCTATTAGAACATGCCAAGCTATGTCTTTATTCCCCCGCAGCTGAATGTTTCCTGAGAATCTGGAGTTTTCTAGCTTGACAGTGTATATAACCGCTTCGCTACTGCTTTTATTCCGGTTCTGGGGGTGCGTAGGATGCGCTTCTTAGGATTAAGCGGGATATTTAGGGCGCATGGGACGAGCCCCAGGCAGTTGCGTTTATGAGATCGCTTGCGTGTGTTTCTTACCTTGGCTAAAGAGGCTCATCCCATGCGTATGTTTAGGTATATCACCCAAGAAAGCGTAAGAAATGTACAAAACGCACCCACCCCGAAATCGGGGAGAAAACGCCGTGAGACGCGTGCGGGAGGCGAGAAGTCGAAAACCCCATTCGCCGCCCCCCTCAGGGACTGCACGGATAAGCACCAGCCACCTGCGAAACGCAAGCACAGAGGCGAGAGTGGAGGCATGCGACTCGCGAGTTATGGCAAACCCCGCGCTACCTCTAACACCTCAAAATTAAAGTATTAGACAACGCGGGGTTTGTCATTGTTTGAGCTGGAGCGGGCTCTCTGCTCTCGCCTCCCAACTCACAAACGCAACCACGCACTCACTCAGCCGTAGCCTTGCCGGATAGCTGACCGCAGCCTTGCCGGATTCGTGACCGCAGCCTAGCCGGATTGCTGACCGCAGCCTTGCGGGATTCGCAGCCGCAGCCTAGCCGGATTCGTGACCGCAGCCTTGCCGGATTGCCCGCCGCAGCCTAGCCGGATTGGGTTAAGAGTTCAGAGTGATTTAGTGGAAAGACAGGGACTCAATGAGAAGAGTCAAAGCCGATAGGACTGATTGTGCTCGAATGGCAGCGCGATCCCCCGCAAAAGAGTACTCACGAGCTATTACACCCTCCGGGGTAGACAGACCAATAAAGACAGTACCAACCGGCTTACCGTCGTGCGGTTCAGGGCCCGCCACACCGGTAGTCGATAGCGCATAGCTAGCGCCGCAGACTCGCGCCGCACCGGCAGCCATCTGCTGAGCAACACGTGCATCCACGCTACCCGCTTGGGCTAGAAGAGTCTCAGAAACACCCAGAACTGAAGCCTTCACCGAGGAAGCATAAGAGACCACACCGCCCATAAAATACGCGGAAGCACCCGAGACAGTGCATATAGTTCCGGCAAGATCACCACCGGTCAGCGACTCAGCGGTTGCCAGGGTAATCCCGTGTTCAATAGCAAGCTCATGTGCCCGCTGCACAGCCTGCTGAATCTGCGCGTTAATCTGCTCAGCGTATGCGCTCATGATTAGCCTCGCGGGTTTTCAGCGTAGTATGCTGCGCGCAAACGAGCCGCATCGCGTACATACACCGCACCGGTCCAGACAGTCATAAAGGTTGCCGCGCCCATAATAATCCACCCGGGAATCAGCCACGCGGTACCGAGCAGACCCAGCGGCAGCAGCATAACCACAATAGCGACAGTCTGCAGCACGGTCTTAATCTTGCCGCCCTTATTTGCCGCCATCACGCCGTATTTGATGACGAATAGACGCATGATGGTAATACCCCATTCACGCAGCAGAATCAGCGCGGTGACCCACCACCACAGCTCACCCAGTATAGAGAGCACAATAAACGCCGCGCCGGTAATGAACTTATCGGCAATAGGGTCGGCAATCTTGCCGAAGCTGGTAATCAGATTACGCGAGCGCGCCAGGTAGCCGTCTGCCCAATCGGTAATCATGGCGGCAATGAAAATACCCCAGGCTGCCCAGCGCGCGCCGGGGTTCTCCGCACCGAAGGTGCCACCGGCAACCAGTGCCCAGATGAAGAAGGGGACGGCGATAATGCGCAGGGTGGTTAGAAAATTGGGTAGGTTCCAATTGGAGGCGGTAGGCTTCTCGCTCATTGCTCTTCTTTCCTGTCTGTGTCTTTATACCCATGGTAGCCCATTGGGGTGCTTTAGAGCTCTAGAGAGGGACGAAAAAGATAATGCGCTACGTGCTCTCACGTAGCGCATTATCTTAAGCTGCGGGTCTTTAGCGCCCGGTCAGTGCCCAGGCGTCTTCGCTACCCTCATCGTCATCCTCATCCAGGATATCCAGGGGCTCCCCGGCAGGAACCGCATTCGCATACGGATCAACAGCCAGTGCCGGAGGCTCTTCGCCGCGCACGCGCGCCAGTGCTGCCTCCAGATCCTCGGGGCGAACCAGCACCTCACGTGCCTTAGTGCCCTCAGCCGGGCCCACAATACCCTGAGATTCCAGCAGATCCATCATGCGGCCTGCCTTTGCGAAGCCCATGCGTAGCTTACGCTGCACAAAGGAGGTTGCACCGTACTGGGTGGTGACCACCAGCTCCACGGCACGCAGCAGGTCCTCAAGATCCTCGCCAATTTCGTCATCAATCTGCTTCTTGGAATCGGCGGTGAGCACATCCTCACGGTAGACGGTCGGAGCCTGTGCCTTCACGTGCTCAACCACGGCGTGAATCTCCGATTCGGACACCCACGCGCCCTGCACACGCACGGGCTTGGAAGCACCCATGGGCAGGAAGAGCGCGTCACCCTGACCGATGAGCTTCTCCGCACCGGGCTGATCGAGCACCACGCGAGAGTCGGTAACCGAGGAGGTCGCAAATGCCATACGCGAGGGAACATTCGCTTTAATCAGACCGGTGACCACATCCACCGAGGGGCGCTGAGTTGCCAGCACCAGGTGAATACCGGCGGCACGCGCCAGCTGGGTAATGCGCACAATGGCTTCTTCCACATCGCGCGGAGCGACCATCATCAGATCGGCAAGCTCGTCCACAATCACCAGCAGGTAGGGGTATTCACGCAGCACACGCTTAGAGCCCGGGTCGGGCTGAATCTTACCCTCGCGCAGTGCCTTGTTGAAGTCATCCACATGCTTGAAACCGTAGTGCGCCAGATCGTCATAGCGTGCATCCATTTCACGCACCACCCATTGCAGAGCCTCGGCGGCCTTCTTGGGGTTGGTAATAATGGGCGTAATCAGGTGCGGAATACCCTCGTAGGCGGTTAGTTCCACACGCTTGGGGTCGACCATCACCAGGCGTACCTGGTCGGGGGTGGCGCGCATGAGGATCGAGGTGATCATGGAGTTCACGAAGGAGGACTTACCGGCACCGGTTGCACCGGCGACCAGCATATGCGGCATTTTCGCCAGGTTCGCCAGCACAAAGCCGCCCTCAACGTCCTTACCCACACCCATGACCATGGGGTGATGGTTGGCGTGTGCCTGGGAGGAGCGCAGCACATCACCCAGAGCCACGGTTTCACGGTCAGTATTGGGAATTTCAATACCGATCGCGGACTTGCCGGGAATGGGTGAGAGGATACGCACCTCTTCGCTCGCCACAGCGTAGGCAATATTCTTACTCAGGGCGGTAACGCGCTCAACCTTGGTGCCGGGGCTCAGCTCAATTTCGTAGCGGGTGACCGTAGGACCTCGAGAGAAGCCGGTGACGGTGGCATCCACGTTGAACTGCTCGAGCACGCTGGTCAGGGCTGCGACCACGCGCTGGTTCGCTTCGGAGGATTCCTTGGCGGGCGGGCCGGCAACGAGCATATCTTCTGCCGGCAGGGTGTAGGCGCCCGCGGAGGATTCCACGGTTTGTGCCGGACGCGCCGCTTCCGGGGAGGCGGGTCGGCTATTATCGCGTACCGCCGGGGCTGCCGGGCGCGCCTGCTGGCTCTGTGCGGCGGCAGTGCGCTGTGCCAGCTGAGCCTGAGCCAGGCGTGCCTCTGCCGCGGCGCGCGCCGACTGCATCGGCTGGTTACTCTGGCTCGGCTGTGCAGATTGAGCTATCTGGGAAGAGTGGGCTGCAGGGTCAATCACCGGCTGCATACGGGTTGCGGTATCGTCCCCATCGGAAAGCACCGGCTGAGGCTTAGTCTGTACCTGCTGGCTCTGCGATCCCTGAGTATTACCCTGTGCGGGCTGCTCAAAAATATCCGCGTCAAAAAGACCGTTCTGCGGAACTCGACCGTAATCACGAGCCGCCTGCTGCACCTGGGATAGGCGCGCCGCCGGGGCATCGGATTCCACATCGAAGAGTTCCGCCTGACCACGAGAAGCCGAGCGACGAACAGCATTCAAACGCTGTTTACGAGCCGGGGCAGTTTCGGGCGCCTCGGGCGCGCTCTGCTCCGGTTCGGGGAAGGAATCAGCCACCATAGCCTGCACAAATGCTTCATCGCCGGCGTATTCATCCAGGTTAGAGTCGTTCTCCTGCGCGGGAGCATAACCAAACCAGGACTTCACGCGGGAGAAGAAACCACCGCGGGACGCCGGGGCGGTGCGCTCGCGAGCGCTCGGTGCCGGAGCTGCCGGAGCGTCCAAATAGCTGCGATCATGCTCTTCGGCATTCAGATCCACGGTAGCACTCTCATCAGCGCGGGGGCTGCGGGGCTGCTTCTCCCCCAGAGCAATGCTCATCAGGTGCAGGGTGCGCGGCCAGAGCTGACGCACCGGAGTGGCGGTCATAATCATGACACCCACTAGGAAAATCAGGGCAATAATAACCCATTCCAGCACCGGCAGCTGACCCGCCATACGCGCCACGGGCGTACCCAGCAGCACACCAATAGCGCCGCCGCCTCGCCACACGCCATCAAAGCCGTCGGCAAAGCTGGGGTATCCGGCGTTCTTGGCGAAGAAAATGGAGCAGGCAACCTGCATAAAAGCCAGACCCAGCACAATACGGTTGGTGCGCTGCACCTTATCGGGCTGACGGAAAATGCACCCGGCAAGTACCAGGGAAGAAATAGGTACGAAAATTGCACCCTGTCCGAAAATACCGGCAAGCAGGGTGTGCCATGCGGCTAAAGGCGCGTGAATAATCCAAGGCGCCGGGACATCCCGCCAGGCGTACCATTCCACGCCAGCGGTGATCAGGCCAAAGAGCAGAATCACCAGGGCGCCGCTATCGCGACGTGCAGCCGGGTCTAGATCGGTGCGTACGGTGCCCATGGAGCGGAAAATACCGCCGATCATATGTGCCAGGTTCTGCCAGAACAGGCTCAGGGCGCGTAGAATCGGGTTCTGCTCGGGCTGCTGTTTTTTGGAGCGGCTCGAGCGGCTGCGGCTTGCGCTCTTGGTGCTTTTGGTGTTTGTTTTCCGTGGAGCCATATATAAAGTGTAGCTACCTTATCGTGTGGGTATCAGAAACGGGGCGGATATTCGATTCTCCGCCGTTAACAGCATAAGCTCAAGCGGGCGCTAATGCACACGCTTGAGCTTATGGCTAAGAGATGGGGATTACTTTGCGTCCTCGGTGGAGGTTTCAATCACCACGGGAACGATCATGGGCTTGCGACGCAGGCGACGCGAGATCCATGCACCGATGGTGCGGCGAACAATCTGCTGCAGCTGCTGAACAGTGTGCACCTTCTCGGGTGCGCGGTGCAGAGCGTCCTCCAGGGCGGTGGTAATCTTCGGGGTGATCTCGTCAAAGACGGAGTCATCTTCGGCAATACCGCGGGCGTGAATATCCGGGCCGGTCACCACGCGCTTGGTCTTGCGGTCGATCACGGTCACGATGGATACGAAGCCCTCTTCGCCCAGCACGCGACGATCCTTCAGATCGGACTCGGTCACTTCGCCCACGCTACGACCGTCAACGTAGAGGTACTCGCAGGGAACTTCGCCCACAACGCGAGCCACGCCGTCCTTCAGATCCACAACCACGCCGGATTCACCCAGCAGCACATTGCGCTCGGGCACACCGGTTTCCTTTGCCAGGTCACCATTAGCAATCAGGTGGCGCACCTCGCCGTGAACGGGCATAACGTTCTTGGGCTTGAGGATGTTGTAGCAGTAAATCAGCTCGCCTGCTGCTGCGTGACCGGAGACGTGAACCTTCGCATTGCCCTTGTGCACCACGTGCGCGCCCAGCTTCATCAGGGCGTTAATAATGCGGTACACGCTGGTCTCATTACCCGGAATCAGGGAGGATGCCAGCACAATGGTATCGCCCGGCTCCACCTGAATCTTGTGGTCACCATTTGCCATGCGGGACAGTGCAGCCATAGGCTCGCCCTGGCTACCGGTGCACATCATGACAATCTGGTTCGGCGGGTAGTCTTCAACATCCTTGAGATCTACCAGCAGGCCCTCGGGAACCTTCAGGTAGCCCATCTTCTCGGCAATGGTCATATTGCGCACCATGGAGCGACCCACGAACACGACCTTACGGCCACGCTCAGCGGCAGCGTCGAGCACCTGCTGCACGCGGTGCACATGCGAGGAGAAGGATGCCACCACGATGCGACCGGTAGCGTCACGGAAAACATTGGACAGCACCGGACCAATATGCTTTTCGGTCGGGGTGAAGCCCGGAACCTCAGCGTTGGTCGAGTCCGGCAGGAACAGGTCCACGCCCTCTTCACCCAGGCGGGCAAAGTGACGCAGATCGGTCAGACGGTTATCCAGGGGCAGCTGGTCCATCTTGAAGTCACCGGTGTGCAGCACTTTGCCGGCAGCGGTACGGATAAAGACAGCCAGTGCATCCGGAATGGAGTGGTTGACGGCAACGAATTCGCATTCGAAGGGGCCAAAACGCTCCACCTGGTTTTCTGCCACGGCAAAAACGTAGGGGGTAATGCGGTGTTCCTTCAGCTTTGCTTCCACCAGCGCCAGGGTCAGCTTGGAACCAACCAGGGGAATATCGGGGCGCTTGCGCAGCAGGTAGGGAACAGCACCAATATGGTCTTCGTGACCGTGGGTGAGGATCATAGCGACCACATCATCCAGACGGTCCATAATGTAGCTGAAATCGGGCAGAATCAGGTCAACGCCGGGCTGGGACTCTTCGGGGAAGAGCACACCGCAGTCGACGATCAGCAGCTTGCCGTTGATTTCGTACACGGTCATATTACGACCGACTTCGCCCAGACCACCCAGGGGCACCACGCGCAGGGTGTCCTTCTTCAGCTTGGGAGGCAGGGGCAGATCAGCTTCAAATACGCTCATCTTTTTCTCCTTATGTATTTGTTAGTGGTAGATGGCTTTCCACCTACCGGAAGTCTATTTATCGCCCGTATCCATCGTGCCGGGCGGATGCGCGCTATCGACCGCGCGCAGAATCTGTCTCTGCGTGGCTCTACGTCTCTGCAGAGGCTTAGCAAGCGGCTAGGGGTATATGAACGAAGTCAGTAGAACGCCGGAATCACCGTCGGCGTGTGTCCTCAGTGCCCTGAGCGCGCTCGATTATCTGTGTAGTATCTCTTCCCCATATTCGGGAAGCGTATATATCAACAATACTTTATCTATCATACGCTATGGATCTACCCAGCTCATAGGGGCTAGAGCACAATGGGGCGTATTGAGCTATCGGCGTGAAGGAACTTAAATACCCAAGAGATACAGCCCGGTAGATACGCCCAGATAAAGGAGCGGGTGCGTTTCGTAACGCTCCTGACACGTCACGAACCGCACCCGTACGGCGTTTTCACGCCGAAGTTATATCTCTATTCTAGCGCACGCTGGAAGCAATTGCGGACGATGCAAGGTCCGCCATAATTGCCTCGAGTACCTCGGGCTCAGAATTCACGTGAGGCAGGCGCAGAACAGCACGATCCAGCACGCCCTGAGCAGCCAGAATTTCCTTGGCAGCAACGCAACCGGGAGCGCGGCTCATGGTTGCACGCACAATCGGGACCAGCTCAAGGTGCAGGCGCTGAGCCTGAACCAAATCCTGAGCCACCACGGCGTCAATAAGCTGACGGAAGAGCTGAGGAGCCACATGAGCGGTCACGGAAACAACACCCACGGCACCAATGGACATCCAGGGCAGCAGCAGACCGTCATCACCGCTGTAGTACTGCAGGTCGGTGGTTGCCATAACCTCGGAAGCTGCACCCATATCGGCCTTAGCGTCCTTGACGGCAACGATGTTCTCAATCTCAGACAGCTTGCGGTAGGTATCGGGAGCAATCGGAATACCCGCACGACCCGGAATATCGTAGAGCATGACCGGGGTCTTGGTTGCCTCGGCAACGGTCTTAAAGTGTGCGTACACACCGGGCTGGGTCGGCTTATTGTAGTAGGGGGTGACAACCAGCAGGCCGTCCACACCCACCTTTTCGGCGCGGTGAGCCAGCTCAATGGTGTGCGCGGTGTCATTGGAGCCAACGCCCGCCACGATCTTGGCGCGGTTCCCCACGGTGTCCTTGACGATCTGGAAAACGCGCTCGTTTTCATCATCGGTCATGGTGGAGTATTCGCCGGTGGTACCGCAGACCACCAGGCCGTCGTGGCCATTATCGACCAGGTAGTTCGCCAGGTGTGCAACCTGGGCTTCGTCCACCGAGCCATCGGCGGCGAAGGGAGTAACCATAGCGGTCAGCAGACGACCAAAGAGGGGCTGGGCAAAAGTACCGGTGTTACGTTCAGACATACTTAAAACACTACTCTCTTAAAACACCCCGCGGGGGTGAATCAGCAATATCGGGTAAAAATTTTTGAAAAAGATGCGTGCAAAGTGCTCACATGAGAGTGGAATCTCGATAATTTACCGATTATTCACAGACAGGCAAGCACTCCGCTAGCAATTATTCGGCCGACTCAGCGCTATCGGCACGCAAATGAGCCGGAACCTTCCCGCGATGCAAAGCCACCGCAGTACGCATGGTTTTACGCGCCTGCTTACGCTCACCGCAGGCATCATACAGAGTCGCCACATTAAACCAGGCGTAGGCAGAACCGGGATTCTCAGCAGCAATAGCTGCGTACTTCTCAAACTCCGCTGCCGCAGCCGATCGATCCACACGACCGCTGGGAGTGCGAGGCAGAGTGTCCTCCGGCAGCGCGCCCGCCGCCTCCATCTCATCGGCAAGACGCTGCACGCGCATACCAAAAAGCAGCTCGGCAATCAGTGCCCAGGCACCCAGCAGAGGCAGCACCATCAGAGCCAGACCCATGGCAATATCCACGGCAGAACCGCGGGAGAGGAAGCCAGCGCCCAGCTGCACGGTAGCCACCAGAGCCAGAGACAGCAGAGTACCCATCAGAGCGGTCAGCAACTTGCCCAGGCCCTTAGCCTCCACCAGGGTAAAGAGAGCGGCAAAGACCAGCACCCCGGTGATTGCCATGCGCACACCCTCATCCAAAGGCAGGATATTGATGGTCACCAGCAGCAGAATCAGAGCGCAGCTAATCCACAGGGTCACCGAGCGCCACAGGGGCGTCTTCGACTGCGAAGCATCAGAATTTTCAGGCATTTATAGCTCCATAAAGGCGTCAAGACCCACGCTCAGCCCCGGGTGAGCAGCCACCTCGCGCACGCCCAGCAGCACACCGGGCATAAAGGAGGCGCGGTCAAAGGAATCGTGGCGAATGGTCAGCAGCTGGCCGGGATCGCCCAGCAGAATCTCCTGGTGAGCGACCATACCTCGCAGGCGCACCGCGTGCACGCTAATACCATCCACCTTGGCGCCACGCGAGTGATCGGTATCCACCTCGGTAGCATCCGGGCTCTCCCCCACACCGGCAGCGGCACGAGCAGCAGCCACCTTGCGGGCGGTGTGCACGGCGGTACCAGAGGGGGCGTCCACCTTATTGGGGTGGTGGATTTCAATAATCTCCACCGAATCAAAGTACTTAGCTGCCTTAGCGGCAAACTCGGTGGCAAGAATAGAACCAATGGCAAAGTTCGGGGCAATCAGCACGCCCACACCGGGGTGCTCCTCCAGCAGCTGGCGCAAACGAGCCTGCTTTTCTTCATCCCAGCCGGTGGTACCCACAACCGCGTGCATACCGTGCTCAACGGCGAAACGAACATTCTCCTCGGAAGAAGAGGGAACGGTCAGGTCAATGACTACCTCGGCTCCGGCGTCCACCAGCTGCTGCAGGTCATCGCCGCGACCCAGAGCTGCCACCAGATCCATATCGGCGGCGGTATTGACAGCCTTCACAGCCTCCGAACCCATGCGACCCGCGGCTCCTAGAACAGCAACTTTCCAAATCTTCTCGCTCATAGCACTTCCTATCTGAGCGGTGTTATGCACCGTGCCTTTATTACGCCCTCTATTATCCCCCACGTGGGGGCTCAAAAATACCGCCCGTGCCCATCTATCTGAGAAATATTCTATTCAGTCCGTAATATTTAGACTTATTTGGCATTTTGGGCTCTGCGGTGCCCAAAACGGTCATTGGTTCTCAGCGCGAAACTTATAATGACTGAGTGGGCAAAAGAGCCCACGATTACCCCTTTTTCTGTGATATACACCAACAGAATTGGGGTATCTATCCGCACACAGCACCGAACCGGAAGATAAGCATGCAAGCTCTCTTTAGCTCCTCGCTCCCTCCCGCCTACGGCAATAAGCGCTATATTATGCCCGGCCTGGATGGTCTGCGCGCTATTGCGGTGCTCATGGTCATGACCTACCACTTCTGGCCGCAGATTCTGCCCGGCGGCATGATTGGTGTGGATATTTTCTTTGTTATCTCCGGCTTTTTGATTACCGCTCTGCTGCTACGAGAAGGCGCCTACACCGGCCGTATTGCCCTGGGTTCCTTCTGGTTGCGCCGCGCCCGACGCCTGCTGCCCGCCATTGTGCTGCTCATTATCATTATGGGTCCAATTGCCCTATCCATTGGCGGAGATATTCAGGTGAATCTGGGCCGTCAGATTCTGGGTGCTTTTACCTTCTCTTCGAATTGGCTCTCCATTGCCGCCGGTAATGATTATTTTGCTCAGACCACTCCGGAACTCTACACGAACTTCTGGTCCCTGGCGGTGGAGGAACAATTCTATGTGTTCTGGCCGCTGATTCTTCTCTCGGTGGGTGTGCTGCTGCGCAAGCGCTGGCGTGCCTTCCGCTGGGTGATTCTGGCTCTGCTGACCGCCTCCCTGCTCTGGGCGGGATACCTATCCCTAAGCGGCGCACCCGTGAGCCGTATTTACTACGGCACCGACGCCCATATTTACGGCCTGTTGCTGGGTGCCTGGTTGGCGTTTATTCGCCCCTTCTCCCTCTACCCGCCGAGCGACCCAGAGATTCTAGCGCGCGTGGCTCAGCCCTTCGGTCTAGCTGCTTTTGCACGCGTGCTGCTGGGGTGGGCGTCCTTTTTCGCGCTCATTCCCCTGGCGCTGTACCTAAGCGATGCGAACCCCGCGACCATTCCCTGGGGTCTTGCGGCTGCCTCGGTGCTCACCTGCGGTATTATTCAGGCGATCCTGCCGGATATGCGCGCCGGCGCCTCCACCCTGCTGCGCGCCCTGCTGAGCATTGCTCCCCTGCGCTGGGTGGGTGAGCGTTCCTACGGCCTGTACCTGTGGCATTGGCCGCTGGCGGTGGTGCTGCACTACACCTGGGGCGCTGATAAGCCCGAGTGGGCGAACCTGCTGGTGCTGGCTGCGACCTTTATTATTGCTGCCATTTCCTATCGCTGGGTGGAGACCCCGATTCGCCGCTACGGCTTTAAGGGGGCTGCCTCCCGTGCTCTGGACGCCTTTGGCGCCGCGCGCTATAAGAGCGTGCATATGATTCTTGCCTGCGCTCTGGTGCTTGCTTCTTTTGCTACCGCAACCGCTGTGGTGACCGCCCCGAGCATGACCGCCGCTCAGGCTGTGGTGGAGCAGGGTAAACAGCGTAGCGCTGAGCGTGCAGCCGCTCGTGCCTCTTCTCGTGCTGCCACTGCCTCGGCAAGCACTAGTACCGCCCCCAGTGCTTCTGCTAGCGCCTCTGCGGGGGCTAAGCCTAGCGCTTCGGCTAGTACCTCTGCTTCTGCGAGCCCTAAGGCTTCCGAGGCTCCGGTGGCTGCGGGTGCTGTGAGCCGCGCAGATTCGGCGAAGGTGACCATTATTGGTGACTCCGTGGTGGAAGCATCCACCGCCGATATTTACGATATGCTGCCCGAAGCCGCACTGGATGCGAAGGAGGCGCGCACCATTGTGCACGCACTGCCGCTGATTAAGAGCATGGCGTCTCAAGGGCAGCTGCGTAAGGTTGTGGTGCTCTCGGTGACCGCGAACTCCACCTACTCCACCTCACAGCTGGAGCAGGTTCTGGCGGCTCTGCCGGCTGATTCTAAGCTGGTGTTGGTGACCGGTCACGGCCCGGCACGCCTGACCTGGATTGCACAATCCAATGCTCTGATTAAGGATTTTGCGGCGAAGAATTCTTCGCGTGTGGTCATTGCCGATTGGGACGCAGCCATTACCGAGGCTCTCAAGAGCGATCCCTCCCTGCTGGTTTCTGATGGTGTGCACCCCGAGGGTGCCGGCCAGGAGCTTTACGCTAAGGTAATGACCGAGGGCGTGGCGCGAGCCCTGAAATAAGCGCTGGCTCTGACATAGACCTCTGAGGATACGCAAAAAGCTCGGGCTCTTATCTAGTGATAAGAGCCTGAGCTTTTCTCTAGCTATTGCACGTCCAGAGCAGATTAGCGGAACGGGTTAGCGAACAATGGTGGTAATCATATCCTGCTCGCCCAAGAACGCAGCCAAGGCGCGCACCTGTTCAGCGTCCACGGCGCGAATCTGTTCCAACAGCTCATCGGTGCTATAGAACAGACCGGAGTCCAGCTCCGCGCGGCCCAGGCGGGACATACGCGAACCCGAATCTTCGCTGCCGAGCACGGTGGAGCCAGCCAGCTGACCGCGCACCTTAATGAGCTCCTCATGGGTAATACCGGCGGCAGCTAGCTTATCGAACTCATGGCTCATAATCTCGCGCACCTGCTCGGTCTTTGCCGGCAGGCAACCTGCGTACATGCCGAAGTAGCCCGCATCGGAATATGCACCGGAGAAGGCGAAGGTGGAGTACGCCAGGCCGCGCTTTTCACGAATCTCCTGGAACAGGCGCGAGGACATACCCGAACCGAAGGCGCTGGTGAGCACGCTCATGGCGTAGCGGCGGTCGTCGCCTGCAATAATGCTCGGGCAGCCCATGACAATATTGGTCTGTTCAAACCCCTTTTCCACCTCGCGCAGGGGCGAGAGAGGCACAATGCCGGAGTTGCTGCGCACACGGCGCGGTGCCGGTGCCACACCGTCCTGAAGCTCCCAGCCGTAGCGGCGTAGCGCATCCATCACCAGGGTGACAATGCGGGAGTGCTCCAGGGAACCGGCGGCGGAAATTACCAGGCGGTCGGGGGTGTAGTAGCGCTTATAGTGCTCCCACACGGCATCTCGCGGCACATCGGTAATTTCCTGCGGGGTGCCACCTATGGGGCGACCGAGCGGGTTGGAGCCCATGAGCTGCTCAATGAAGTTCTCAAAGGCAACGTCGGTGGGGTCGTCCTGGTCCATGGCGATTTCTTCCAGGATCACGCCGCGTTCCTGCTCCAGGTCATCAGGAGCCAGCAGGGCGGAGGTGACCATATCGGTAATCACGTCAATTGCCATGGGAGCGTCATCGTCGAGCACGCGCGCATAGTAGCAGGTGTGTTCCTTGGCGGTCAGGGCGTTGGATTCGCCGCCCACCGCGTCAAAGGAGGAGGCAATGTCCAGGGCGGTTCGACTGGAGGTTCCTTTAAAGAGTAGGTGTTCCAGGAAGTGGGTGGAGCCGAGCATGCCGGGGGCTTCATCGCGGGAGCCAACGCCCACCCAGAAGCCGATGGAGACGCCGCGGGTACCGGGCATCTTTTCGGTAATCACGCGCACGCCACCGGGCAGGATGGAGCGGCGTACCTCATTACCGCCGGTTCCGGAGTAGATCAGGCGACCGGTTTCGTAGTTGAGTTCTTCGCTGATATCGCCCAGCGCGAGCGGAAGTTCAATACTCATATAGGTGTATATCTCGTTCTTCGGTAGTGCACCGGGTAGCTGCGGGAGTATTCCCGAGGGTACTGTCCCGCCTGGGACCCGGTGTCAAGCTTTATATCAGCCATGATAGAGCACATGCGCCGGGGTTGGTACCCCGACGCATGCACTCTGTGGTCTATCGGTACTTAGTCAAGCACCGAGCACAGGATTACTCCTCGCCAGCTTCTTCCTCAGAATCCACAACGGGAGCCAGGGAGAGCTTGCCGCGGTCATCGATCTTGGTGATCTCCACCTGAACCTTCTGACCCACGGAGAGAACGTCCTCAACATCGGCAACACGCTTGCCGTCGTTGAGCTTGCGCATCTCGGAGATGTGCAGCAGACCGTCCTTGCCCGGGGTCAGGGAGATGAATGCACCGAAGTCGGTGGTCTTCACCACGGTACCCAGGTAACGTTCGCCCACCTCGGGAACCTGCGGGTTAGCAATAGCGTTCACAGCGGCACGAGCAGCCTCCGCGGAGGGGCCGTCGGTCGCGCCGATGAAGACGGTACCGTCCTCTTCAATGGAGATATCCGCGCCGGTGTCTTCCTGGATCTGGTTAATGGTCTTACCCTTAGGACCAATGACCTCACCGATCTTAGCAACGGGGATCTTCACCGAGATAATACGCGGTGCGAAGGGGCTCATCTCATCGGGTGCGTCAATAGCAGCGGTGAGCACCTCCAGGATGTGCAGGCGAGCCTCGCGTGCCTGGGTCAGTGCGCCAGCCAGCACGGATGCGGGGATGCCGTCCAGCTTGGTATCCAGCTGAATTGCGGTCACGAACTCTTCGGTACCTGCAACCTTGAAGTCCATATCGCCCAGGGCGTCTTCCGCACCGAGGATATCGGTCAGAGCTGCGTAACGGGTTTCGCCGTCAACCTCGTCAGAGACCAGACCCATAGCGATACCTGCCACGGGTGCGCGCAGGGGCACACCGGCGTTCAGCAGGGACAGGGTGGAGGCACAGACCGAACCCATAGAGGTGGAGCCATTGGAACCCAGAGCCTCGGAA